>Ga0257123_1000025_pt1 | contig 162186 bp, 114 predicted proteins | sample SI106_135metaG_FD_190185 | JGI IMG/M metagenome (GOLD analysis project Ga0257123, IMG submission 190185) | Marine microbial communities from Saanich Inlet, British Columbia, Canada - SI106_135 | ecosystem: Environmental > Aquatic > Marine > Inlet | place: Canada: British Columbia | collected...
AAACAGGGAAGGCTCAGCGATATTGCACGTAAAGCGACCTCTTCTATTCTATGTGAAGTCAAAAATAAAGCTTTCTGAAGACTTGCCTTCATTTTTAGTCAAAGTAGGCTGCTCTGATATGAGCAGCCCTAACTACAGTGTTTCAAAAGAAGTATTAGCCCAACTTGCGGGTCGTTATATTTCATCTGAAGTTTTTACCGAACCCCTTTCAATAAATGATATTTGGTATCTCACTATTTAGGTATGAAAAAGGGACTAGACTACTTTTCTCTCTGCTATGCAGCCTATATTTCTGATCTTTTGCAGAGTTCTATCCACTCTTTGGAGCCGGTGACTTTTGGATGTTCGTCGGCCAGTGCATATAGCATCAAGGGTGATCAAACCAGTTATCTCAAGATCGTTGGCTTCATTGATTTATCCAGAGCGGGTGTATCTGATCGTTACCAGGCCCTGGCACTGGCCTGGCGGAGCATTCGCTACAACTTTGGCGCGGGTTTTGATGACCTTCTTTTCGAGGAGTATGGTGTTGAGAGGGACTTTCTTTTTTCAATTTTCCTATAAATTGGTACCAACGTTATTTTAGCTTAACCTGTTATTGTAAATTAAGGCGCTCTCTTATTTTAGTTTAAGCTGTAATCTAAAATAAACAGTCGTTTTTTGAAGCCAAATTGATCGATAGGTTTGGCCTAAATGGCACCAGACTACTTTTCTATTTCCGAGGAGCCCTGAAATTGAGCAGTGTGTTTACTGGCTGGTTACTATTTTCAGTACTAGTAAATGCTTGTAATTTTGGCAAACACTTTGAAAAATGCACAGGATATGTCTATAAAATATAATTAAGTCGACATATGCTTTGAATAGTTCTATTCCATCGACATATAATTGCGAGATGTCTTTTGAACCTAGAGTCCCCTATAACCAATTACCAAAACTACCACCGAAGGAGTCATGCGAGACTCCAGAGGTATTTTTAGCCTGTATTTCCGCAGCAAGGAAACTAGCAGAATTGAAACAAGCAGGGGAATCAATCCCCAATCAGTCGATGCTGATCAACACGATTCCATTGCTAGAAGCACAGATGAGCTCAGCAATAGAAAACATAGTCACTACCACTGACAAACTATTTCAACAGGCATCTTTGTTAAACAGTAATGCAGACGTGGCAACAAAGGAAACCTTGCGCTATAGGACAGCGCTAAATGTAGGGTTTGAAGAAGCCAAAACCAGGCCTGTAACAATGTCTACAGCGACAAAAATTTGTCAGATCTTGTTAAATGTCGATTTGAATGTCCGAAAACTTCCGGGAACAGTAATTGCAAATTCTAAAACGGGTAAGGTGATCTACACTCCTCCAGCAGGCGAAAGTGTCATTCGTGAATTATTGACAAATTGGGAAAGATACCTGCATGAAACCCGGGATGTTGACCCATTAATAAAGATGGCAGTAAGTCATTATCAGTTTGAAGCAATCCATCCATTTACTGATGGAAATGGGAGGACAGGGCGCATACTAAATATCTTATTCTTGATTCAAGAAGGTCTTTTGAATATTCCAATCTTGTATCTGAGCCGCTATTTCCTCTATACCAAAAGCGATTATTATAAACTTTTGAATGGGGTAACTCAGAAGAATTCCTGGATACCTTGGATACTATATGTCTTAGCGGGAGTTGAAGAAACCTCCACTTGGACTTTAGAAAAAATTCGAAATATACGCCTATTGCTCCGTCATACTTGCGAGTTCGCTCAGAAAAAACTGCCAAAAGTTTATTCAAGAGAGCTGATTGATATACTATTTACTCAACCTTATTGCAGAATCTCAAATGTCACGGATGCAGGTCTGGTACAAAGGGAAACGGCATCTTTGCACTTGAGGCAGTTAGCAAAAATTGGAGTAGTAGAGGTTACTCAACATGGTAGAGACAAAGTCTTTTGTAATAAGAGACTCTTAGAACTACTGCAAAGTGTTGACCATCAGTGGTCACAATTTACCTGAGCTGAAAATTTAGGGACCTAACTACTTTTCGGTCTGTCATGAAGCCTTTAGATCTTCCATTTTCTGTTGAGGGCGGAATAAGGGGTTCACAATGTCGGTATCTTTGAGTATTTACCTGATCAAAGCAATCACTTACGGGATTTATGGCTTTACGCTTTTTCTATGGATCTATTCCATTGTTATTGGCTTACGTATCCACTCGGCCTGGGGTATAACCAACTTGATTTTCCCTCCCTTTTCCCAGTTGCTCATGTTTGTCCTCCAATGGGAAAAATCAAAATTTCTGGCGCAGTGTTCAGCTGTTTTCTTTGGACTTTTACTCTTTCTTATTTTTCTGACAGACCCCTTCAATTAGCCAAATTTTCCTTTGGTCCCGGCGAATTCCAGTCATGGCTCGTAATTGTTTGAACCGCTCCGGGTCCTGATTGATTCCCTATGCATTCTGGTTGGAGATTGTGTAGAAGAGGTGGTTGGGGAATCGGTTGATCAGGTTGAGTCTAGTTTTCGGAGCAGTTCATTCAGGGACTCGTCTTTGGTTTGGTTTGAGGTGTCAATTATCAGTCGCTTTTCTTTCCAGGGATCGTATTCACGGCTTTGCACCGCTTTCCAGTCTGGCAGGTTCAGACCCTCAATTTCGGAAACTCTCTGTTCTACCCTTCTTTGATGCGCTTTTGAATCAGAGCAGATGACTTCTATATTTACGTAATTTGAATTGGTTTCCTTTGCTACTGCTTCCCATTCCATTCTTGTTAACTCAATGGGGTTGCATGAATCTGCCACTACACTCATTTCGTTCAAAAGATTGTCCTTCGCTATGCGGTAAGAGAGGCGATAGCCTTCTCCCTCTACGTTGATCGCGCAGATGTCTCTTAGAGCTTGTTCAATCGTATCAATTCGCAGGTACATGGCGTGAATGGCCTGAGCCAACCCTTTTGCCAATGTGCTTTTTCCCGCACCGGGGAGACCTGAAAATATGTAGAGTTTTGGTGTCATCTACCTTGTTGGATTTATCTTTAATTGGTTTTCGCGCTTTTTGAGTTTTTCTAATTGATCCAGCCCTTTTTTTCTGTCCACTTTGCGTACCAGATCAGTAGGGACGCAACTACTAATGGCATTATGATCATCATCGATACTTGAGGGACTCCAAATCCACTGGTCTTGTTTGCTATACCGATGGTGTGAACCATTGTCAAAATGGTTCCGAGTAATGATGCGACAAAGAGGTGAAACGCGGCAGACTTTTTCATCAGTAGTAGCAGGCATCCAATGGTTCCGCCAAAGACTGAAATTGCGAAACCACCCGTGGCCCATATGGGTCGATCCTTAATGATAGCCAGCGCGGGCTCTGGGAATTTTGAAACTACTTCTGGATTTAGCTGCATCAAAAAATTCATTACTCCCATAAAATTCCAGATGAGGGCCACTACGGTGAATACCCAAAAGCCCCAGGGGATTCCCCTAATTTTTTCATTCATATCTTTTCCTTTTCCCTTCAACTTTGGAAATGAAACACCTTCATGGTCAGCATCTGCTGTCTGACCCCTGGAAGTCCACAAGAGAATAGTGAGATTATGGGGTGGGTATTTTGGAGATCTCTTGTTTGAAGAGATTGATTGTGGTGTCGTTGTAGCAGATTTCTCCGTGGGCTGCTGTGCCCAGTCCTGTTTTGATTAGCTTGTTCAGGTCGGCTTTATGGATGCGGCTTCCGTGAATACCGAACCTGGGAGACATTTTTATGCCCTCGGTATCGGTTCGCTGGTACACATTGATGTGCCTTTTGACGTTGGACACCTTGTAGAGGCTTTTGGGTTGAGAGCGAGTCCAGACTCTTACGGGGAGACTTTCCACTTCAAAGTACTCGGGGACTAGGAAGTTCCAGGCATCTTTATTTGGTTTCGCCACTAATTGACCGGCAACTTCCGCCAGCGCCTCGTGTGCTTCACGAACCGGATCGATGGTGAAGACCAACTGAGCTTCATATTTTGAAGCCTCCCCGGGTGGGGTTAGTTTTTTCAAATGCTCCAGATACTTAACAGCCGATCGCCCGCCTGAGCTGTGGGTTAGTACGATGAGTGCCGGTTTGTAATCAAGGTCAGCAGCACCTTTGAAAAACTTCTTGGTGCAGTAGAGGGCGTTTTGAATGCCTCTTGGCTTTGACAGAATTGAGTTTTTGATCTCGAGGATTAACTTGGTGAGGTTTTTCACGGAAATTCCATCAAGACCTGAGAGTAGTTCAGATTCCTCTGATGGAAAGCTGTACCAATCGAAATTGCCATTGAGCAGAGTTTCATCCTTAACCAGGGTTTTAAAGGGACCGGCAAGAAGCCCCGACCACTTCGGTGATTTTCCAGTGCGCTTCTTGAATACTTCGCGCACTGATTGGTAGAACTTTGCTCTCAGGGAGCTATCCATTTGGGAGTTCAGGGCACGATGACTTTTTTGCATTAACGCGGGCATTAGCGGTTCGTAGGCGGAGGTGCCTTCAAAGGCAACAATCAGGGTGGAACCCTTTTCAGACGGGGAACATTGATTTAGCTTCAAATTGAGATTATGTCTGTTCTTTGAATCAAATTTGAGTAGGGGAGTGAGAAGAGTTGAGATCTCCTTTTTTAAGGCTTCTTTATTTGCTATTTGCGCCGGAACCCCAGTCCCTCCACTGACATTCAAATCTTCCATCGATAGTTCGAGGGAGAATGAGAGTGGGACTAGAAGAAACACCAATAAGGGGAAGAAGTAATACAGAAGCATATTCATTGCTTACATTACGGATGAACCAATCAGGTTGTTGCAAAGATAAAGGCTGTAATTCAAATCCCTGCGAGTTCGCATAATTTAGCGATTGATCTCAGGTTTCTGGTGGTGGCCGTTACTTTGAGTTTGGCCTCAAGGAAGACATTCGAGAGCTTGCTTCTTCCATATCCATTTGGACAATGCAGGTACACCTCTTGTCCTTGTATCTCTAGTTGCTCAGGTGGGACTACGTAGTTTTTTATGGTTTCAATGTCCTTTTCTGCCGGGACTGCAGACAAGAACGAGACCAGCACTTTGGCTCCATCCTCACCAGGGTTTATGCCATTAAAGGGTACATTGCTTAGTATCTTTTTGAATTCACTAGCGGTTCGAATTTCTACGGGTACTTGAAAGGAGTATTTCTGTTCAATAGCAGATTCTAGCCTGGACTTGATTTTGTCTCTATCATCGTTGGGGCTACTGAAAATGACGTTGCCGCTTTGAATATAGGTGCTCACGTCTACAAGGCCTACTGCTTCATATAGTGCCTTTAAATCAGCCATCTTGATCTTCTTCTGGCCGCTGACATTGATCCCGCGTAGTAGGGAAATGAATTTTTGCATTTAGTTACTTCCGGGTTTGCTTTCGCTCTTTTATTAAATCGGGCAACCAATCCATGAAAAAAGGGGCACCCAATTTCAGGTGCCCCTTCTTCTCTTTGATCAGCAATGTGATCTACTCGGTTACTTCCTTCTCGCTTAAGGTGCTTTGCACCTGGATCAGGTAGTCCCCGGAAATCCACGCTAGTGTGGCCCCCGGCTGAACTACCATTTCCTGAACTGCTTCGTACACTGACTTCGTAACGCCGGAGTTATCCGCAAAACTCACTCCCTGCTGCAGGTAGATTGACCCGCTTTTCATTAGTTTTGCCCTGGTCTCAAAACTCATTTGGGAAGCCTTTGAATTCATGCTTACCACAGCCTTCTCTAATTTATTCTCTGAGACCAGCATGCGAATTCTTGGAGTGCTTAGCAGGGCAAAAATTTTGGGACCCTGTTTTTGAGGGGTAGAATGAAAGATGGAATAGTTTAAGTCCAGAACTTGTTCCTTCACCGCACACATTGTTGGGCTTGAAAACAGCAGAAAGCTAAGCGCGAATTTTAAGAGTCTTGAAAAACCCATTTATTGAGATCCTTTCTAAATGAATACAAACTATTACAAACATCGTCCGTTTTTGTTTGTTTTCGAATCCTTTTGTTGGTTTTTTAAGCCAGGCTCCAAAATATTTTCTATGGGTATTTGAGAGGCGTATTTTTGCTCAGTACCGAATTCCTACTAGGGGACTGGCTTTAGCCATTCTTTATAACCTTTAACAACACTGGACTGCATCGCGAGCTTCTTCCATAGCCTTTCGTATCAAGGTGATGGACTCCAGGACCTGGGCTCGTTTGTCCTTAGGAATCTTATGGATCACCAGGTCAATGGCGGCTTCTGTCAGCCTGCGCAAGCGCTTTGCTTCAACCTGGCCTTCCTCAGTTAATTGTATCTGAACGCGGCGGCGGTCCTGCGGGTCACTTCCCCGTTCTACCCAGTTTCGGCTGACAAGCCCATCAATAAGGCGCGTCATCGCGCTTGGCGAACTTCCCAGCCGCTCTGCCAGGGGAACTACTTCGGAAGGACTATCCAGCAGAGATTGTAGTGCTACGCATTGCTGCACAGTTACCGTTCCGCAGCATACTTGCTCTCGCTCGAACATGGAGAAAATGCGGCAGAGTGCAATCAAATCTTCGATGGAATCCTTCATGACTTGCTCGCCGTCACTTCATAGGACCAGACTGTATCTGCGATTTGTTTTAGTCGTTCTTCACCAACCATCTGAACTACCTTTGTGAGTAGTGGATCAGCACAACCGTCCAGGAAAAGACTTCTGACTGGCTTGCGGGTGTACTTCACATCTGAAAATCCCGCTTCGCGGATCATCTTGAAATATTCATCCTCGGTGGACGCACCAGACAGGCAGGCTACGTACGACACAGCCAACTCTGCCAGGTCTTTGGGCAGCGGTGCGCTGAGTACGATGTCAGAAACCGCCAGACGTCCACCGGGTTTGAGGATTCGAAATGTCTCTTGAAATACAGCAGGTTTGTCAGGGCTCAGGTTGATTACACAGTTGGAAATGACAAGGTCTGCGGTTTCTGATGCAACGGGAATGTTCTCGATTAAGCCCTCGCGAAATTCAACGAAAGCATGCACACCCATTTCTACCGCGTTCTTTCTTGCACTTGCCAGCATCTGAGTGGTCATGTCCACACCGATTACACGACCGTGGGGTCCCACTGCCTTGGCCGCGACCAATGCATCGAGGCCAGCGCCAGCCCCAAGGTCCACAACCACTTCTCCAGGTTGAAGTGACGCCAATGCGATTGGGTTGCCGCAGCCAAGTCCAAGGTTGGCATCCTCCGGCACCGAGTCCAGGGCATCATCTGTATACCCCAAGTTTTGCGAGTGAGTATCCACGGGAGTCGATGCTCCACAGCAAGAAATTTTTCGAGCAGCAACCTCGGAGTAATGCTTTCGAACGAATCGATGAACCGATTCAGGAGTCTCTGAATCTTGAGTAGGAACAGCCATGATATTCTCCTTTTACTAAATATATTTGCAGTCTTCAAATATATTATATGCAGAATGCAACTAGTGTAAAGGGAAAATAAAAACTAATTAGAGAATCCTGTGAGGGGAGCCCCTCGGCTCAGGTAAAAATGTGAGCCCCAGAACTGAATCAATTACTGCGCCCATAAACATTAAGCCAAATCCAGAAAAATCTAAAAATCCGGTGAGTCGAGGTCGGGGAATTTCGAAGATCCTGGGCGAGCGAAAAGCGCGAGACCTGTGAAGAAGACGAAGTACGTGGCATCGTCACGTTCGAGGAGGATGAGCAGAGTATCGAGCTTTGCAGCCGCTCAGGACCTTCGAAATTCCCCGACTTCGGCTCACTTTAAAAAGGAATCCATTGCCAGGGTTTCGAGGGCAATGACTGCGGTACGTGTTTGCGCGTTGCCAATGGCTCGGAAGCTCTCGTAGATCAGGGTACTCATATCTGGGCTAATGCTAGTTTGAGCCATGGAGGATACGAGGGAGTCAATGCTCTGTAGGGAAAGAGTATTGAGTCTGGCCAACTCTTGAAAAACCAAGAATTGTGGTTTTTGGGCAACAGTGGAGATTTGTGAAGACATAGTCTGTACCTGGACTCCCGCTCTGAACAACGGGAAGTTGTCTATCGGATTAACACGGTTCCAGTCAATTCCAGGGGCCAGGTTAAGCAAAGTACGAACTGTGAACTCATTAGCGCCAAAGGCCAGGAGGGTGGTTAAGGGGGTGATCATCTGGGTGGTGGTTTGGGAAGGCATTGCTGCCTGGAAATTTCCGGTAAAAGGGATTTCAAGAATAGAGTCTATCCCTCCGCTTAGAATGATTGGCGAGTTGGAATCCTCTCTAACCCTGAAAGCATAATACCCATCATCATCGGTGAAGGTTCGTACTTCCCCTGTCTCCAAGATATTATTTAAATTGGTATCCACTCCCACCAGGGCTCTTCGAATGAAGCCGTCTCCACCTATGCCCGATATCGTCTTGGTAGTGACATATCCTCCGTGTACTCCCACTCCTCCTCCACAACCGCAAAGGAAAAACACAAATAGAGTTATGAATGCTCCCGTTAACTTCATGGCCTTTTTGAATTACAGTCCTCCAGTATTAATAGTAAGAAGGGGGGTCAAAAGTGGAATGCAGGTAAGACAGGTTTTAATAAAAAGTCACCAAGATAGGCCAAGAATGGGTCAATACAGACAATTTTGGTACTCAAGGGGAACTAATCGTTCTTAAAAAGCAGCAGCGGGCACCTGGAAATCAAGTGAAAACCAATTTCTATTGAACCTGTTTGCCGGGTTCGGAGCCAGGATAACCAGGGCGAAGTAGGAGGGTTTAGACTTCAGGTCTGTAAGGATTCTGTCGCCTGTTTTTCAAGGGGACTTAAAATGTACTTTTCCCTCTTTTTGATCTTTCCCTGGAATTTTGGATTGATGGTTCTATTGAATTTATGCTTCCTCTTGAGAAAGGAGTAAGGCATGACTCCGCACAGGTGTACCGGTAGGAACACGAGTGCGTTTAGCTTCAAGCCAAGACCGTAGCGCAGTACCAGGTAGGGCCACCAAACATTGATTCCTAAAAATAGAAACTTCAAGGCTATAGAGTATATTCTGGCATGCTCATCCCAGATGAATTTCTCGGGAGCAATGAGTATTCCTAGCCCGCGTTCCAACGTACATTTTGATCGGTGAAGAGTCTGCATTCCCCAGCCTGAAATAAGAAGACTGATGCAGGCTAGCGCTAGTAAGATGAGGGACTGGGTCGAATGAGAGGAATTGCCCACTGCCTGCGTCCCCATGAAAAGGATAGCCAGGCACAGTAAGATCCCCAGAATAAAGGCGACCATGGCCACCTTGAAGGCAGTACGGCTCTTTCTGAGGAAAAACAAATCCTGGCTTGAGTTAAGAAAACCTTTTTCCAGCGCACTCTTGAATGCGATGGTCTGAACCATTGCAAGAAACTGGGCGGCTGCCAAAAGGAAAAGACACCCTTTTGCGATGAGTACGTGGGCCCTGGGATGATTCTGAAAGATACCCAGGGAGGCGAATGTATCCGGCTCCATATGGGGATAAAACCCTAGAATTGCGCTGGTGACCAGTCCGAGGATGAGATAGAAAACGAAGATTTGATAAATAGCGACCATAATGCCTTCCCATGGAGCCTGTCGGGGAATTGCCTGTTACTGCGACCGGCTCTTAGTAGCGAAATCCCAGATCGAACCGGATTCCCTTTAAGGGGACCTTACTAAACCCGTGTGGTCCCGCGGAAGGAAAGCGATAATCGTCTGATAGGGTATAAGACACCTGCAGCACACCTGAATTGCCAAGTAGCGGTACATTTTGAAGCACACGGTAACCCAGCCGAAAGGAGACATAGGGTTTGAAGTGGGTGTCAGCGCTTTGGCCGATTTTTGAGAAAAAATCTCGAATACCAAGGTTAGGCTTAATCCTCTGAACACCAATCGCGGCGCTAGTATAGCTAATCCCGGTGTCATAGCTTCTGTTTTCGTACTCCATGCCATAGTGGGTAAGACTATTGGAATCAAATCCTTTCAGCTTTGGTTTGGCATAGGTCAAATTGAACGATCCCTGGCTCTGTCCGGGGCTTTTCCCGCCGTCTGGGTCCTCAAAACTAAGCTGCCACCCCTGTGTTCGTGAGAAACCTTTCCAACGCAGCAGCATTGGATAAATGCGCATTCCGCCGCTTGTATTGGCAACTTCACTGGGGAATTGGACTCCGGAATAGGGCCGCCGCTCAGCATGGATTAGGGAGCAGAATTGGAAGCCCAGCATGACCACGGGAATCAGGTATTTTTTGAATTGCATTAGTCTTCTCTAGGTCTCGTCCTTTTGGGGGGGTGCTTTGACCTTTGTTGGCCCTTTTTTAAATTTGTCTCTTAATTTGACATTTTGTTTGAATTTGTTATGCTTAGGATAAGGGCTAAAAGGGTCGGCTTCTGCCGTTCCCGCTATATAGCAATTGCAAGTGCAAAAGGAGTTGCGCCATGGTCTTTCCCATTGGAGGGGGCGGGTTTTCGAACCAGAGCCTGTTCGGCATACAAAAAGCTAAGTCTCTTCTTAGCGATACCATCAATAGAATTTCTTCGGGAAACCGCATTCCATTCGCGGCAGCAGATCCTGCGGGATTAACTGTCAGTGAGAAATTTCGGGGTCAAATCCGTAGTTTTTACAAAGCACAAAACAATACCCAGGACGGAATTTCTTTGCTGCGCACTGCCGAAGGCGGACTTTCCACAATGTCCGATGATTTGAATCGCTTGCGCGAACTGACCATTCAGGCTGGCAATGGTGCTTATACCGCAGAAGATATTGGCGCGCTAGAGAATGAAGCCAAACAGATTCTTGCCGGCATCAATGATACTTCCGGCCGGACTCAATTCAATACCCGAAACCTGCTCGACGGCTCTACATCAGGAAGTGCTACATCCAATGCGAGTGATGTAGAAGCTTATCTCACCGGCAATGCCACTCAATCAGGAAGCTTTGAGGGTAGATTGTCTGCGTCTACCGGTGATAATGGAGAGCGCGTTTTTGAATTAACTCTTAGCGGCGGAGGAGAAAGCCGCAGTGTGACTCTAGATTCAAATAACAGGGCCAGGGGTGCTCTTCAGGGTGTAGATCTTCAGTTTGAGGACATTGATTCTGCCAGGGTGAGTGGTTCTGAAGTTAATTTCGAAGACACCTTCACTTTTTCAAACGCAGAAGCAACCACCATTACGGATGCCGGTGGAGATGCGGTTACCGTCAATTTTGCAGCTGGAAATATTACCAGTAGTGATATGGTTGATCAGCTCAATACGGATTTCGCGGCAAATGCCGTGGATGTGCAGGCTTCCCTGGATGATGACGGAAATGTGGTACTCAACGGAGCGAACTCAGGAGAGGACTTCACAATTTCTGGGACTTCGTCCGGTTTTTCCCAGGCCACGGGACTCTTTGATCAGAATGTGAATGCCGCAGCGGGTGAAACCGCAAGTGCTGAAGGCCTTAATAATGAGCAGTATGTGAGCGAGGGGATCTCCTTTGATTCCACCGTTTCCTTTACGGTTCAAGATGGTCAATCCGGTGCCGCGACCCAGGTCGACATCGGTGGAGCCGGAACCACTTCTACAAGAGCGGAGTTACTCGATGACATCAATTCCCAACTAGAGGCCGGGGGACAGAGGGTGGATGCCCGTTTTACGGATGCTGGAGAACTGACCTTTGAATCCCGGGATGTAGGCAATCAATCCAGGGTTTCGGTGGAGGATGTTTCCGCCGGAGCGGACACTCTTCGCTCCACGCTTGCTGTTTCGGATCGAAGTGATTCGGGAGAAGGATCTACGAGATTTGATCTTGAAGTGAACAGCAGCGACCTATCCTTTCAAACGGGATCAAATCAAGGCCAGAGTCAGGCGTTTAGCTTTGGTAGTTTTTCCTCAGGTGCCTTAAATCTTGAAGATGTAGATCTTCAGTCCCAGGAAGGACGGGATGATTTTTTAGGCAGGGTGGATGGTGCGATTGACCGGGTTTCCTCAGCACGTAGTTCCATCGGTGCCCGCGAGAATCGCTTTAGCTCAACCTTCAATCGTCTTTCGAGTTCTATTCGGGACTCTACCGCCACTGAGTCTTCCATTCGGGATTCAGATCTGGCCATTGAGTCGATTAAGCTCGCTCAGCAGCAAATGAAGATGAAATCTGCGCTTTATGCACAGACTCAGATGCTCGATATTAACAAGGGCTTTGCTGCCAAGATCTTTGGGTAGAATTGACCCGCGGATCTGAATTCTTAGAAAATCGGTATCTAAGGATTCAAGGGCTCCTTTTGGGATAGAGCTTACGAGTGTACAAACCTCTTGCTTAACGGTATAGAGACCCTTCAGAATAGTGTTTTCAGTTTCTGAGCAGGGCTCTTCTCTATGCGTATCCTAAAGTTATGGTCTGTCCTATGCCTCTGCGGCCTGCTCACTTCCTTTATTTTTGGAGAGGAATACATCGTAACTCCCCTCGATCGAGAAGCACTTTTACTTGCCTACGGGAGAGTTGAATCCTTGCGCTCTTCCAGGGTAGCGGCGGAAGTCCCCGGACGGGTTCTTTCCCGATTTATAGAATTAGGAGATTCGGTGAAGAAAGACCAGATTCTCTTCCACCTTGAACCGGGTGGTCTGGAGTTTGAAATTCAGGCATTGAAGTGGGAAATTCGAGAAAATGAGATATCCCGGGATCATCACCAGAAAAGATTGAAGCGCAGAACCCAGAATCCCAAAGCCTATACGGAAGAAGCCATCGATTCGGAACGCTACACCCTGGACCGCCTTATTGCTTCTGCGGGCCGCCTGGAGGCGAGAAAAAAGGAGCAAGCCAGAAAGTTGTCTCTTAAGAAGATCAGGGCTCCTTATGACGGGATTGTTTCAGGAGTTTTCCATCAAGAAGGAGAATGGGTTGGTGCCGGACATAAGGTTTGCGAACTCCTTTCCCTGGAGGGAACCCGTCTGCACCTGGAGGTTTCAAGAAGATTCTTCGAATCCGTTGAAACGGGAGACACTCTTCAGGTACTGGTCGCACAGAAGGAAATTGACGGAGTAGTGGAGCAGAAAGTGCCTTCGGTGAACCCAGGTACTGGAAATCATCCTTTGAGAGTCAGGTTGCCGCTCACGATCAAAGATCTATCCCAGGGACAAATTTTACCGGTAAAAATCCCTTATCATGAAAAGGTACTGAGAATTCCCGAAGACTATGTGAAGCAAACGGGAAAATCCTTTCACGTGGTGGTTTTTGAGAAGCAGGGGCTCACCGAGGTCGCCGTAGACGGTGAATTAGAAGGGCCTTTTTTCATTCCCTTTGATAAAGCCCTAGAGGGAAAAGTACTGCAGCAGATTCCGCGGTGATTCATTTCTTTCTTCATCGCCCTCTCCTGACCAACCTACTTTTCCTATTTCTCTTAATTCTAGGAATTCAATCGCTGCGGAGCCTCCCGTTGGAAGCCTTTCCGGAAATGTCCTTTGGAGCCGTGATGGTTACTACCCAGTGGCCTGGTGTTATGGCTTCTGACGTAGAAGAGCAGATCACCATTCCCATGGAAGAGAAAATCGCGGAGGTGGATCACATTTTGAATATGACCTCCATCTCAACCCAGAGTCTCTCTCAAATTCGCGTGAAGTTTAATGAGTCTCTCAGTGACGCCCAATATGAACAGCTCCATACCCAGGTTCAAAATAAAATCCAGGAGGTTCAAGAGCTGCCGCAAACTTCCAGACGTCCTCGCGCGGTTCTGATTCGTACCCAGGATTGGAGACCGGTGGTATCGATAGCTCTCAGCGGCGCGGTATCCGAGCAGAACTTGAAGAAATCAGCGATTCAAATTAAGCGCTGGTTGCAGTCGATGGATGGGATTCAAAAAGTAGATATTTCCGGGAAACGGGAGGGAAGAGTATTCGTAAATTTGGAACTGGATAAACTTCGGGAACATCGAATTTCGCCTCAGGAAGTTTTTGGGGTTCTTGAACGTGCCCTTCCTCATCATCCTGGTGGGGTGATGAATATAAATCCTGGCGGAATCCTGGTTCGAACAAGGGGTGAATTTCAATCCCTGTCCGAAATCATGGACTATCCAATCAGAGCTTTAAGCGGTGGGTCTATGGTTAGGATCTCAGACCTGGGCTCGGTAAGATTTGGCTTCGAGCAAGCGCTGGGATACCGCAAGCAAAAGGGAGAATTAGCCCTTGCTCTTAACATTCATAAGGAAACTTCCGCTAATGCCCTGGATCTGGTTCCGCAGATTCAAGAGAAGATCGAAGATCTCAAAGAAAAACTGCCCCCCGGTCTAAGGGTCACTTATTTCAATGACAGCACTACAACCATTCTTCGTAGGCTGGGAGTATTGGGCGGGTCCCTCTCCCTGGGGATTCTACTGGTATTTCTGGTCTTGTGGCATTTCCTTGGACTCAAGAACTCTCTTTTAGCTCTTTTGGGAATTCCCTTTAGTTTCCTCACCGGGTTTGTCTTCCTGGATTGGTTTGGAATCACCATTAATGAGATCTCCGTATTTTCTCTGATCCTGGTGTCAGGGATGGTTGTAGATGATGCGATTGTAATATTAGAAAATATGGTGGCCCATCTACAGCGTGGAAAGGAGCTGATTACAGCCGCCTATGACGGAGCCAAAGAAGTTTTTTTACCCGTAGCCGCAAGTACTTGTACCACCATTTGCGCGTTCCTGCCCATGGTTCTGATGACCGGGGAAGTTGGGCGCGTGATGGTCATCATTCCCATCACCGTTACCCTGATTCTTATTGCATCCCTGGTGGAAGCCTTTTTTATTCTGCCGGGTCATTTCGCTGAGTTTTCTCAGATCGAAAATAAGCTGCGGGCAGGTTCACAGAGCGTGGATAAAACCCTGGAGTTCTGGCAGAAATTGGAGCTGAAACTGCGAGGCTTTTTGAACAGGGTTCTAAAGAAACCGTTTCGATCCCTGGGGTATGGCATCCCTATCTTGATCTTCCTTGCTACTTTACCCATCACTACCGGCTTCTACCGTATAAAGGAAACCTTGTTTGTCGGAGATGTCACCACCCTTTGGGTTGATGTGGAATGTCTCTCTCAGTTAACCCTGGAGGAAACCCTGGAAAAGGTAACCCCGGTGGAGGCGAGGGTCGTGGATTTATTAGGGGATGGGGTCGCGAATTTAACCACCTATGTAGGAGGCGGTCTCAATGAAGAATATCGCTTCCTCAGGGGTACAAACCTGGCTCAAATCACGGTGGACCTGAAGGAAGAATATACCCGTCGAAGGGAGGTTCGAGAGATCGTTGAAGATCTGGCCAGTCATCTGCATCCAGGAGATTATTCAAATATCCGGGAGATACGAGTACGCAAATTTCAGACTGGTCCGCCCGTGGGCAAGCCTGTTGCAAAACGGTGTTTCGCCGATACCCTGGAGAGTTTGCAGAGCTTTGGTGAGGAATTGGTAGAGCGAATCAAAGATGTCCCGGGTCTAAAAAATCCGGATCTAAGTCTTAAAGAAGGTCCCCCCAGGATTGACTTGGAAGTTTCAAATGCCGCGGCGGCTCGCTATGGATTAAGGCGTGATGAAGTGGGGCTGCAGGTTGCCATGGCCGTGGAGGGTGTTCCAGCGGGGGTTCTACATTGGGAGGGGGAGGAAGTGGATCTGAACGTACGTACCATCCAGCCAGCCCTCAAAGATTCATCCAACCTTGGAAATATTTGGATCATGCAGCCCGGAGGTGATGCGGTATTACTTTCAGAAATTGCTATGCAGAAGCCCGCAGCAACCTATGTTCGTAGAACACGGTTTAACCAGCAGGCATCCATATCAGTGTTTGCGGACTTAGATGATTCTTCCAGGGCTACACTCAGCGAGGTGAACAGGGCTGTAGACGAAATTATCACGGACTTGCTAAAGGACTATCCAGAGATCAAAGTTCAGGATGGGGTGGGAGAGGTGACTGAAACCCAAAAGTCTCTAGATTCCCTCAAGCGGGCTTTCTTTGTGGCGGCATTGTTGATGTATTTGATCCTGGCTACGCAGTTCAATAGTATCCTGCAGCCTTTTATGATCCTTCTGGGCATCCCCTTTGCGTTTCTCGGGGTGCTTTTTGGTATGGGTGTCTATGATTTCCCGTTTACCATGGTGACCTACATCGCTATGATCGGATTGGCGGGAGTAGTAGTGAATGACACGATTGTCCTGTTAGATTTCTATAACCGGTATAGAAAAACTCATGATCCGATGGAGGCGGCCGTCGAAGCGGCAGTTCGACGCTTGAGGCCAATCTGTTTGACAACCATTACCACAATATTGGGCTTGCTTCCGGTACTTCTTGGTTTCGGGGGCAGCTCTCTTTTATGGAGACCGATGGCGGTGGCGGTTTGTTTTGGGATCTTTTCTGCGACCGCTGTAACTCTATTTTTAGTACCTGCCATGGTGGTCAGTGTAGAGAGCTTGAAAAGACGCTTTAATTTTTCTGATGCTAAACTTCGGTGATGGGCTTTACAAAAGGGATTGCGCACCCTTATGATTAAGATAGCTTCATAGTTGTTAGTTCTAGATCTTTTCGATTTGGTATTTCGATTTTAAAAGCAGGTAGGGCCTCGCTTGCCTGCTTTTTTTTTAGCCTGGATTTCTGCGCTGACAAACTGTTTCTCAATGAGGGTCGACCAATAGAAGATAAGTCCCCTCCTTTTTCATCTCCTCTACGATTTCAAGCTTCATAGGACTAAGAAGGAAAAGCTTCATCGACGCGATCATGATCTTGGAGAGCAAAATTCCTGCTCTGCGGTGTCTTAGCTGTGAGAATCCGGCATTCTTCTCAAATTCATTAAATTCCTGAATTTTTAGCAAGCGTCGAAGGATTGCTTTGAGCCGCTGAATCAAGACATACCAGGCGGGGTAATGAATCCTTCCTATTTTATAGGGCAGATTCCCAAGATGTTCTCTGAATTCCGCGAAGTCAGGCGGGTCGCCATGAGATGTGTAGGTGGGCAGGGAAAAGAGAAGGGAATTAGTAGGCGTTTTCCAGGAAAAGAGTTCATTGAGGAATGCTGGGCGATCACGTTTGGCTACATGTTCGAGCACATCAAAACATAGGATCAAATCAAAGGATTGTCCTTTAAAGCCCCGAAAACTCCCGAGGGTATAAGTTTCTGCCCGAAGACCATTCTCTACCAGAGCAGAGACTAGAGGAAGGCTCCGATCAAGACCTGACACATTGTTTCCAAGCCCCTCAAGGGCCTCCATCACATAACCGCTGCCGCAACCCACATCCAAAATTTTGTGATTAGTTGGAAGCGGATCCAGAAAAGTAAGGTACAGGGATCTTACCGGGATAGAGTGATACATCTTCTGCCCTGAAATTTTGTTCAGGGGAAGGGAAACAGATTGAGTTGTGAGTTTGAATTTCATTTATTTTCCAAAGAAAAAAAAGGGGATTGACAAAATATAATCCTGAATTACAATCACGCGGTAATAAAACTATACAGAACTTTCCAAGACCCAAAAAAATAATCGTGAAAATCGAAAAATCGGGAAATGGGAGTCAATCAATAAATGAAAACGCCAATTATTGATTTCAATAATAAAAAATTTAAAGGAGTGAATGAACATGGGTTGGTTTAAAAGACTTTTATTATTCTCTATTGTAAGTGTCAATTTTTCGAATGACATCGTACTGGAAGGAACATCTACGGGATACTTGAATCCTGGATGGGATCTGGTTGGACGGGACCTGATCGTGAAGGAAAAAAAGCCTTATATCCGCATTGATACACGCGGAAACTGCCGTTACGAATGGGAGCAGAAATGTGAAACAGACTCCAATGGAAACACCAATTGCCATATGGTTCCTGAGTGGGTATGTGACTATCGCGCGGCTTTATTCAGCTTACCTACCGAGGTTCAGGTAAAGGGCAAAGATGTTCGCTATATTCATGGAGATCAAGATATCAAGATCGGTTACATGAAGAGTTTCCTCTGGTGGAAATGGGTTAAGACTGAAGAATATGTAGAAATCTTTTCCGATATCAACACCGCCAAACTTATTTTGAGGGGCCAGGAAACACTGAAGCAGCTTGATCAGTTTGAAAAACTCCACAAAGTTAATCTGAAGAAAGACAATGAACTAGCCCTTCTCAATGACGCGCCGGTTGATCTTTCCCAGACCTATACGGTTGTGGGACCAAAGGGAACCGTCACCGTTTATTATGATGGTCAAAACCGCACCCAGATTAAAGGCACTTATAAAGGTTCCCAATTTGACTCCAACGGACCCTCTACCATTCCTTTCAATGGTCGGTCTACCGGAGTTCATGATGGCAGTGCTTTTGTAAAGTTCAATAGTGACATGGTTACAGTTTCGCTGGTCAATCACCTGGACGCAGGTCAGGTCCCTATTGAGCATCAGCAAAAACTGGAAGAAATGTCCCCCGGATGTATTGTTAACGGAAAAATCCTGACGGCAGTGATCATGATTTTGCCTGAAGGGGTAGGAATCCCAGCAGCTTACAACGTTGTTGTTCCACTCCGCTAAACTTTCAATTAATCAAAGAAAGCCTCCGGCCCCTGGGTCGGGGGCTTTTTTTATTTCTATCATGCAAAAACCTCAATTTGCGCAGCGGACTTGTATGCCTATGAATTGGTTTTCAAAGTAGCGCTCATTTTGTGCTAATGGCTTGCTCTATGTGGGTCGAGGTGGGGTTAGGTAAGAACTGTTTCTGTGATCAATTCCTGTTCACACAGGAGGATGTAATGGATTTAAAAAAACTGGAACCAGAAGAAAAACTTGATGAAGTTCAGAGAACTTTGCGGAACCTTTCTAAAGAGTTACAAATCGTAGTAAAACTCTTTGATTTGATGACCAAGTCTCCAGAAATGGTAACTCGGGGCCTCTTGCTGAAGGCAAAGCAAAAGGTTACCAGAATTTTTGACAAAGCCCGTGAAACGGAAAAGTCACTCAGAAGGGATGATTCCCTCGAAGAGTTGGCCAGTGATGTTGGCTCCATGCATCCAGTAATGATTCTTGATGAAGTTAGCCGGTCCTTTGAGCAGTTCATTCAAACACAATTGGCACTTTACGCTGATGATGTTACAACCCTGATGATCCCAGATAAGGACTTTGAATACGTATTGCGCACTCTATATAACAGTGCGGTAAGAACCCAAAAGGGATTGAACGCTAAAACCTGTGAAATTTCGCTGAGTTCAGCGGGAAAAAATATGGTCTTGAAGTTCAAAGACTTTGGAAAAAGCATTCCTGAGGAAGATATCGACCATTTGTTTGATGGAAGTTTGACCTCACAGGATTATGCCGGAGGATATCCGTTCTATCGCATGAAGAGACTTCTAGAGAGAGCCCAGGGGCAAATTGAAGTGCTTTCCGGTAAAACAAAGTTCACAACCTTCACCATTAAAATTCCGTTCTTGAAGGTTGGATAGATGGATAAAATTGAGGGAATTTCCATTCGGATTAGCGCGCTCTTACTGGTGAGTATTTCGTCCGCAATAGCTCAAATTCCAACAAATTCAATCGTTGAACTTACGCGAAATTCTCATCATCCGCCAACCCAGGTTCAAGGTAAGACTTTGATTTTCATCCCACAAAAAGAAAATCAAATTGAAAAGACCAGGGCTCAGGAGCGGACAAAAAAGATGGCGCCTCTGAACCTGGTTCAAAGAAAGGGTCTTAACAGGATTCTGGATGAAGCGAATTCTTTCACCGATGAAATCTTGCTGCTGGCCCGGGATTTAAGGGCACCCCGGAGTACTCCAGAAATCAAGATGGAAGATTCTCCTTCTGATCAACTACCCGCCAAGAGAGCCCGCAGAGCAATGAAATCCATTCCGAAATTTAAAGATACTGTGAGAATTCCAAGGGCGAAAAAGGAAGTAGATCCTCGCTATCTGGCTCCAACAAGTCCTTATGTGAAGAGGACACTAAGTGGAGCTATACCGGGTAGCAAACGCGATACCCGTTTGCAGGCTCATGACCAAAATAATCTCAATCCAGATGGGCAAAGGGGAAGGTCGATTCCTGGCCGGGTCGGCAATCCGGACAAACCAAGTGCTCCCTTGCATAAATCCGAAGTTGAAATGGAAGGTAATATCAGAAACCAGTTTACTCAAAAAATACCTTCAATTTTCAGAAGGCGGCCAACTAAGCAAGGGACAATAGGACCTGAAACTTCCTATCGACGAGTCTCTGAGGGGCTCGAACTGGTACACCATAAAACCCTGGAATTGAATCCCCTGAGTGACCTGAAACCTAATGATCCTGGGCTGACGGAAATTCGACGCACACCGGCGGGATTCATGGATCTACCTGAATCTGTCTTTCAGGAAGGAAATCCCAGGGCTAAGGAGCCTGAAGAATTTGAACCGGGCTATAAGTACCCGCCGTCCAAAGCTGCAAAACTTCCCACCTTTACGAGGCGTTTGCAGGTTGTCAGTAGGCGTAAAAGTTCACGAAAGTTCAGCGAAAGAACCCAGACTCAAAGAAAGAGAGTAACCACCGCAAGCCGCCGCAAAACCCGGCGTCCGTTGGCAATCTTCTGAACCTGATTTCAATAGTTGAGCAGCAATAGGCTAAAATGAGTAGGCTTAGCGCCCGACTGGGTGATTCTTATGAGGGAATGTCGTTACGTTTATCCCATTGATCGAGAAGTTTCCTTATGGCTTGGTGGGGGAACTCTCTGCATCACAGTTTTGATTCTAGCCCTGCTTGGCCTGGTTTGGACAGGTCTTGTTCTGGGGTCAGTCTGTTTTCTGCTCACCTACATTTTCCACCTGTCGCAGGCTGAAATAGTCTTTAGAGAGGATGGGGCTATTTTTTTACAGCGTGATGAAATCGTGTTTGTGCTCTCCTTGGAAGATTTACTCAGGATTGAACTTAGCACTGAGGGTTCTACCCGTTGGATGAAATTTGTATTCCAAGAAGTGGAAATGGCTGATATTGATATTTCTGATCACTTTGATGATTTTTCCACTATTGAGGGTTGGATTATGAAATCACCAGTCTCAGAGCGGCTCATCCACATCGAATCAGATCCGTCCGCTGACTCTGTTGCGCAGTTGGAGCGAGGATGACACTCAGGATCTTCCCCAATGAGGAAGAATGCCTTAAAGATCTGCGCTACCGGGCCAGGGGAGCCGAGATTGGTATCGTTCCCTGCACCATGCCGTTTCATTTAGGATCTCAACAGATGTTTGCCCGTGCAAGGAGTCACAATGACTGGGTGGTAGCGTTAGCTCTTCCACCCGAAGACATGGGTTTGGAGGGTTGGGGTAGTAGGCCCGCGGATCTATCCGAACAGGATCGAGAGATCCTCATTGAACACGGTGTTGATGCCTTCCTGAGATTGGAAAAGCACCATAGTGATTATTTTGAACTAACGGAGAAAAAACTATTTTCGAACCTTGGCCTTGATGCGGACAGGGTCACTGAGATGTGCAGCCGATTTTTGAATCTCCTGTGTCGCTATGCCCCCAGAAGGCTATATCTCTATGACCTGTACTATCGTGAATCCTTGGTAATTGAAGAGCTTGTGTCCGAATACTTCAAAGACCTGGAAGTCATTCACTGCCCCTTGCGAAGAGAATTGGGGGGTTTAGTTTCTTCCTCAGCCAATTTCCTTCTCACGGCTTCAGAAATAGAATCCTCGAAAGGCATTTTTGAAACTCTTCAAAGTAAATTCAATAACTGCATCGGACTTTCCTGTAAGCGAATTTCAAGACGCGTAGCAGATGCTCTTGAAGATCTGGAGTTTGAAAGTGTGAGAGTGTTTTTATGCGGCCCAAAAAATAATGAGAACGCTGAGACAATCGGTCGTCATACGAGAATTTTTGCCAGTGTAAAAATCAGGGACGTAGTTTTAGTGGACACTCATTCTCTAGAAATACCGGGAGAGCGGGATTGATCGGGGTATTCGATTCGGGTTTCGGTGGCTTGTCGATTTTCCGTCGCATTCTTTCGACACTTCCCCAGTATGACTTCGTGTACCTGGGAGACTCAAAGCGGGTTCCCTATGGGAATCGTTCTGAAGAGACGGTGGTGGAGTGGTCTAGAGAAGCAGTGGACTATCTCTTTAGCCGGGGTTGTGAGTTGGTAATCATAGCCTGTCACACGGCATCTAATGTTGCTCTTAGAAATCTCCAGCAACACTACCTTCCTGAAAGCGGCTATTCGGATCGTAGAATCCTTGGGGTTACCATTCCCATTGTAGAGGAGGTATGTACGCTTGCGCGGCACAGGGTAGGGGTAATGGCTACGAGGGGTACCTGTAAGTCCCTAAGGTTTGAAGAAGAAATCCTCAGTCGCCGCAAGGATCTGAAAATATTTCATCAACCGGCTCCTCTTTTGGTGCCACTCATTGAAGAGGGATTTGTCAAAGGTTCCGAATGTACGAAGATCCTAAAAAAGTATTTAATCCCATTGAAAAGAGAGCAAATTGATACCCTGGTTCTGGGCTGTACTCACTATCCCTTAATTCTTGAATTAGTGCGCCAAAAAGCAGGTAAAAATATTAAAGTTCCGGATACGGCCCAGGCTGTTGCGACAAAATTACACGATTATCTAGAGCGTCATGAGGACATGGCTGCAAGACTTTCTCAAAATTCTCAAAGAGTCTACCTTACGACCGACTCGGCACAATACTTTCAAGAAATGGGCAAGAAGTTTCTGGGAGAAGGGTTTCAGGCAGAAACGGTGGCTTTTTGAGTCTTTCATAGATCAGTCGTAATTACAGATGCGAACATTCTGGGAAGGGGTCCTTCCTAATGAAACCTGAATACGCCCTCATAAGCCTTTTTTATATAATTTCGTTAGCACTAATCGGTGGAGATCATTGATAGGAATCTCACCGCGGCCTACATAATGGTCTTTCCCAAAGTGCATACTTGAAATCATGGAGGAACGATCTAAAAACCGGGTCGGAACCCTCGCCTGAAACTCTTTTAATGAAGCCAGAATCTCTTTTCTACCGAGAGTGGGACTGGCAATATGAAATCCCCAGTTTTCGAATGTCTTCATGCTTACCTTTAGCGCGATAGGCTTGAAGCCGGCACTCTCCAAGGTTTTTCCGATGCAATGAAAGGCGGCCCGGTTAAACAGGGGGGAGGTGGATTGTACAATCATAGTCCCTTGCTCAGTAAGGATTCGCCGCACTAATTCATAAAACTGGCGGGTAAAAAGCTTGGCAAGGTGGAGATTATAAGGATCAGGAAAATCTATAATTACCAGGGGAAATTTTTCCGCGCAGTTTTGCAAGAAGAGAAAGGCGTCCTGGTTGACTACATGAACCCTGGGGTCTCTCAGGGAATAGGAATTGATCTGAGCAAAATCACTATAGCGAAAAAGATCAGTGAGATCTTTGTCCAGATCTACGAGAACAACCGTATCAATCTGTGAATATTTGAGGATCTCACGAACAGCGAGACCATCTCCTCCGCCTAATACCAGCGCTTTTCTCGCTCCGGGGGTTAGCTGAAACGCGGGATGGACTAAAAGTTCATGGTAGCGATATTCATCCAGGGTGGAAAATTGTAATCCCCCGTTAATGAAGAACCTCAGGTCTTGATGCAGGGAGCTGTAAAACTCTTTGAGCTCAAATCGATCATCTCCAGATTCATACAAGGTTTTTGAAAGTCCCGGCAGAGTGCTTTGGCGTACCTTTGGAAGAAAGGGGTCAAAACGAGTGAACTTGATTTGCTGATAGGGGGTGTGGTCCTCATAAATGATGGGATCACGAAATAGTTCCTGATCCGCGATCTGCGTAATGGACGTGATCTGAAAACCAAAAAACAAGGCAAATATACCCAGGATGCCGGTAGAGGTCAGGATTTTGCGGGGGTGAGTGAATCGACTACGAAAGAAAAACAGCGTCATAGCAGCCAAAAGTAGATTGATAATGGCACCGGAATAGGCGGTGTGTCCAATTCCAAAATTCGGATAGAGAAGGAAGGGAAAGAGCAGGAATGCAAGCAGAGAGCCCAGGTAATCAGCCATCATTACCCTTGCGGAATTCTCTCGTAGTTCAAGACCAAGGCTTTGGTTTAGTCGCAGTATGATCGGAATTTCCATTCCAATCAAGAGTCCGATTATGGGTGATGCGAGTAGGAAAAAGAAAAGGCTATAGGCCGGAAACCACGCGGTACCCAGGTGAATGCAGGGAACAGAGATCATACAGGTAAGCGAAAGTAGTAGTTCCACCATCGCGAAATGATCAAAATTAACTTTTGTAAACCAGCGTGTCTCTGTGAGATAGGAACCAATACCCATGAAGAACATCATGACTCCCATGGTGTACAGGAGTGTGGTGTTGGTCCCGCCTAATAGCACGGTTCCCAGGTTGAAGAGAGAAAGCTCTGAAATGATCCCGCAATAACCGCTGAGCAGCATGCAGGAGATCAAGAGAAACTTAAGGAGGCGTATGTTCATGAAACTGAGAGGTTGAACCGGAATGTTTCACGGCTCTTAAATAGAGTGGATGGATCAAGCAAAATAATCCCAGGATACACAGTGCCTTTCTGGTGTAGTCCAATGTGCTTTCAAACCAATCTTTGAGAGCTGAAAAGGAGAGCATGAGGAGAGAAAGACTCATGATACAGAGCCCCCCCTCAATGGAGGGGGTCATTTTTCCAGCTGCCAAAAAGCAGCAAATCGGTAGCGATAGGAGGGTTGCCAATCGAAGAGAGCTAATCCCTTCAGGCGATTTGGTACCCCACACTAATGTGCTCCACAGGATGATAAAGAGAATCACTAGTTCCGGGACTTGAAAAAAATAAAATCCTTGATGAAGAACCTGATCAAGAAAAGCGGGGAAGGGTGTCAGTTGTAAAGCGGCTTGAGATTTTGAGAAGGATTCGCTGAAAAAACCCAGGGAAGACTCCCAGGAATGAATTCGTAAAAAGAGGGGGGGAAGTGTAAAGGAGGCAAAGAGAAAATAGGATTTTTCCTTGTCCCAACGATAGGTAACTACAGTAGCCAGAATCAAAAATGGAATGAATATGGGTTCAATCAATGCGATCAGAATCGCGGGGGGTGAACATAGGAACAGACTTCCCCGTTTCTGAAAAAAAGTTCGGATGATTCCGGTCAAAAATGCGGGAATCAGACACAGAAGAAGAAGAAATTCAACGGACTGCTGGGTTCCTTGATGAAAGAGGGCAGCAGGAACTGGTGCCACGGATAAAAGAAGCAGGGTCAGGAGTCGGCGCTGTCTTGCGATTTTAATCTGGATCGAAAGAAGCTCTTCGAAGAGCAGGAAAGCGCTGAAGATGAGGACGGTGATGAGAATTGTATAAAGGCTTTCCAATTGGGAGCCAAAGCCAATGAAAGGAACATCACCCAGGTAGATTATGAGGGGTGTCAAGAGCAATAGAAGCCCATAAAATCCCGGTGAATTTAAAATTCTCTCCAGCATGAAGGCGTCAGTATACCCCCGGGAGTCAGGAGACAGAAGTCACAATCAGGCAAGGATCATTTTTCATACCTAGATATGAAGAGATGACTTTCTTTATTGGAGACAATTTCGAGTCATGATTTCACCCAGGTTCGGGCTCTTGAAGACTACCAACAATGCTTCATCCGGTACATGGTAGAATCGTCCCTATGTCCTTCAGGGTTTTTTCTTGGAATGTGAATGGTATTCGATCTGTCGCGAAAAAGGGGTTTGCGCAGTTTTTAAGGGACTATGAGCCAGAGATCCTGTGTATTCAGGAGGCAAGAGCCAATCCCGAAGACCTTCCAGCTGAGTTGGTTTCTCCTGAGGGCTACCACACCTATCACGAAGTCGCGTCTAAAAAGGGCTATAGCGGTGTTTCTCTCTATTCGATGTTTCAGCCCGTTTCCCTGGAAACAAGTTTTGGGAATACCCGGTTTGACGGTGAGGGTCGCATTCAGATCGCTGAATTTGAGTCTTTTGTCCTTTTCAATCTCTATTTTCCTAATGGGAAGCAAATTGAGGAAAGACTGGATTACAAACTGGGATTTTGTGAACAACTACTTTTGGAGTTGCAGCGGTTCAAAGAGCGAAAAGTTATCATTTGTGGTGACTACAACACCGCACATCAGCCGATTGATCTCAAGAATCCGAGGGAAAATGAGAAGTATTCTGGATTTCTTCCTGTAGAAAGAGAGTGGATTGATCGTCTAATTTCTCATGGGTTTGTGGATGTTTATCGTGTTTTACAGCCCGATACGATTCAGTATTCCTGGTGGAGCTATCGATTTAACTGCCGAGCAAAGAATATCGGATGGCGGATCGATTATCACTTTGTAAGTGAAAACCTCCTGCCCTTTGTTTCTAAACCCGTGATTCACGATGAAGTGACGGGCTCGGACCATTGTCCGCTCAGCCTGGTAGTGGACCTTCCCATGTCCCAATGAAGACCTTTGTAAAAACGTGGTTCGCTTTACTGGTATTGAGTTGTCCGGGTTACTCAGGCGATTTGGACTGTAGAATCTGCCACCGTTCGGTATTTTTAAAGCAGCGTAACCTGTCTGCAATCGCCAATGGCATGTATCCGGGTCACCCCTGGATTCAACCTGGGTCCCGAACCGTCCCAAAGACTGAAAAGCAGGATAGCTTTTATACCAAATTGATGACTCTGAACCTGCAGATTTCAGCCGCCAATGAAAAGGTTGTCAGATCCACTCTTCAGGGACTGGTTCAACAGGGCCGTGAGGAGGTGCCAAAATTTGAGAAGGTTTGGAAAATCGGGAAAACTCTTCTATCTGAGGAGCTAGACTTTAAACAGGTTTCCAATTACCTGAACCTTTTATTTAACCCATTTCTGCATCTCTTTTTCTCTAAAAACCAAACCATAAGATATCAAGCAGAGTCCAGCCTGGATGTGGGTAAGGTCTTGCTCCTCTTCGGCGGTTACCACAACAAGGCAACTACAGATTTTCATTTTTCTTCCATGGATTGGACTGGCAGGGGCTATGGAGGAATTTTTCAGTCAAAAACTCTTTCCAAGAGCAGGGCAATCCATTCAACTTCCCAGGTTCAATTGAGTTCGAAAGGGGGATTGGAGGGTTTTAAGCTACGGCAGGGAATAGCGAATCCAGGAGTTCTAAACCTGGCTGGATTTCTCCAGCGTTCTCATGCTGGGAAGGACTTTGGGTTTCGAGACCGTAAAACAATTTACCTTGGAAAACACCCCGGGCTCAGTTTTGATCAAGTAGAGATGGATTTGGCCTTTCAAATCCAAGAGCTTAGAATTGACGCCAACAGGAATCCCGTGCTGGATTTGCTATTTTCCCTGAAACAGGCCCCCTCAAAGAATAGAAATTTTTTCTGCCAGGGAAAGGGGAAACTTGTACTGGGGTTAGATGGATTGGTAAAAGAGCTTGAGAGTAAAACACATTTCACGGTTCGATTTCTTGGTATTCCTTTTGTGAAAGGGATCTCCAGAGACATAATCCGCATGAAGCCGAATTAAAAGTTCCCTTCAGCCTGGGGAACAAACCAGAAGCTGAAAACTGTTATATAATCTAGTCATAAATTAGAGTCTGCTGAAGAGGAGATCCCATGTTCCATCCTTTCAAAACTATTTTAATCCTTACCGCCCTACTGCCTTTCTTGCCTGCTGAGGCGGGAGTATCCGTACTTGGAAAGGTAATTCTGGCCAAAGAGGGAACGGGAATCAGCAACGCGGTTGTGTGGTTGGAGATCGCGGAGCATCAACCCAGTCGAGAACTAAAAATTGAGAGCATGGTACAAAAAGGAAAGGAACTTCATCCAAAAGTCTTAGTTGCGCCTACGAATACGGAAGTGTATTTTCCGAATCAAGATCCTATTTTTCACAACATATTTTCCTTCAATAAGGTCAAAAAGCTGGATCTGGGGAACTACAAGGGTAAGGGTAACCCGGTTATTTTTGGCGAACCGGGAGTTTATCCCATTGGCTGTAGCATTCATCCCTGGATGTCCGCTTATATCGTCATCGTCTCCAGCCCCTTTTTCTCCAAATCAGGTGCTGGTGGAGATTTCACTCTCAAGGATCTTAAAGTGGGTACCCATACCTTCTTTCTCTGGAATCCCGACTTTAAGGAGACGCAGACTCGTGAAGTAAATCTAATCGAGGGTGTTAACAATCTGAAATGGGAAATTTCTAAGGATCAGCTTAAACGAAAACGAAAAAAACGTTCCAAGCGTAAAAAGAAATCGAGCTACAGCGGGTACTGACAAATCCAATGACTTCTGCTCAAACCAGGCAAAGGAAAAAGAACCTGATCCAGGTTCCGGTCCGAAAATTCAGGCTGCGTACCAAAATTCTATTGGGAACCCTTTGCATCGTGCTGGCATCGATCTTCTTGATCGTGACCTACTTTCTCTACTTCTATAATCAACAAACACGCTCAGCTATGAGAGAGAGCTTGAGAGTAGCCCGAGGCACTTATGAAAAGGTGAGTACTCTCCAGGTGAGCCGCCTGGAATCTGTTCTCGTCAGCATTAAGAATTCCCCCAGGTTCCTTTCAGCAATTGGGGTAGCCATCGATGACCTGGCTACCTTAAGGGATTCGATTGAAACCGAATATGATCTTTCCGGGGCTGATTTATGTCTTGTTACGAATGACCGTGGGCAGCCCCTGGTAGGACTGAGCTCCACAGTGAAAGGGTTTCTTACCTGGTCTAGTGCGGAAAGGGTGCGCATTTCCACTCAAAACTTTGTTCAAATCCATGTGGATGAAGATCTCTACGAAGAGCTAGGGCTGAACTGGGGAGATGAAGAAATTTATCTCGATACCCTTATCTATCGCGGCTCTCTCTATAAGATCATTTCAGCCCCTCTCTATGATGCCCAGGATAATTTCCTCGGGGTTATTCTCCTGGGAAGCGCGGTGAATCGATACATGGTCGGAGAGCTTGCCAAGGTAACTGGCGCGGATATCGGGTTTCTTTCTGACAAAGGTATTTTCGCCACTTCCCTGAGTAAATTCGAGAGTGACCAATTATTTCCCCTGCTGAAGAATTCTTCTGAAAGAGTTCTTGAGATTCTGGATCGGATTGCCGCCCGTCACCCAATCTTAGATTCGGGTGGAAAGGTACTGGGAAACCTGGTTGTGATGAAGTCTTTGCGAGTTTTCTATGAGCAAAGAAGAATGCTGTTTCTCATCTCGGCAATGGTTCTTTCAGTGGTGGTAATACTGGCGGTACTTTTTAGCATGCTGACTTCTAGAAGTATCGTACAGCCTCTTCAGGTACTGACTTCAGCTTTTCGGGATGTGGGAGAAGGGAATCTGGAGACCCAGGTGTCCATTCACTCTGGTGATGAATTGGAAAATCTATCCAATACCTTCAATGACATGGTTCTTGGTCTGCGTAAAAAAGAAACCATGTCTAAGTTCTTAACGGGAATGGAGATGGAAGAGGTCGACGCGATCAGCGCAGGTACCAAAGATATTTCCATGTTTGGAGATAAGCGCACGATCTCCATTTTATTTTGTGATATCAGGTCCTTTACCACTCTTTGTGAAAACTATGATCCTAAAATCATCATCAACTCCCTGAATTACTTTTTTGATCAATTGATTCCATTGATTGAAGAGCATGGCGGCTCTCTTGATAAACTGATCGGAGACTGCATTATGGCGGTTTTTGAGAATCGAGAGGATTATAACGGTGCTGATGGAGCTCTTCAGGCTGCTATGGCAATGCAGGCAAGACTAAAAACCTTGCGGCCCCAGATGGAGGCTGTGGGAATGCCTGAGTTTCATGTAGGCTTTGGGGTAAACACAGGAGAGTGTGTGGTAGGAAACGTGGGAACCAGCGATCAGTTGTCACGGACCGTGCTTGGAGACGCGGTTAACCTGGCGGCCAGGGTGGAGTCTCTCTCCAAAGAAGGAAAGAGCACTTGTGTACTTTTTACCGAGTATACAAAGCAGTCCTTGCGGCTCAAGGTGGAGCATAGTTTCCTGATGGAGACGATCGTAAAGGGAAAGTCCGTACCCGTTTCTATTTATGAGGTTGAGGAATCTGAATTGGACCGTTTTCAGGAAGACAGCGAAGAGAAGGAATCATGATTCAGTCTGTAAAGGGAATGCGAGACTTTTATCCCGAGGACTATCGAGTTCGTGAGTGGCTCTTTTCAATTTTCAGGGAAGCCTCATTGTCCGCTGGATTTGAATTTTATGATTCCCCTCCCGTGGAGCATGAAGAACTCTATACCAGAAAGGCAGGCGAGGAGATTTCATCTCAGCTCTATGTTTTTGAAGATAAGTCCGGACGATCTTTAGCCTTAAGACCGGAGATGACACCTTCGCTTGTGCGCATGGTAATTCAGCGTCAAAAGGAGCTGCCGGATATCCTTAAATGGGCCTCCATTCCGCAGTGCTTTCGTTATGAACGGATGACTCGGGGGCGTAAGAGAGAGCACTTCCAATGGAATCTTGATTACCTGGGGGAGCCCTCCATGATAGCGGAGGTAGAAGTGATTTCCACCGCCCTGCATGCCATTGAAAAAATGGGTCTTGGTAGTGACGATGTAAAAGTTCGCATCTCTAATCGCAACCTCTATTCTGAACTTTTGACCCACCTGGGTTTAGAAAAATCCTTACACCTTAAAGTTTTCCTGGTGATCGATAAGTTAGGCAAACTTTCCCATACCGAACTGCTCCACAGCCTGGTGGAGGAGGGAATCTCTAAGGAGCATGGAGAAAGGATCTTGGAGATTTCCAGTTGGAAGGAAATTGAACAAGTTGAAGCGTTCTTGAAGAATGCGCAAGGATTAGGCCGAGGACTGGAAGAGGTAAGAACCCTATTTTCTTATTTGCGGGATTATGGATTTGCTCAATATCTGAGTTTTGATCTTTCTGTAGTACGCGGTCTGGCCTATTACACAGGCACTGTATTCGAACTTTTTGATGCCGGGAAATCTTTGAGAGCCATTGCCGGAGGCGGACGCTATGATGATCTGATCGGACATCTGGCGGGAGCGCGAAAAGGCGGACAGGAAATCTCAATTCCTGCCGTTGGTTTTGGATTCGGAGACGTCGTGATTCTTGAGTTTTTGGCGGACTTGAAGCGTATTCCCCGCCTCAATCCTTGTCTGGACTTTTATCTGATTCCCTTCTCTTTGGAGGAATTTAGAGGCCTTCTGCCTCTTCTTCATCATCTCAGGTCTCGTGGATTAAGAACCCAACTTCATTACCCGCCGCAAAAAGTCAAAAAGATGCTCCAGAAGGCAGAAAAACTAGGAGCCGACTATGCGGTTCTTTGCGGCTCTGAAGAGAGAGAAAAGGGCATGCTCCGTCTCAAGAACCTCAAGACTTTTGAAGAGAAGCTGATTTCAAAAGATGACTTCCTCTCCCTGGCCGCCAACCACGCAGCTTGTAAGAACCAGGCTTAAATTTTTCATGGAAATAGAAAAGATAAGTCCGGAAGATCTATTTGCTGACCCCAGTCCCGTGATCGCAGGACTCCAAGCTCAGTCAAAAATGGAAGGCGTACCCATCCTGAACAAAGAGAGTGCCCGGGCGCTATACCAGTTGTGTGCGATTCATAAGCCACATCGGGTTTTGGAGCTTGGAACGGGATTGGGTTATTCTGCATGTTGGCTTGCCTGTGGAATGAAACAAGGAGAGATTCATCTCAATGATTATCGAGCAGAGTACCTTCAACGAGCCAGGGTTTCTCTTGAGCAGGTGAATCCTGCCATCGGTGTCACCCTGTTTGCGGGGGAGGCAACTGAGGTTCTGGAACTCGTGAGTTCACCCTACGATCTCATCTTCATAGATATTGATAAAGTTTATTATAGGAAGGCCCTGCTGAAAGCCCTGGATAAATTGAGGGAAGGAGGGCTCTTGATTTTTGACAACGCTCTTTTCTCAGGCAGAACTTTCGCTGCGGCAACATCTAAACAAGAAGGGGTCTTAAGCATTCGAAAGACAATTGCAGCCCTTCAGAAAATGAAATTCATAACCCATCTATGGCCTATTGGTGACGGGCTCTTGGTTACCCTCAAAGATTGCTGACGCTGTAAGCTTTGCTGCCAGGCTCACTCCCTGTTGATTCCAATGGGTATCGGTACCGTGATAGAGAATTCGCGATGATTCTCTAAATGGGGCTAGTAACTGTACAACCTTAATCCCTTCTTTCTGTAGAGATTTGTATAGCAGTGGCAGGAACTCAGAGTATTGGATGGAGGCCAGGTCGGTATAAACGCTGGCCTTATTGGGGACGGCCAGAAAGAGAAAGCGCATTCCCCTTTTTTTTGCCTGTTGTTGCCAGGTTTTTAGATTCCAAACAATAGCATCCAACTGGGATTCTGAGGGAATCCAGTTGGATGCCCCGGTTCTTTGGGACTGGACTTCAAACTGGCCAAAGAGGAAGGGGGGATTGAGTTGAAATACCGGGGTGAAGGGAGAAATTTCTCCCATGAAGTCGAAGAGAAAAGTGAGACGAAGGTTTTCCAATTCAGACACGAGCGGAAATTTACAAAGAAGGCTCCTGAGGCGGGGTTCAGTTCTTTGAAACCAATCGCGAACCCTTTGAAGGGCGGGAGGTGCCAAGACTTTTCTGCTCTTGAGAAATCGGTAGGGAATGGAGCGTTCAACGCTTTGGAGGATGAGAATATCTCCTTTTTTGGCCTCCTGTGGAATGTCATGAAAATTATACCTTTGCAGACGCAGCGACGCATGCACTCCCAGCGAAGTTTCTCTTTGCAGGGAATCAGGAAAGGGACGGTGACCGCGTGCGATCCAGGTAAAGCTATCGCCGACGAGATATATTCTTTGTTTGGTGGGAAGTATGTCTTCCCGTTCCAGCTGCGCGGGAAGTTTTTGTGAAAAATGCCGGACCCTGGAGAACTCATAAAGATCTCCATGAGGCAGAGCGTTCAGGGCGGTCCCAGAGGGTTCTGCCGGGTAAAAAGTAACCATCACCAAGGTAACCACACATAGCAACCCCAGGATCCTGTAAATCCAGACAATGAAAGTGTTTCTAGAATCTAAAATAAAGAAATTCATAGGGTTCGAATCTTCCCAATAGAATAATCAGACCAGTAATCAATAGCCGGAATCCCAGGCTGTTCCTTTGGATCCTTCGGTCTAGTATCTCATTCTCAGCCATCAACTCGACGATGAAAACACCACAGCAGATCAATAGGCTGATCAGCATGGCATTAAGGTGCCAGGACAACGGGCTGATGCCCGGTAGAAAGAAGGGTTGTGAAAAAATCTGAAGAAAGGAAGGCAGACTTTCAGAGCGAAACAGGGACCAACCCGCGAGGACACCGCACTGGGTACAAAGGATTCCAGCCCATTTCCCTATCCTTAGCAGTTTAAAAAGCCTGGACTTTTCAAGGGTAATGTAAAGAAGGAAATGCCAGAATCCCCAGAGAATAAATAGGACTGTCCGTCCATGCCATATGCCCGAAAGAAGAAAAACAAAAAGAAGTGCCAGGAGAGTATTCTTTTGTGCCCCGCCCAGGGGAATATAGACATAATCTCTAAACCATAGTCCTAATGTCTTATGCCATCGCCTCCAGAATTCTCTTGGGGATGTGGCGAGATAAGGTCTATGAAAATTTTCAGATAGCTCAATTCCCAATAAGCTCGCACTTCCCACGGCTATTTGGCAATAGGCTGAAAAATCCAGGTAAATCTGGAATCCATAGAGTATGGTTGCCAGGGAGATGGTGACCAGGTCCCAATCTGTGATTCTGGAGTACACCGGGTCTACGAGCAATCCTAACCTGTCCGCGAGGACACATTTTTTGAAGAGACCGCAAAGGATTTCATAGAGTCCGATTTTCCACATTCTCAAATTGGGAAGTCTCAAATTTTTAAGCTGGGGAATCAGCTTCTGCGGCCGTTCAATAGGACCGGCAATTAATTGGGGAAAGAAAGATAGATAAAGGGACAATGTCTTTAGAGAGACCACCCCCTGTCGTCCATCTTTAATCTCAATGAGATAGGAAGCGGCCTGAAAGGTGAAAAATGAGATTCCCACCGGAAAGAGTAGTGCGGTGGGAAGAAGCTGAGGGGATAAGAACTTGATCGCCAGAAAAGGCGCAAAAACGATCAGCAAAGCGCATAGCAGTAAACTCCTTTTAAACCGATGAGCGCGGTGAATCTCTCTGCCAAAAAGGTATGCGAAGAGAATCACCCAGCCTAGAAAAAAGAGCAATTCCGGTTGGGACGCACCATAAAAATAGAGGCTTGCGAAGAGAAGCAATGAACTATGGGAGGACGCGCGAATCCAGCTGAGTCCTCCCAATAGAGAAAGATAGAAAAGGGGGTACTGCAGGGAAATGAAACTCACGCACAGAGAATACAAGGAAATGTGATTTCCGCAAAACTCGTTTTCTTGAAATCAGGAAGACAAAAATTAGCACTTCGGAGCCAGACTGGCTCCATTTACTTTTTGAAGAAATTAGAAATGATTTCTTTGTAGTGGCTGTTTTCAGGATCCTTAGCCATAGCGTCCTCGATGTCTCTGAGGGCATAGGGGTCAGCGGGAGATATCTTGGTGGCGGTTTGGTAGTGTTCCTGAGCTTTTACAGGGTCACGATTCGTGAGGTAGTAAAGTCCAAGGTTATAGTTTGCTACCGGATCCATTGGATTGAGTGAGAAAGATCGTTCAGTGATGGAAATAGCCTCTTTGATTTTTCCATTCAAATAATGAATCCATCCAAGATTGCTCATGGCAGAGGAATAATCCTGCCTTAGCGCAAGAGCGCTTTCATAATGACCTTCGGCTGCGACGAGATCTTCTAGTTCCAGACAAATAATACCAAGGTTGTTGTAAACTTCCGGAATCTTGGAGTCCAGCTTCAGAATTTTTTCATATACTTTCTTAGCTTCCTCGAATTCATTTTCCCCAAAATATCCATTGGCGAGATTGTAAAGAGCATGGATGGAGCTATCTTCTAAATCCAGAGCCTTATTAGACACTTCAATCGCATCTTTGTACTGTCTGGCATGGTTATATAAGTTTCCCAACGAAATAAGGGTCTCAAGGTGCCGTTCCTGAATCAAATGAGCCTTCTTGTAGTATTCCAGCGCAGTGTTAAAGTCACCAGAATTCTTATAAGAAAGTCCCAGGTTATATAGAGCGAAGAAAAACTCGGGTTTGATTTGCAAAGCCATGAGATAACAAGCTCGTGCCTTGAGGACCTTCTCTTCTGAGTCAAATAGGATGCCCCAGTCATTATAAGCTTCGTAGAGCTGTTCATTGAGACTCACTGAGCGGGAGAAATGATAGTGTGCCTGCTCCGACTGCTGAAGTTCTCCATAGAGGAGTGCCAGATCATAATGGACTTCATATAAATCCTGATTAATGTCTAAAGCGTCCTTATAGAACTCGATTGCCTTTTCTGAGTGATTCCCCTTTTTATATACGATCGCAAGCTGTACGGAGGCCTCATAATCCTGACGGTTATAGGCTAATGCTTCCTGAAAAGACTCTTCAGCTTGATCCAGGTTACCGGATTCGAGATACGCTAGACCAAGATTATAGTAGGTATCTGCCGCATCAAGCTTTAGATCCACAAGATTTTCATAGAGAAAAATGGCTTGCTGATATTCGCCCTGCTGGTAAGCTCGTACGGCATGTTCATATAGGTTCTGATTTCGGTGATAGGAAATGGTCTCTTGAGTGACCATCGAGCCGTATAGCGGGCTCAGGCCGAGAATGAAGGTAAGATAGCCTAGTCGGAATCGGAACATCAAAATTTCTGGTAAGACAAAGGTCCCCTATTAATAAGGGTATCGTCTGATTGGGCGATCTCCTAATAGCTGAGACAATGCTCATTTTCAGGTATAGACAAAAGCACTAATAGCTAGGCTTGAAATGTCGTAAAGTGGGGAAAAGACTCTAGTGCAGCAGGTTATTAATCTGTCCCATGCGAGCCTTAAGCGCTTTCCAGGTGAGCTCTTCACTTTGCTTTCTAGCACTGGATTCAAAGTTTTGAAATAGCTCAAACCGGTTCTGGATAAAGTTGCGAATTTTAGGACCCATTAGCTGATTCATCGCACGTAAATTGCGCTGAAGCTCCGCCTCAATTTCATCACTAAATTCACCATCCTGAATGCGTTCACGAAGCTTGAGGAGATTGTTTTGAATGGAGTGAAATTTGGATTGGTATTCTTCAAGCAGGGCAATGAATTGCAATCCATCTTGAACGGTAAGGAGAATTTCTGACGAGAGTCGCTCCAGCTTGTCCGCGAGCTCCTGAACGTCGATTTCCACATCAGGCATGGGAATCCCCTGCTACTCTACGAAGCTTTCTCGCCTTCCACGGGAGATGGAGGCAACTCCTCCCCCTCACCTGGTTCCGGGTCTGGTTCAGCTTCAGCCGCGCTAGGGGTATCTTTTAGACTTTCCCAGCCAAAGCGAGCCATTCGGATGTATTTGGGCTCAGTATCCATTTCTTTATCGTTCACAACCTTTTGAAAGAAGTTTATCGCGTTGCGAAGGTCTCCGGTCTGGCGGTAAAGTTCTCCGAGCAAATAGGTAATTCCCCCCTGGCTCAGGGTTCCAAAATCAGGATTATCTTCGTGGGTAAATGCCTGGAGATAGTAGTCCAGGGTGTATTGAATATATTTTTTCTCCAGATCTGTTTTTCTCAAGGAACGATACAGCCACCCAAGACGTAGATTGAAGGTACCCAGTCTGGCCATTGAGGATTTTTTGTGCTTGGCACACAAGATGGCTAATTTATAGCTGGCAACCGCAAGATTAAAATTTCTGGGCTGGAGAAAGTCAGCTTTTTGAGCGACCATCTCGAGGATTTCAAAATCATCTTCGAAGTCTTCGTCCACAATTTTACCGGTGTTGAAATAGTCATCTCCTCGAAAATCAGAATAATAGCAATTGGGACATGTCCAGACGGAATAGAAAAGTGGATTGGTTCCCTGGTATTTTTTCCCCAAATCCTGGTACTCCTTGAGAACTGTAACTTTTTTCTGCCAAACGTTCTCCACCTGGAATTCCTCGTAACATAAAGGACACTCCACATTTTTGAGCCAGATAAGATCTGTTTGTAGCATCGTCATGGGCAATTCTCACTATAAGTATATAATGATGGATGTCTATTATATACTCAAAAGGAAGTGTTTTGCCCGAATTCCCGGTCAAAACACAATCTTAGGATACCGGAGCTAATCTGTGATTGAGCCTTCCTGAGTATGAACCTGCAAGTGGGCGAACCACTTGCGTATGAGTATAGTTCTACCTCAGCCCGGAGTGAATCACTTTGTACAGGATACAATCCCTTCCCCTTTTAAGATCTTGTGCATGGGGGCGGCCAAAGATTTTGAGTCGAATTCTTCGGTCCTTGCCCCGAAAGGTCATGGTTGTTCACTCAAAGAGCTTCCAAAGCCTTGGATTCAAGAAGGCTTTTGAAGAAGCGTCACAGCTGTGTTCTCGTTTTCCGAAGTTCTTTTTACTGGAAGGCGAACCCTCTATTTCCGAGGTCCTAAGCTTATCGAATCAGCTCCAAGATTTTTCTTGTGTGGCAGCTGTGGGTGGAGGAGCCGTTCAGGATCTCTCAGCCCTGGGGGCCTTAGGCTGTCTAAAACAGGGAGAATTGGAGAGCCACCTTTATACGGGGAAGGGTTCGCCCAAAAGAGCAATGCGAGAAATAGGATTGGTGAGCTTTCCTACAAACTACTCATCGGGATCGTTTGTTTCCGAGACAGCCGTGATTTTGGCAAATGGTTATAAATGCGCCGTATTTGGCCCTGGACTCAGGCCGGACAAGGTATTTATAGATCCCCTGGTTCTCACTTCAATGAAGCCTAACTTGTTGAATCTATCCGCAGTCGATACGCTAACTCATTTCATAGAAATCTATGTGGGAGTCGAAGCCAGGCATTCTTTATATCATCAGGCACTGGAGGGCTGGTGGATTGATTTTCAGCGTGCATTTTCTAGCCGGGATAGTGAAGTCCTCTTTTTTCTGAGCGCTCATTTACTTGGCGGCTTCTTCCCACTCTCAACAGGAGGGTGGCCCATTCATGCCCTGGCCCATGCCCTGGGGCCGATCTGCTCGCTGAATCATTGCGAGAGTCTGGCTGTTTTACTACCGCACTTTTTGAAAAGTTATTTAGAGGCTTACCCTGACCATAATGAGACCCTGAAGCAATGCGGCTCATTTTATAAATCCCTATCGCTCGAAATCCCTTCTCCCAGCAAAAAGCAGATGGAAGCTGCAGTCACAATGGCGAACTCTATGAATTCCCGGCTCTTTGAAGGGGCTGATGGCCTCGAGGAGTATCATCATATTCTAGAATTTTGGCAATAAAAAAAGGCGAGCCTCTTTAGGGCTCGCCTTTTACTTTGTTCAGTTTTACCAAAGACCCTGATCTACCTGCTGATCTTCGTAGCCCTTGAGGATGGTCTCATCGGACTGCAGTCCAGCGGCGGGAACTTTTTTCGTAACAACTTTCTTGCTTTCAGTTCCTTTAAGCTTCTTGATAATGTCTTCGCGGGACTTCTTAGCCTGGTAGCCTTCACGAACGACTTTGAGTGCCTTGATGGCAGCTACATCAAAAAGGAGGGCGTTTCGTGGGCCCTTCTCTACTGGGATCAATCCCTGGAATTCAGTAATATACTTTCGAATGGTGCTCAAACCAACACCGGTAGCTTGACTTGCTTCTTTTAGAGTTTTGAAATTCTTTACCATTTCGCTATCCTTTCTATCTTGTTAGCGTAAAAACCGTGCTATTGAACCATAACATCGCTACTTTGCCAAGAGGAAAATCAAAAAATTTAATTATTTTAATCAACAGAGGTTTCTAGCTATCCGAAAACATGAAACTCAAGTGACCATCAGGGGTTTGAGATTTCAAATTGAAATCTAACCTTTTCATTGTGTAACAGATGCGCTAGTAGAGAGAGCGACATCTGCCTGGGCGGGCTGATTTCCAGGATGGTCACGACCTTTCCTAACTTGGCAGGTTCTTTGCATTTAGGAAAGGTAAGTTCTTGAAACAGGAAGGTAAGCATGAATCTCAACAAAATGACCTCACGAGCACAAGAAGCATTACAGCAAGCCTTCGAGCTTGCTGAAAATATGGGGAATGCAGAAGTTCTACCCATCCACCTCCTCCAGACATTGGTAGAGCAAAAGGAGGGGCTCGTGGGAGTTCTGCTTGAAAAAGTGAGAGAGTCCATCGAGGAGCTAAGGCTCAGACTGCAAACACAGTTGAATTCACAGCCAAGAGTCGAAGGGATCTCCTCCCCGGCGGCGTCACGCTCTCTACAAACAGTTCTGAGGCAGGCACAGGAGGAAATGAGCGGTCTCGAGGATCAATTTATCAGTACTGAACACCTCTTGCTGGCTCTTCTGGGTGACTCCATAGTAAAGCTCTGTTTAGAGTTAAACCGTGAGGAAGTTTTGCAACAATTAAGCAAGATGCGAGGCTCACAAAAAGTAACGGACCAAGAGCCTGAAACGAAGTTTATGTCTCTTGAAAAGTATACCCAGGATCTCACCAGGCTTGCCCAGGAAGGGAAGATTGATCCGGTAATTGGCAGAGAGGAGGAAATCCGCAGGGTGCTTCAGATCTTATCCAGAAGGAGGAAGAATAACCCATGTCTGGTAGGGGAGCCGGGAACTGGAAAGACGGCAATCGCAGAGGGTCTTGCCCGTAAAATAGTTTCTGGTGAGGTTCCTGAAGCGCTGAAACGACGTAGACTACTCTCCCTGGATATGGGTGCGTTGATCGCTGGCGCAAAGTTTCGAGGTGAGTTTGAAGACCGTCTCAAAGCGGTGATCAAGGAGGTTGAATCTTCAAATGGGGAAATACTTCTCTTTATTGATGAACTCCATGTCATTGTTGGGGCAGGCGCTACCGACGGCGCTATGGATGCGGGAAATTTGCTCAAACCTGCCCTGGCCCGGGGAAGCCTGAGAGCTATTGGCGCGACTACTCCCAAGGAATATCGCCAATACATAGAGAAGGATTGCGCACTGGAGAGAAGATTTCAGCCTATCCAGGTGAAGGAACCAGGAAAGGAAGAGAGCCTCGCGATCCTGAGGGGTATTAAAGATTGTTACGAAGTACACCACGGAGTCCGGATTCAAGATCATGCCCTCATCGCAGCTGTGAATTTGTCAGTGCGCTACATCTCAGATCGCTATCTTCCCGACAAAGCGATCGATCTCATCGATGAGGCGGCCGCTCAGATTCGCATTGAGATTGATAGTAAGCCAGTTGTCATTGATCGAAACGAATCAAAAATCCGTCAATTGGAGATTGAAAAAATGGCCCTGGTCAAAGAACCGGACCCGATATCAGCAGTGCGTCTTCAAGCAATTGAGAGAGAGCTTGCTGAAAAGAGAGAGGAATCCAAGAGGCTTTCGCTCCAATGGGAAAGGGAAAGGGAACTGATAGATTCCATTAAAGGACTAACTCATAATAGGGACACTCTTAGAAGAGAGATGGAGGTCGCACAACGTGATTATAATCTAGAGCGGATCTCCGAAATCCAGTATGGCGAGATTCCAGCCCTTGAAGAACTTCTAGATTCCAGGAAGGAAGACCTGAGAAGTTTTCAGATGGAATACAAGATACTAAAGGAGGAAGTTGGCGAGGAGGATGTGGCGCAAGTAGTATCCCGCTGGACGGGTATCCCCGTTAGCAGGATGCTTGAAAAAGAAGCTAAGAAACTCACTAAACTTGAGGGAATTTTAGCTCAGAGAGTGATAGGCCAATTGGAAGCTGTCAAGGCTGTTTCGAGGGCAGTTCGCCGCAATAGGGCTGGTATCGGGGAAGAGGGAAAACCCATAGGATCCTTCCTTTTCCTGGGCCCCACGGGAGTAGGGAAAACAGAGCTGGCAAAGAGTCTGGCCTGGGCACTTTTTAATGATCCCAAGACTATGATTCGACTTGATATGAGCGAATATATGGAAAGGCATTCTGTAGCTCGCTTAATCGGCGCTCCCCCGGGATATGTAGGATATGAAGAAGGAGGACAACTCACCGAGGCGGTTAGACGTTCACCCTATAGCGTTCTCCTATTCGATGAGATAGAGAAGGCTCACCCAGATGTCTTCAATACTCTACTGCAGGTTCTTGATGAAGGACGCCTGACAGATTCAAAAGGCCGAGTAGTCGACTTCAAGAATACAGTGATCATTTTAACTTCAAACCTGGCTAGCCGGGAGATCATGGAAAGCGGGGCTAAGGGTTCCCAGCAAAGGCAGGAGGTTCTAAATGTCGTCCATCAAACGTTTAGACCGGAATTTATCAATCGACTAGATGAAATCGTGGTATTTCAGAATCTCACCCAGGAGGAGGTGGTAGAGATAGTGAGGCTTCAGGTCGCTGAGATTTCTCAGAGACTTAAGGCCAGGGGTATCGTCATCGAATTAAGTCCTGAGGCTGAGACTGAACTAGGAGTACGAGGCTTCGATCCACATTTTGGAGCACGTCCCCTCAAACGCCTCATACAAAACGAAATCCTCGATGAGTTAGCACTCAAATTGATTGAAGGGAACAATGAGAATAGCTGTACAGCCAAAGTATCCCTGGAAAACGGTAATTTCCATCTGATATTGGAGAGCCCGAACAAGGAAAGCCTCCCACTGGTGGCTTAGAGTTCTGAAAATGCAGTAGCCTCATAGCCAGCGGGACTGATTTCATACCCGAGACTTGATCCCGGCATCCAGAAAATAATTTGATCCGAAGGTTAAAAACAAGCTGCAGTGAAGCGGGTCCTGTCACCGGCAATCACCCCATTCCATTCAGCGTGCGAAGGGATCTAACATAGGTATCATAGCAAACAACGCCGAGCATCTCCTTTAGGAGAAGTCACGGCTAACTCCCCATGCAATCTTCAAGCAATAGCAATAAACATGCACCCTACACCACGCCGAACTCCACAGGGACCCCATTGACCGGAGCCACCCGCAGCAAAATTAAGAAAGTTAGTTCCCCTGTTTGTACTCTGATATTCCAACTTTCGCTTTTCACGTCGACCCCTTAATTTCTTATGGGTGGGGAGCCTGGTGATACCCCAAAACGGTTCATCCCCACGGGTGTGGGGAACATGATATCCTGGCCCGCGATAAGGATCTCTTCGTTATGGTCGTCAATCTGCTAAAAGGGAAGATGTCTCAATGATCGTACTGGGAAACTGGTTCACCACGATTACTATTATGGACGATGGGACCATTGTCTCCCCGGATAAGGAAATCGAGGCGATGGTGCGCCGGCTCTACGACATGAGTCATTGGTCGGAACCAGGAGCACAATGGCAGAGGAACTTTGCCAGTGAAATTATGATTGTGGCACCTAGCTTCACGATTGAAGAGGATAATAGCCCTGATGATTGAGGGCACATCTTGCACAGGCCCCACAGGCTGAACACTTAATCCCTGAGCATTCCGAGGCGCAGTTTTTGCAGATCCGAGGCCCCTCCAGTGAATCGATATACTCCATAACGTACAACATCCGAACCCCGGTGCTGCGCTCTCCGAACCTTATCTTGGTAAGCAGCGTTTCAGCGGTTTTTAGACCCCGATGGGGAACTTTCCCTGGGAAGCGGCTTAAATCGGCTGACAAAAGCAGCTGGAAAATTACTAAAAGGGATGCTGGAACCTTATGGAGAATCTTTGAATCTGCTAAACTACCGCCCCGGAGCCCAGCAGTATTTCATCGATATTGGAAAGAGCGGACTTGGAAGATCAAAAGCTCGATAATCACCTTTTACAACAGCTAGAGAATCGTGCCATCCCCCTTGGTGAAATTCTTAAGGAAAAAGAATTCGTCACCGTTGATCAACTCGAAGAAGCTCTCATGAAATCCCAGGAAGAGGATTCACCCCTGGGGGTGGCCCTTCTTGAATTGGGCTATATCAACCAGGCTCAGCTCAGAATCGCCCTACAAGATCAGGCTGCCATTAAGAGGGTCCAGAAGCGGCGTACCGGAGTGCGCCGACGACTGGGAGAGATTTTACAGGCGGCTGGTTTACTTACCGAGGAGCAACTGGCTGGTGCTCTGGAGTTTTCTGTAGCTCATGGAGTCAAAATAGGGGAAGCTCTTGTTCAGCTAGGGATCGTCACCGAAGATGAACTGGCCCAGGCCGTGGGCGAGCAGTTAATGATTCCCTATATCAAGCTCTCCAAGACTCCACCGGATCCCCTCGTTCTGGAAATTATTCCAGCCAAATTAGCGCTGCGTCATATGGTTCTTCCCGTAAAAATGGAGGAGAACAACCTCTTTCTCGCGATGGTGGATCCTCAGAACATTCTGGTAATCGATGATATCGAGAAATCAACCGGCCACCATTTAGCCCCCATGATTGTCTCAGAAAAGGATTTTAAGAATTGCTTTGAAGCCCATTATGGCGAGGGGGCTCAGGCGGATAACCTGATTGAGATGATCGAGGATGATGATGATAAAAGCCTTGAGGACCTATCCGACGAGGATTTTGATGAGAATTCAGCTCCCATTCGATCTCTGATGAACAAGGTTGTCACCCAGGCGGTTGAACTGGGCACCTCAGATATTCATATCGAACCCTTTGAAAACCTCCTGTTAATGCGCTATCGCATTGACGGAATGCTTAGAAAGGGAGCAGGACCGTTTCCCCCGACAGCGGCTCTTCCCATCGCGTCCAGAATCAAAGTCATGGCAGGCCTGGATATTTCTGAAATCCGCATGCCACAGGACGGCAAATTTAGAATGTCGCTCAAAGGAAAAATTGTAGATGTGAGGGTCTCGACTTGTCCCACCAGTTGGGGTGAGAAAATTGTGATGAGAATTCTGGATCAATCGGGGAGCCGTCTACGGCTGAATTCCCTTGGCCTGGAGCCTGAAAATCTCAACGAATTTCAGACGGGATTGGGTGCTCCAAATGGAATCATTTTGGTGACAGGGCCAACTGGATCTGGAAAGACCACCACACTGTATTCGGCCCTGGTGAGCCTGAACAAGCCTTCTGTTAATATCCAAACAGCTGAAGACCCTGTGGAATACGACCTGCCTGGTATCGCCCAGACCCAATGTCTAACTGAAATTGGCATGACCTTTTCAAAGGTTTTGAAGGCCTTTTTACGCCAGGATCCCGATATCATTCTCATTGGGGAAATTCGGGATACAGAAACTGCTGAAATTGCTCTCAAGGCAGCACTCACTGGACATGTGGTTTTATCGACCCTCCATACGAACTCCTCGGTTGAATCAATTGGGAGACTTTTGAATATGGGGATTGATAGATTTCTCATAACCTCAGCAGTCCGTGTAATCCTGGCCCAGAGGCTGATGCGCCGATTATGTGAAAAATGTAAAGAGCCTGATCTAATCTCCCAGCGGGAGCTTCGCAGCGTTGGAATCAATGAGAGACTGTTGACCTTTGAATCAGGCCAGAAGCATTCCATTGATAAGTTGAAAATCTTTCGCTCCGTTGGGTGTGATGACTGTCTGGATAACGGCTATAAAGGTCGTGTTGCCATACACGAAGTGCTTCCCATGAATGAGGCAATCGCTGTTGCGATCACTCAAGAACTCGCCGTTCCAGAATTGAAAAAAATTGCTCGTGAACAAGGTATGATGAGCCTGAGAGACTGCGCTTTGATCAAATCTCTTCAGGGGGTCAGTGCCCTGGAAGAAGTCGATCGCCTCACAGTAAATGAAGAGAAAATTGCCAGCTTCGAGGGAGATGATGAACTCATTGATGAGATCATGATTCGTTCGGGATCCTGGAAGCTTGGTACTAAGGATTTAGTAGTTCGCAAAAGGCAGGGAAAGTACATTCCGGGTGCTAAAGGTAAACTTGATCCCTTCTTCATCAGAGATGATGTTCCGGGTCTGGAAAAGGAATTGCAGGAAATGGAATTGGGAGAATTGTCATCCGGTGGGGGAGGCGGGGGCACTTCTCTTGATCCCACACTCTTGAAAAATCTCCTCAGTGACGTCCAAAAAATAACCGGGACCCTTTCTTCTGGTGCAGAAACAAATCTACCGGTTCAGGGATTGCTTAAGAATCTGGCAGACAAGGTCGCAGGAGTAAAGAAATCCTCCCCAGAAAAGATCCAGTCCAAGCTTGAGCACTTATTCTCCAACCTGGAGCATTCCACCAGACATCTAAAATTGATTCAAGAGCCTCTCGATCTCCAGCTAAAGACGATCCCGCTGGTCAAAGCGGTCCAGAAGGATATCTATCAAAAAATTCCGGTGTTAGCAGCTAAGATATCTACCCGGCTGGGGAAGAAAATCCCGGTCAAAAAGATCAAATTCTCAAAGGATCTCACGGCTGTAAATATCTATTGTGACCTGGATTGGAACCTGGTTCGTGAAGCCCTTGTCGCAATTCTTGAAAACCATCTTGAAGAACTTTTGAGTGGTGGAGAATTAAAGATCTGGGCTAAAGAAATCCCTCAAGATGGAACCAGGGGGCCTTGCCTCGAAATACTCATGCGAGATCGCTGTACTGGATTTCAACAGAGCTTCGGAGATGAGGTCATTAGTGCCGGCCGGTCGACCAGGGGACGAATGGGGCTTGGTTTAGCCGTAGCGAGCCGTGTTGCCAAGGAACATGGCGGGAGCCTTCACATTCAGGGTATTGCCGGTAAGGGGTGTCAAACGAGGTTAGTCATTCCGATCAAGAAAAAGGCTTGAGATTTTCCCTTAGAGCCAGTTCACGCTTCTAGGACTGACGAGGTCGGAAACGATCTTTTGAATCCAAAAAGATCGTAACCGGTCCTTCATTCACGAGGGAAACGCGCATCATAGCGCCGAAGGTTCCCGTTTCCACCTCGATTCCCAATTCCTCGAATCGCTGCAAAGCCGCCTGGTAGTATTCCTCTCCCTTTGAGGGCGGTGCGGCCAGATGAAAGGAAGGACGGTTTCCCTTTCGCGTATCCGCGCATAGCGTAAATTGAGAAACCAAAAGTATCTTGCCTCCCGCCTGACTTAAATCCAGGTTCATCTTGTCATTGGCATCAGGAAAGACACGCATCTTGGAAATTTTGTGAACGAGATATTCGAGATCATCCAGTGAATCTTCGGACTCAACCCCGAGAAATACCAGGAATCCTCCATTGATGGAGCCTACTATTCCTTCACTGGTTTGAACTTCTGCCCTGGAAGTCCTTTGGATTAAAGCTTTCATGAGGCTCTAAGAAGGTTCTTCATTATTCACCACTTCCACCAAATGTCGGATCTCGTCCAGGGTTGAATTCAGCTCTCCCATAGTATCCAACAGCCCCCTGCTATGAGCGGCGGTTTGATCTGCTACTTTACGATTTCTGGCGGCCTTTCGATCCACGTTGATCAGGGTTTTAGCGCTCTGAAGAATGCGCTCGGATTGTCTTCGGGCTTCGTCGGAAATTTCTTCTAACTGCCGATTTGAAGATTTGATCTGCTCCAGGGTCTGTTGAAAGAGTTCCTGGCTTTCTTCCACTGCCTTGTGGCCAGACTGAGAGAGTTCAAGAGTTTCTTGCACCTGACGGTCTATTTTTTGGCTCTGTTCTACTGCATTCTGGGCTAGTTTCTCGACCTCCTCTACTACCACGGCGAAATCTTGTCCTTTTGGGCCAGCCCTCACGGCCTCGATGGACGCGTTAATAGCAACCAGGTCAATTCGATTGGAAATTTCTCGTATGGCGTGAGTAAGTTCCTTAACCTCCGCAGAAGAGCTGCATAGGGATTCCAGGGCTTTTAAAACTTGAGCCATAAGACCGGCATTGACCCTGGTCTGCTCGATGGTCTTACCCAGTGCGTCCAATGTATCTCTTGAGCGCTGAGCATGGTCCGTACTAGTCGCCGCCATTTCTCCAACCATAGTGGCTGTTTCTTCGATGGATTGTGACTGCTCATGCACAAGTGTCGACATTCCCCTGGAGACTGAATCTGTTTCTGTACACATACTTAGCAAGCCCAATGCTAGTTTCCTGGATTTGGAGACCTGCTGATTGAGTTGTTTTAAGATATTTTTTGTTTGGAAGGAAAGCGCGATGACAAGAATTGATAGGAGGACAAACGTTGCTATCGCGGAGAGGATACCCATCTGATAAACGGGCTTAAACACTTCATTTTCGGGCACAATGCTGCCAATATATCCGGTACTGTCATCTGGCATTCTTAATGAATACTGTGAAATAAAAAAGGGATTGAGAAACTGAAAGCGTAAATCCAAATCCTGTGATCTCAAGGTGTAATAGTGTCCGAAGGATAGATTTTCCCCGGTAAAAAAATCAGGATTTCGAAAGAAGACGGAGATCTCCTGAAATCCCTGGTTGGAAATTTCCTGTTTATACTGATTCAGAAGATCTCCCAGCCCGTCCAGATCCATCAATGCGATGAAGGACCCAAGGTTTACTCCCTGGAAAATGAGGGGTTTTGCCAGAACATAGGAATTTGAATCCTTCCACCAAAACGCGGTTTCTTTTTGCGGCTCCAGGTTCTTGGCACTGACAATTTTTGCCAGGAGAATCCATGAATCTCCCCCTGAAATAATTCTCCCACCCCTTAGAACGACTCCCATTGAATGAAAGCCTTCTTCAGACTGAAAACTCCGTAAAGATTCTCTGACTTTGTGATATTCACCGCTTATCTCAGCCTCGTATACCTCCCTGGAGATCTGGAAGGACTTTCTAAAGCGTTGGACTGCGGAGGAGAAAAAATGGTTTCCCTGTTGATGAAATTTTGAATCAACCAGACCAAGGACTTTAGCGGTGGCATCCAGGGAGTAGCCGTAGAACTGGAGTTCAAAAATCAGGATCAACAAGACTGAAACAAGACCAATTCCAACGAACAACTGCCAGACAAGCCTGGTTTGGATGGATTTCTTCGCCATTACAAGGAGCCCCCGAATTTTCGTGTGGAGAAGGAGCGAATTCCTGATTCGAAAAGTCGTCTAGGGTCAAGCAGATGACCGGGATTACCGTCTATGTAAAATTTAGAGATAATGGGAGAGCCTGAATCGGTAGCGGGTGCAGTGAGATCTTCTGGTTCTAATAATCGGATTCCACGGAGTCTGGAAATAGGGACTCCCGTCAAGGTCCCAAAATGCTGGAGAATCAGTATACAGCTATTGAGAGGATCCGTTGGAGATTTTGAGAAAAGGGTCATCAGATTTACCAGGGGTATAGGGATTCCTCTAAGACTGATCAATCCAAGGACAATTTCGGGAACCATGGGCAGCCGCATGGGAGTGCTATAGTCCGTTACTTCCTTTAGAAAATGCAGAGGTATGGCAAAGAGCTGCCCGCAAGATTCAAAACTTAGAATTCGGCCTCGATCCGGATCGGAAAACAAACGTTCAAGGAGCTTTTGGACCGCGGTTCTTTCCCTGGGAACGGATGGTTCCACTACCGGAGTGGAAACTCGCTTTCTTCTATGTAAGTGCTCGATGAAAAGATCCACATCTAAAACACAGCACAGTTGTCCTGTCGAGAGTGCGGCCGCTGAAGATGAGAAATGCAGTGTTCTCAAAAAGGGGCTCTCTAAAGGTCGAATGAGCAAATGTTCCTTCCCCAGACACTTCTCTACCCGCAGGGACAACTTCTGGTGATCCCAGCTTTCTAGAATCAGGGTGTGGTTTTCCGATGGAGGGAGGGTTTGAGGATCCATGAGCGAGAAGAGTGAGGTTTCCTTGAAACCAATTTCAGCTTCCGCCCCCGGCTTTTTATGAAAGGAATCCACCTCTCTTTTTGTGGACAGTATTTCACGGACCCGATCTAATGCTACCGCAAAAATTTGGCCACCGGAGCTTAATAGCATACAGTCAGTTGTATAGAAGGTCAGCGGCAGATCAATGAGAAATTTAGTTCCATCTCCCGCGGAGGATTGGACTTTGAGATTGCCGCCATGTTTTTCGACCTCCCTGCGGACGATGTGAAGCCCAATACCTCTTCCAGAAGTTGTTGTTGCCTCCTCAAGGGTGGAAAAACCTGGCTGGGTCAGAAAATCCATCAAGTCATCATCCGCCGCCATCTTTCCCCTCGGATAGCCAAAATGTTGAATGCCCATCCCATCATCACTAACCTCTACTAGTAATCGGTTATTTCTCTGCGATGCTACCAACGAGATGGTTCCCTGTGGCGGTTTACCAGCCTTTCTTCGAACAGAAGGGGTTTCAAGTCCATGGTCTAGAGCATTTCTAACGAGGTGAGTCAGAGGTATTGACAAGGTATTTGCCGTGGTTTGGTCAATACGCGTGTCCGAGCCGTGGATTTCAAATCTGACCTCCTTCCCCAGGGATTTCCCGTGTTCTCTGATGATCCTTAAAAATCTCTGAAAAACCAGACCAATGGGAAACAAGCGTAGATCAAGGACCCTATTTTGAAGCCTGGTTAAGCCCTCTTGTAGAGGTTTGATGGACTTTAAAACAATGGGATCTTCCTGAAACTTCTCGCGCATACCCCCGGTCAAGAGTCTTAATGAATGAACATCTTCTACCAGGCTGTCGATACGTGCGAACGGAATTCGGATTAAGGTATCAGTACCGGCGGGAATGAGGTTGGATGCCAGGATAGACTCTGGATTGATTTCCTCGCCCAGAGCCCATTTAGCTAAGGAGGCAAAAGTGGAATCTACGCGTAGAGTCGGGTGAGGAGCAAAGTCGCGGGTAAGGCGACCCTTGAGATTTTCCAGCAGGAGCTCAAAAACCTGTAAAACCCTTGAGATAAGGGGGATTTGGATTTGAGGCCGGTAGAGGTAGTCTTCGTGGAGCCAGTTCATGAAAACGGTTTCTGTTTCATGACATAACCTGGTAAAAGTGGTGCGTAGTTCCGGAAAAAACGCACTGGTTCCTTTCATGCCATGAATCTCCCGCAGAAATTCTTCTCCCAGGGCTTTTGAGGTGAGACCGGATGCGGATCGCTGTAAAATTCCATGGAGTCTCTCAATGATTTCCTGTGATTCTTGAATGAAGCGAATGAATTCGCTCTTTTCCGGATGGAAAGGATCAAGGAAGGAGAAACCTGGATCGGTCAAGATTTCCGAGTCTTTAGCAAGGAGGGGTTCATCAAGGTGTAAAAATTCCTTTCTTTGGGAGTTCTTCAAGACTGAACTAAGGCCATCAGAGAGTGAAAACAGTGTTTCTCCGATTCCCTGAAGTTCAAGTTCATCAACTTCCGCTTCGAAAGTTAGGGGTTCCAGGCGGTTATAGAGCGACTTCGTGCAGCGCAGTAGGGATTCATACTGAGCTGAGCGAGCGGGCTCAAGAAGCTCTCTAATTCGGCGTGCCAGATTGGTCAGGTAAGGTAGATCATCACGAAGTCTTTCGGTTGAAAACCCATGAATCTCATCGATCAAGATATGTGCAACGGGTTCGATTTGGGCCAGAAACTCGTCTGATAATTTAGGCTCCTGGGTCCGCATTTCATGTACCCAGGTAGGTTAATGCCAGGAGTTTCTTCCTGGCCAGGGGTACCGTTCGAGAAAATGAAGGAATCTCTTTGTTATAGGAACCGGTCAGGGTAAACCTCCAATAAGACTGGGCGGCCAGATCTCTATACAGAGAGCGGGCCTTTTCCCAGGCCTCCTCCTGTTCATACTTTGCCGCCAGAAGAAAGTACATTTCATCTAAAAGACATGAGGATTGGATTCTGGAAGCCTTCAGAAATTTAAGCATGGCTTCACTGGAACCACCGCTTTGAAAGATGCAAATGACCACCTGAAGAATGGCTGAGTCTTTCAAGGGAGAGCCAGGATGCTTAATAATCTTCTGGAAATGTCCAATAGAGTCTTCATAGCGATGAAATCTCTTCAGCAGAATCTTTCCAATTCGATATTGCGAATTTAGGTAAAGAGCTTCCCTCTTCCGGGGAATCTTTTGAAGAAGACGGATTGACTGTTCACTGTCTTTTGACAGGTTGAGGATCAAAACAGCCTTGATGTAGAGGATGTTTTCATACTGAAAAGTAAATAGGCTGTAAATTCCTAAGAGGAAGGATGAAACCAGAATCAAAAGAATTTTTCGGGCTGATTTACGAACAACGGGAGAAAAGTGGAATGGCTGCAGCCTTGGGGTCCAGACGATACAGAGCTCTACAAATAGAAAAGTTGAAGAAGCAAACAATAATAGAAAGTAGACATATAGGAACTTTGAAAAGAGCTCAACGGAGAGTTGAAGGATCTGCCTGGTAATCACTGCCTTATCGATGGCATCCAGGAAGACAAAAATTAAAAAGGTGGTTCCAATGGATATTCCCAATAAAGCGAGTGGATTCATCCATAGCTGGGTGAGAAGATCTTCCCGAAAATAGCGATCACGCACCTGCTGGTGAATCTTAAAGTGAACAGCGCTTAGAATTAAAGAGAGCAGGATCCAGAACACAAGCAGGGGGGGAAAGAAGAAAAGAAAAAATCCCTGGTAGAAGTAACAGAAGATTGAGGTCCCCAGGAGATGGAGAACCGTTGTTTTTATGTACTCTCGTTGGGATCGATTGTGCACAGGTTTTGGATATTGGCGGGTAGAGTCCGGGCTTTCGGGAGGCATTTTCCAAAATTATACCCGTCTCTTTGTGCCAGGAATAGGGGTGAGGGAAGAGGATGAGCCTGATAACGACAGTCTCATCGCAGAATTCCATCTTTTTGGAGCGATACCGAAAAGCAAACCGATACTGATTGCAGGTTTGTGGCCAAGATAGGTCCAGCTTAGATGGGTAAAGGAATCGACCGATTCCTGGTTTGGCTGGGAATCTGAACATAACTAATGGTTTTAGGGATAATGCACATGGAGTCGGGATTCAATGTCGATGAGAGAGAAAAGAAAGGACGAGGATGAAAAGGGCTACTTTGATTCTATGGTTGTGTATGGGCGGACAATTCTTCGCGGGCTCTTCACAGCGTTGGATCCCACTTTCAGCGTCATCTTTCCACAAGGCCCCGCAGGATAGAGGGTTTCGCAAGGCATTGAGGGAGATTCCCAAATTACAGAAAGGCTCATTTCATCGTTTTTTAGCCTGGTATGATCGCGTAAGTCTTGGGTCGGAAAAAATGAAGATCATGAAGACTTATTATGAGAATTATTCAGAGAAGAAATATAGGCTTTTAAGCCTAATTTATTTCTTCCATGCCTTTGATCCCCGCTCTCCGATATGTGAAAAGATCCTCATTCGATTCGTGTCGGATCATCATTTTCAGTCAAATGTTCTGGCGGTTCTCTTCGCTTCCTATTCAACCTTGGGTAAGGGTAGAGCCTATTCTTTTTTGAACCTGCTTAAGAAACTAGAGAGGCACTGCCCTCAATTTCAAATGCCGAACCTGGCCACCTTACACTTTGTGGATTTAATGTTAAGCCAGGAGCTTCGCGCAAAAGGGGTATCTTTTTTTCGTGAGAAAATGGTGAAACTATGGAAACGTGAGTTGCGAAAGGATACGATGTTATCTGGTACGGCTGGTGAATGGATTCGAAAAGTCGTGACGTTTTATACCTTCCGCCAGTCTCAGTTTCCGGTATTTCAGTTAGGCCCTGTTGATTTCACCAATGGAAAGAACCGTATGTTTAAGATGTATGGATATACTCCTCAGTCAGTAGTGGAGGAATTTTGGAATCAATTTGATATTCCGAAGGAAGCGTTTGATCTGCCAGACTTTCTACCAGGCATGGAAAGCCTTAAGAATGGGCCGGTAGAGACAAAAAAGGGTAGAATAGAAGCAATTATGGGCTAATGTCATACAGGAAAGATGCCGAAAGAATAAAAAGGAAGGGAGTTCAAACATGAAAATACTAAGAGAAACAAGAATAGAAGGAACTCAACAGGCACAACAATTTGGATTCCAGGAAGTACCTTTTGAAGTACGCCTGGATACAACCGTAAAAATCTCAGGTCGTAAACAGTCTGCGATCAAAGTAAGCCCACCCGTTGATCACCAGGCGGCCATACAGGCATCAGCCCTTATCAGGCAGCTCTTTCTAGCACAGCCCGTGGAAACAATCCACACTCAGGCAAATGCAGATCGAAAGAAAGTTGCGATGCTGCTCGAAGAAGAATAGCTATCTCTCGCAAGAGAGCAGTAGCCCAGCCCCGGAGGGGGCTGGGCCTTTTTTTTTGTGAGGGGAGAACTGGTGCTTAGGGGATTGCTTGTGGGCCCAGGAATATCACCTGACGACCGATTACTCCTAGAACGATGCGATGCATCGCCCGTCGTCGCAATCCATCGCCATGTAACATCCCTGAACCCCCAATCAACCACCACGCACCAGCCCTCCCCTCACTGACTTTTCATTTGGGGAATTTCTTTTTGGTGTTTTCGGGTTTAACCGGGAGCTTTTGCGACTGCCTGATAGACTCGTCTTTCACACTCCCAATTTCCCAATGACCGTGAGTCGATGGGCTGAGATTTTGGCCCTCATGGGTGAGCGAAAAGTCCCTTGTTCGAGCAGACGACGAAGGATGTGGCATCGTCACATTCAAGGAGGATAATCAAAGCAATGGCCATGGCGTCCAGCAGCGAGCCAAAATTCACAAAAAAAGAAGATACCAGTGAGTCGATGTGCTGAGATTTTGAGGCTCATGGGTGAGCGAAAAGTCCTCTGCGCGTGCAGACGACGAAGTACGTGGCATCGTCACGTAAGAGGAGGATAAACAAAGCAATGGCCATGGCATCCAGCAGCGAGCCAAAATTCACAAAAAAAGAAGACACCAGTGAGTCGATGTGCTGAGATTTTGAGGCTCATGGGTGAGCGAAAAGTCCTCTGCGCGTGCAGACGACGAAGGCTGTGGCATAGTCACATTCAAGGAGGATAAACAAAGCAGTGGGCTTTGCAGCCAGCCGTGAGCCTCAAAATCTCAGCACATCGGCTCACCTAATTTACTAGCATGTGGTGCTTGTCGGCGAAGTCCGTATTCTCGAGCCGAATGAACCCGTTGTCTTCTGTGCGGATCATCAATTCGGTGAGTGGGTCTTTGGAAGTGAAGAAATCCTTGCTGAATCTCTTTAGGGTGGACCGTTGTCGTAATACAGAGCCGCGCTGGGCCAAAAAGAGTCCGGTCATTGGATCATTGGTAATTTTTGCCATAACATTCTCTCGTCAGGCATAACATCGCCAGTGAACCGTGGTTAGTTTAGATTTCTTTAGCGTGTCCTCAAGACGGCTTGTGATGCGGTCTCCACCCTTCTCTAAGGGCATTTATAGGGCTAGATTCCAATAAATTGTTGAGAGGTTTTTCTAGAGAATAGGACAAAAAAAATGTAATGGGAGAGAAAATGAAAAACAGTGTTTCGAGGGAGAGGTAGAATTATTCAAAATCCAGGGTGTCATCGAAATAATCTAAGATCTCGTATATTTCGCTTATGGGGCCATGAATAGCCAGGTACTCTTCCAAATCCAGGCGTGCTTCGCCAAGAAATAAGTGATTTTGAATCATCTTTAAATAAATTCTACGTGCTTTCTCAAATTCGGTGAGATGAAGATGAAGTCTTGCTTTCAGTACCAGCAGATCATCGAAATAGGGATCCCGCTGCAATCCTTTACGACAAACTTCAATAGCTGCCGTATGGAGGCTGAGGCTCTCCAAAATTTCTCCCTGGAGCAGGTAATATAGCGGAGATGGGCTGGAAGAATTCAAGTCCCTTAAAAGCTCGAGAGCGTTCAAAGGTTCGCCTAATTGCAACTCACATTGAGAAAGTGTTAATAATCTCTCCTCATGATAGAGAGGGTCCCAATCCAGAGGCTGGGAAAGAACTAGTTTGGCTTCGCTAAAAGAGGATTCTTGAAATCTACAGTGAGCAAGGCGCACCAGGATGTCCTGACGTACCCCATAAATCAAAAGTAAATACTCGAAGCAGATCGCCGCTATTTCAAAGTCGCCGCGATCATAGTAGAGGAGGGAAATTTCCTCGATAGCTTCCAGGGCGTCGGGGTCTTGTTGGATGACCTGTAGATAACAGCGGCAGGCTTTGTACGTTCGGTTACGGTCGTTATACCAACGCGCTTTGCGCAGTAACGGGGCTTTTTGTTTCTGTGTATCAGTCATGAATTTGCCGAACCGGCTCTCCGATCATACCAAATCCAGGTCATATCAGTAGGGCTGATTGTAAATCGAACAAAACATATCCAATTATATTAGATTTATCGGATTTTTTGTATGGATATAGATGGGTTTGTACTATATCGGAATGGAGATTTCATCTAGAAGGGCTCGAATATAATCCTCTTGAGAAGCTCGGTCGGGTAGATCGAAGGACTGGATTCGATGGGAACATACGTAGGGAGCGAGTTCTTTTATGTCTTCGGGAATGACAAAATCTCTCCCTTCAAACAAGGCCTGAGTCTTCGAAAGACGAATTAACTCCTGGGATCCCCGTACACTGATTCCATGGATGAGCCTTGGGTCGTTACGAGTCTTTTCCACAAGACTGAGCACGTATTCAATAAGCTTTTCATCAAGATGGACCTTGTAGGCTTCCTTCTGCAAATCCAAGATTTCCTGCCTGGTAAACTGATTGGAGCGGCTGACTCCAGAGGTTCCCAGTAGAATACTCTTTTCAAATTCCCTCCCAGGATAGCCTAGTGAAATTCTCATGGAAAACCGGTCAAGCTGGGATTCCGGCAGCTTATAGGTTCCCTCAGAGGAAGCGGGATTCTGAGTTCCCATCACAAAGAAAGGGTCCTGTAATTCATAAGTATGCTGATCAACCGTGACCTGTTGCTCCGCCATCACCTGGAGCAGGGCACTCTGGGTTTTTGGGGGGGTCCGGTTCATTTCATCAAACAAAAGAATCTCGGTAAACACGGGACCTTCTTGAAAAAAAAACTCCAGAGTCTTGGGATGAAATATGCTGACGCCCACTATGTCTGAAGGCAGGAGATCGGTAGAACCCTGAACTCTTTGAAATTTAAGGTTGAAAACATTGGAGATAGTCTTGGCAAGTGATGTCTTGCCCATTCCGGGGAGATCTTCTATGAGCAGATGTCCCTTAGAGAAAAAGACAACTAAGACCAGTTCGATTTCCCGGGTTTTACCCACTATTTCCTGTTCAATTTCTTGAAGGACCGCTTGAATGAGGGGATGTTTCATGTGCTTTTAGGGCTCCAGTTTCATCGTCTGATAATTTCTTGAATACTGGATATATCTTTTATAGGAACTATGGAGTCTCTCAAGCTCTGAGTCGCGGATCTCTCGTTGAACCTTAGCTGGTATTCCCAGTACCAAAGACCTGGGAGGTATGATTGTATTTTCAGGAATCAAGGCACCCGCCGCTACGATGGACTCACTTCCTACGATGACACCGTTCATGATGATGGCACCCATTCCAACCAGGCAGTAGGATTCGATCGTACAGCCGTGGAGGGTGACCTGGTGTCCGACGGTGATACCTTTTTTGAGAATAAGAGGAAACCGATCATGTTCTACATGTAAACAACATTGGTCCTGGATATTCGTTCCCTCGCCAATGGAAACCCGGTTAACATCTCCTCGGATCACGGTGTTGAACCAGACGCTAACATCTTCCTTTAGTTCTACATCCCCCAAAATTCGAACACCGTCTGCTAAAAAGACGCTCTCATGAATACGGGGTGCAGTGCCCTGGTAAGGGGTGAGTGTAACAGCCTCTGAGTTTAAGACTCGCATGGAGGAAGTATACCAGGAACAGGGTAGGCAGTCGTGAATAGTTAGTAGTCTACAGGGAATAGAGATGAGTGTCTTTTGGCCGGGATTCCGCGATTCTACTGAGTCCGGGAATCTAGCTGCCGATCAGCAGCCTATAACTGCCCTCAATGCACACAAACTCGGTGTGGTTTACCGTACAGATGTCTTCGATGCCCTGGGCGGTGGAATTGGCCACGATCATCTTTCGTATCTTGTTTTGTGATACGCAGAGTTCATTTTCAACATGCTGTTGAGCTTCGTTGAGACTGGAAAGTACATTCATGGGATCATCTCTCAGGCGCCGATCATAGAAATATAGGTTCATTAAGAGGTATTGGTCATTGATATCCTGGAAGAAGAAATCCACATGAGTCTTTCGAGCGCCGCTAACCCCCAGCCTTGGATAATGTTGCTCCAGCAGCGTGAGTCCAGTTTCAATTTCATGGAACCGTTCCGTCACCCAGAGCTGAAAGCAGCCTCGACTGGGAAAGAGGTAGGAAGAGATAGAGTTGCCCTGGTTAGCCTCTAGAAGATTCGCCCTTCTTTGAGCCTCCTGTAATCGCTCCCTTAAATCACAGTTGGAAGTTGCCAGGGATTTGTTTTCCTGTAGAAAGTAGATGAGTAGCTTCAGGAGTCTTGGTTCACACTCGTCAAAGTCCAATGTTGTGAGCCAGGAATGAAAATCAACTTCTGAAGACGGGGTATCCATTGGGGCAAAAATCCGAAGAGCAGGTTAAGCGCTTACAAAAATAGCGGAATTTAATCTATTTTTGCATAGGTCCGAGGCTTTTTCCAGGAGATTCTTTTTGATGTGTATCTGCCTTCACCTAAATCATCGAAGATCTAGGAAATGAAGAATCGTTTCCTTTTCCTCTGCCTCCTTCTTTGCCCCTCTTCCGTGGCGCACATTAATTGGGAAAGGGAGGCGAAAAACCTGGTACGACCTATGGGGCAAATCTTGGATGGGTTTAAAGAAGGTGCTACAAACGCTTTCGCGCGGCCATCAAGAAGACTGCACTATGTGCTGGCGGAGACTCTTTGGGATAACAGGGTGAGCAGGGGGAAGATCTATCGTACGGAAATGGCAGCGGCTTTGCCTGACCGTAGCGCTTTAAATAGAACAATTATGGTCTATTACCCGCCAACAGGCCGGGTTATACGTTGTAAGGTTCGGGACATAGGTCCCTGGCATGTGGGTGACGCTTACTGGAAGGAGCAGAGAAAACCGAGGTCTCTCTCTTACCCTGTTGATCCCACCGGTCAGAGAATTACATTTCCTTCGGGAATATCCTTGTCTCCACAAGTCTGGTACCGATTGGGTATTCGACGTGATATCGCTTTTCGACGCGGACACCAGGGTACGATTGGCTGGCGGTTCGTAGACTAAATCACCTTTTCTGGCGGGGTGCGGGTTCCAATATCTTACCGAGTACCCTTTTTCTAGCCACCAGTAACTGTGCTTTTTTGTATTCTTCATGAGAGCCCAGTCCCACCTGGTTCTCATTGAAGGTTTCTCGATCCATTAACTGAATCTCAAAGGGAAAGAAAAAAGTGATTTCACGCTTGGTGTTTTTTAGAATTTGATCGAGCTCACCAATACTGTGGACCGAAGCACGCTCGACAAAGAGATACTGGCGAAGATCATAGAGCTGGGTATAGGTTGGATTTGGGAATCGAACCAGGTACCTGCAGGTAAATTGGATAGATCGAAATCCGGACAGGGAGAAGGGATTGTCTGTACCCTTCTGATTTTGCAGCAGCAGCTCCTCTCTTTGAACCCTGGTTTCGATTTCATGCTCTGCCTCTTCGCGGGTCATTTCTCCAAGTCTGTACCTTCGCAGTATTCTGGAAACAAAGGTCTGTACCTGGGATATTTCCAGGAGAGTATTAACTGTTCGTGATGGCGTGACATTGGCATAGATAAAGATTTTTGAAGCGATCAGGTATTGAAAGACCAGAAGAACATCGAGCAGAGTTTCGGTGACAATTCTTACGCCGATGTGATCGAAGATTCTTACCGCAGTATTCTCAGGCTTATGCAGTAGTTTTAGAACCTTGGAGTGAAAATCCTTTTCTCTCTTTACTTCAAAATAATATAAGGGAATGAATTCATTGCGATCTTTTCCCAGGTAGATCATGTTTTTCTCATCGATATAAAGGTGTCCATGAAATCGCTGGAATATTTGGGATCTGGCCTCCTGGAAGTAGTCATAGAGAAAATCATTTTCAAGGTGCAATATGGTGTGCATCACCTTAAGAACCGCGCATGCCCACATATGCAGGTCCTTATTTCGAGCTCTTAGATTTGTCCACTGGAGAAGTAAGCGGATATCGGGACATAACCTAACCTCATCCGGGATTTTCAGGTTGTCATCGAAAGGCTCTAGAAATACCGCCTGGATAAAGTCCACGGCTCTTCGATGGGTGTCCAATAGAAACCGCTGATCCGTTTCTCGATTCCAGTTATAACCATAATAAAAAATGGTGTCCTGGGCTTCCTCAAGAGATCGAATTGTGGCATAGCGGGTGTCAACAACCGATTTTCCTGATAGCGCGTCGCGCATCAAGGTCCAGGGAAAATCATATTTGGAAGTCTTACGATTGGGCATTTTACCTATCCAAATACATCCTCGTTAAGGGAGCCGGTCATCTCAAAGATTTTAAGCTTGGCTTTAATGAGTTGACCCAGGGCGCGATAATAGGCAATCAGGGAATTTTGAAAACTCACCCTGCTCTTCATGAGTCTGAGGCTTGGAATTTGACCTTTTTGAAAGCGATCCTCCGCCTCAAGTTGGATCCGCCGTGCTAGCTTGGCGTTTTGCAGATGGGCTGGAATTCTGGCCTTATAGTCCTGGTATACCAAAAATGTGGACTCCAGCTCAGCTTGAATCTGTGAGCTTCGCGAAGCGATCTCCTGACCGATAGCTCGTGAATCTTCCCGGTTTGAACTCATTTTCTGTGCGGTTCGACGCCCATCAGTGAGATTGGTCTTCAGTTCAATTCCTACCAGGTAGCGAATTTCATCGATCCCCTGTGATTCCACCAGCTTGGTATAGGAGGTTTTTCCCATTAAATCCAGGCCCAATTCCTTGATTGAGTGCAGAGCTTTTCGCTTTTGATCCATTATCTTTTGAGCCAGTTCTAGTTTCTTGAGGTGCGGGGAGTTATTTTTGACGTCCACTCTGAGCGCGTCTAGACTTTCGCGTATCACCCTGGTTCGAGCATTTTTGTCCAGGCGAAACCGCTGGGTTTCATTCCAGCCTAGCAAAGACCGAAGCCTTGCTGATAGCATCCTTTTGCGGCTTCTTAGATCAATCCTTTTTTGCAGTGATTGATCGAGGTTTAGTCGCGCGTCCAAAAGCTCAACCGGAAATCGCGGGTCCTGGGTAGGCTTACGGTCTTCCTCCTGTGCTATCTGTCGATGCAGTTCAATTTGAAGATCCGCCTGCCTAAGCTCCTCTTCCAAGAGAACCAGGGACACATAGGTTTTAGCCACCTCAGCCAAAATAGCCTGTTTCTTGGCCAGTTTCTTGGTTTCCTGAAGCTGTTCTTCCAGAATTCCCTGTTCAATCAGGGCCCTGGATTTTCCTCCATCAAGCAGGGGCAGGCGCAAGTCCACATCAAAGTAATAGGAATTATCCTGGTGGGAGACGTCGAAGATTCTTCGATGTTTAAAATCCCTGGGATCATTGTCGAGGTTGTTGGCGAGATTCAAACCTGTTTTAAAGTCTGCCTGAAAACGTCGTGCTGTTGGTCTGGAAGCGGCTAGTTGAGAAATAGAAGCCACTTTGTGAGCGGCTCCCTTTAGAGCAGGATTTTCCTTAAGAGCTATCCTGGCAGCTTCAAGTAGATTGAGGGACCGGCCTTGCTCACCTTCTGATACTAACTGAATTCCCCCACCTACATTCTCAAGATTTTCTAGCGAAGAGGGTATTTTCACTCCCCTGAGAGGATTAAGTCTCTCACCCGCTGCCCGCATTCTTTCATTGCGCTCCTGCAGGATTTTGTCTCCAAGAGTAGCGGACGGATTGAAGGAAAGGAGAATGAATAGGAGAAACCACGGAAAACCACGAAGGATCATATCCAGAAATTCGACAAAATACTTAATTTATTTGATGTTTTTGTATGGCTTGCCCTCTCTGGGACTCCCCGGTTAGGATTGCTGTCCAAATTAGAGGAAGGGCCTCAATTCATGAACGCATCGGAAATGTTTTACTGGACGGTTGAAAAACTCACTGGCGCTAAGAAAGAGGAAGCGTTTAGGACCATCTCTTGTTTCTTTACCCTGTTTTTTCTCCTGATCAGCTATTACATGTTAAAAGCACTGCGAAATTCTGAATTTCACAGTGTGTTCCCGCCAGATTGGGAACCTGTGAGTTTTCTGGTCACAGTTTTTCTCTCCCTGGGAGTGACTCAGATTTTCAATCACTTCTTTGACCGCATCGATATGCATCGCATGCTTCGCTACACCTATATCACGGTCATCAGCTGCAAGGTTTTGCTTTTTGTTCTTTTATCCACGGGTGCCAAATGGCCTGTGATCCTGTTTTATTTCTTCGGGACTGTTTATTTTCTACTATGTATCGCGGTCACATGGGGCTCCATTAATTTTCTATTCAATCCGGAGCAGAGCAAGAGGTGCTATGGCTTTATCGCCTCAGGGACGATGTTTGGGGCAACGGCGGGAACCCTCATTACGGAGTTGTTTTTATCCATGCAGTGGAGACATGAACTTCTACTTGGCTCCGGGGCCTTCCTCTCATTAGCGATGCTTTTTGCTCATCTGTCCAAACGGGGATTGGAGGAGTGGACTCTCAGGGAACCCATGAGCAAAACACCGTCTCAGGGACTGCGAATCATTCGGGAAATCAAAGAGCTCATGGGCCACAAATTTGTCCGCTGCATCGGAATCATGGTATTTGCGCTGGCGGTATCCAACACGGTTATGAATTTTCAAACGCGCAGAGCAATGGATAGATCCATGTGCCACAATACTTTTTTAGAAGTTTACTCAGTTTGGAATCCGGCTGAGCTCACCTTGAAAGATAGCGGCTTCGAATTAATCTACGGAGCTAAATTAAGAGGGTCAGATTTGCGCACTGAAGAAGTAGAAAAATTTCTCAGGCTCCATGGACTAAGTATTGGGGCGGATGAGTTTATGTCCCTGCATGCAAAGTATAGGGAACGGCTCGCGTTTAATTATCTGTCATTTTGGAATAGTATCTTGAAGTGGGTCAGCATCCTGGGCCTCTTTCTACTGATCTTTTGCGCTCGTTTTATTTTTAAGATTTTTGGAGTACGGTTCGCCTCTTTAGTGCTGCCCTGTTTTTCATTGGTAGGATTGATTTTTCTTTTGGGATCCCCTGATCTTTTCAGCATTCAGATCCTACTAATCCTGGCCATGTCGATGGACTATTCCCTGAACAATGCTACCAAAGAGGTGTTTTATACACCCACATCACCCCAGACCAAAGGAAAGTACAAGCCCATAATTGAAGGCCCGCTCATGCGCCTGGGAGATTTCTCCGCAGCGGTAACCAGGATTCTTTGTATTGCTTTGGTCCCTTTAGCAATGCAAAGTTGGGTATATGTAGGGTTTGGAATCAGTATCGTTCTGGTATGGATACTTGCAGTTTGGTATGCTGGAACTGTCTTCCAGAAAAGAGAATCAGAAGACGGCCCGCGCTTTGTTATTCCATGAGAGTCTCCATTCCCCGAGAAACACTAGAGAAAATTAAGAACGACTACGGCGTTTCTGAAGAAAAGGCTACGCGTTTATACCTGTCCGCATTTGATGAAGCGGAGGCTTTTTTCTGGGGGGCTATCGAAGAGAGGATGAATGAGGAGGGATTGAATTCCTCCAAAAGCACCGCCATAAACCTACTTACCCCGAGGGAAGTTAAGGCATACCTGGACAAATACGTAATCGGCCAGGAGGAATATAAGAAACGCATAGCGATCGCTTCAGCTTTTCATTTTGCCATGGTGGATCACATGCGGGAGAACATGGATCACGGATTAAAGCGCTTTCGGAAGAAAAACACCTTGATCGCGGGTCCGTCGGGGAGTGGAAAGACCTACTGTATTGAGGTTCTTGGAGATCTTTTGGAGGTGCCCACCCTGATTGTGGATGCCACTGACTATACGGAGGCGGGATACGTAGGAAAATCCGCTGATGACATGATCCGGGAACTCATCGACATGGCCCCTGGTTCCACGCGCCAGGATCAGGCAGGATTTATTTCTCGACACGGGGGAATCATCTTCATTGACGAGCTTGATAAGAAAGCTCGGGAAGGGAGCATCGGGCATGATATTTCCCGAGAGGGATTTCAGCGCGCCATCCTCAAGATGATCGAGAGAAAATTCATCTCTATTGAAAATCCGATGTCCCCCTCAGCTCAGATCCAGGATTTGATGGAAAGGCAAAAAGGGGGCAAACGAAAACAAGAGAGCATGATTTCCACAGAGAATATTCTCTTCATTATGGGAGGATCTTTTCAGCGCCCCCAGGACAGTCTGGAACAGATCATAAGAAAGAGGCTTTCGCGCAAAGCGGGAGCCATGGATGATTTTGGAAACCTGGTGATCAGTGGATTTCAAGCCGAAGGGGAGAAGAAGGAATCCCAGGGTTATAAAAATCTCCAAAAGAACGCGGAAGAAGAAGATTATATCCACTTTGGAATCATCCCAGAACTTGTGGGTAGAACACCGATCAGATCTTATGTGAACGCGTTGTCAAAAAATGATCTGGTTCGAATCATGAATGACACAGAAGATTCCTTGTTGAAACAGTATCAACTTGAATTTGAAGCCTTCAAAATTGACTTGCAGTTCGCCGATGACGCCATAGAATATGTAGCGGAGAAAGCGGAAAAGAACAAGACCGGGGCCAGGGCGTTGATAGGAGTATGGGAAGACATACTCACTGATTTTCAATATGAGCTGCCAGGAACCTCCCATCATCACCTGTTGATTGATCGTACGGTGTGTATGGCTCCTAAAGATTATCTGCTCAAGATTCTATCCAGAAGTCCCTTTGAGGACTTTTGTGAGATGTTCCATACCGAACATGGAATCAGGCTGGAATTCACCCAGGATGCCGAGGAGTATGTTCATCGATACGCGACCAATGGTCATATCCAGGTGTCAGAAGCTCTTAAAATTCTTTTAACGGGAGCATCAGCTCTGAATTACATGGGCTATTCCGGTGTTTTTGAAGTCTCCAAAGAAATGTTGGAAGACCCCCGCTATTTCGACAATCTCTATGTGGATTGGCACGAACAACAGCTAACCAAAGGGAATACGCCTAAGGCGGCGCCCTCCAAAAGAAATTAGCCGATCAGCGCCGTTTTTTGGTACGCGGGAACTGGTTTAAAAAGGTACTGATCTTCAAAGATGGCTCGGGAAAGAGTCTCAAAGTCTGCTTCATCCCCAGGGGGGCGGCTCTTAAAAAGTCCAAACTTTCCCACCCCATAAAGGATTCAATTTTTTCTTTCAGTGTGGGGGACTGAGCAACGGTTTTACGCAGGAATTGTGGAATGGCTTTAAGATCTTTGGTCCCGGAGCCAGAGCCCATAATCTCCGCAATTTCCAGCAGGCTGTCAACAAGGGAACCGGAGTATGAGTAGCAGTGCATAATCTCAGTACCGGACCAATGGGACTCGAGCAGAGTTATGATGGTGGAAGCCAGGTCTTTCAACTGGACCCACTGGAGGCAAAAAGTTCCTTCTTCAAGATTTGAAAGGGGCTTATTGAGTCTTAGAATACGGGAAATATTTGCCAGCCGATCATCCGTTAGAGCAGGGTCCCATACGGGAGGAATGCGCACAATACAGGCTCGGCCCTGTGTGTGTACCGAATAGTTGGCTACCATCTCTTCTGCGGATGCGTAGTTTAATCCCCTTTGGGTCACAGGAGTCCTTGGCGAATCTTCCAAGTTCTCACCCGGATCATAGGATGAAAAGACTTCACTGCTCGACAAAAAGAGAAATCCCGGGGGCTTTGACTTGAGGTGCTCCAGGGAGCGATAGGTATGTTCAAGACGATTGATGAGGTCTTCATTTCGGTCAAGAAAAAGAACAAAATCTATTTCATAGAGGTAGGAGCGCAAGATATCCTGACGACTTAAGTCAATCTTCTGAAACTGAAAGTTTGGCTTTGACTTTAGTGCGCCCAGGGATTTTTCCGACTGCCCCATTCCCAGGATTGGGTATCCGGCTTCAAGTAGGAAGCGGATCACCTCTCTCACAAGGGGATCTTCGGTTTCCAGAACGAGTAGGGCTGGGAGCTTCGGCTTGGGGGCGACTTCCGGGCTCATAGTCTGTTCAGGCTAAAGTTTAGCTTTTGTTTGCCTCAATCAGTTCAGATATTTCCTTAACCCGTGTTTCCAGCTCTTCGCTGGTAGCGGCTTCTACAACCAACCGAAGGTAAGGTTCAGTGTTCGATTTTCGGCAATTGAACCACCAACTGGGATAGTCGATTCGAATTCCATCGAGATCGCTCATTTCTCCCCCGTCATAGCAGGTAGTCAGAATCTCGATGAGCTCATCTTTGTTTTCAGCTCGAAAATTAATCTCGCCGGAATATTGATATTTTGAAATCTCAGCAATAATTTCAGAAAGGGATTGCTTGGATTCATTAAGGATTCCAAGGACAACAAGGCAAGCGATGATAGCAGAATCACAGTAGGAATTTTCCCGAAAATAATAGTGTCCGGCCAATTCACCGCCAAAGACTCCGTTGGTTTTTCTTAACAAGGCTTTGGCATAGGAATGTCCCACTTTACAAAGTGTTGGCGTCCCGCCCAGTCGGCTTATTTCTTCAATGACGCTGCGAGAACTGCGGATGTCATAGAGAACAGCGCCGGTTTGGTCCTTTAAGAGCCCTCTACCCATCAGTCCGATCACAATGTCAGGAAAGACGAAGCTCCCTTTTTCGTCCACGAACATGACCCTGTCAGAGTCACCATCAAAAATACAGCCCACATCAGCCCCGGTCTCAAGGACTTTGTTTTGGAGCTGAACTACATTTTTTGGCTCTAATGGATTTGCTTCATGATTTGGAAAAGTACAATCCACTTCAAGATTGATGAAGGTACATTGGGCCCCTGAATCCCGGAATACTTCCTCAAGATAGACTCCCTCCATACCATTTGACGGATCAAAGACGATCTTAAGTCCATCCAGGGGCTTCTTCCACCGGGCTACAAAGCGAAGGTATTCTTCTCTCAGGTTATATTGGATGACTTTTCCACGGGCTCCAGATGGATTCACATCCTGTTTGCACAGTTCTTCCAATTCAGGCAAACCTGTCTCGGCTCCAATCGGCTTCGCTTCTTCTCGGGAAATTTTAAATCCATTGTATTCTTTGGGATTGTGAGACGCCGTAATCATCACACTGGCCTGGGCACCGAGGTGAGGACCTGCGAAATAGACTGTGGGAGTGGTACAAATTCCGATGTCCCAGACATCGCAGCCCCGGTCTAAAACTCCGTTGGACATGGCTTCGAATAGAGCAGGTGAGGATACCCGAGCATCTCTGCCGATCATTACATGATTGGAATCGAGAAGTTCTGGAAGAAAGTAGCCCACTTTATAAGCAATCTCTTCGTTAATGGCTGTGGGATAAATCCCGCGTACGTCATAGGCTTTGAATACAGACATCTCTTCTCCCGTTATAAGATTGGTTATAAATCGGCTTGAGTATATTTCCTTACCTATTCATAGCGCAACGCCCGAATGGGATCCATTTCCGATGCTCTTCTTGCTGGAAATATGCCGAAGCTTAGCCCCACCAGTACGGAAACAAAGAAAGACACCAGGATAGATGAAAGGGATATCAACGTACTCCAACCCGTAAAATGGGAGATTCCATAGCTGATCATGAAGCCGGTAAGTACACCGATAAGCCCTCCTCCAACACTGATCACCACCGCTTCCAGTAGAAATTGAACCAGGATATCTGAACTGGTGGCCCCTACGGCCCTTCGAATCCCGATCTCCTTGACTCGTTGCTGAATATTAGCCAGCATGATATTCATGATGCCTATTCCGCCAACGACCAGGGAAAGTCCTGCGATCAATACCATGACAAGATTGAAAATCTGCTGAACCTTATCGCTTTTTTCCAAAAGATCCATGGGCGCTACAATTTGATAATCCTGGATGCCCCGGTGTCGCAGATCGAGGATTTTTCGCACCATATCCCTTGCCAGACCCATCTGTTTGGGATCTCGAAGCTTCAAGATGAGAGTAGAGACTTCTGAATAAGTGGGATCTTTCTCCGAATCCTCTGTCTGTTGGAAATAGAGTAAAAACCGGCTAAGGATAGCGCTGTAAGGAAGATATACATCTCTTTGTGCATCCCGGTCCGAAATTTTGATACTGGAAGAAGATTTTGCAGACTGAGACTGTCTGCGAATATTGCTGATAACACCGATGATTTCGAAACTTTGGGAATCAATTTTCACTACTTTCCCAACTGGATTGCGGTTTCCGAAAAGGTCTAAAGCGGCCCTTTCTCCAAGAACCACGCGGGGGGCCGAAGACGCGAATTCAAACCCCGTAAAAAATCTCCCGAATTTTAACTCAGAAGGAATAACTCGAAAATACTCCGGCCCCACTCCCAGCAGGTTCACACGAGGCTTTTCCTTACCCAGGCGCAGGCTTCCGGAATACTTCATCTCAAAGGTCCCGCCACTGAGAAAGGGAAGCTTTTCCATGATGACTTGCAGGTCTTTTCGGGTAAGCCCCTGGGAGAGGGACTGTCTGGCGTGTTTTAGAGACTCTCCTGTTAGTCTCAGGGCTTTGATGTATAGGTTTTGGGCTCCAAGAGACTGAATTTGGGCCAGGGTTTCCTCGCGTGCTCCTGAGCCGATACTCATCATAGCGATTACTGCGGCCACCCCGATGATGACTCCTAACATGGTCAGGAGAGTTCTGACCGGGGCACTGGAGAGAGCGCGGATACTCTCTTTTAACAGGGTAATCTGGTTCATTCTAAAATCTCCCAATGCACCAGATCATTTTCGTGGAGTCCCTCAAGAATTTCGATTTCATTCTGTTGCTCAATTCCGGTTACAACTTCTTTCAATCCTGATATACCTGGGGATACAAACACGATAGTCTTACCCTCCCTTTCATAAAGGGCAGCAGAAGGAATAACCAGACCCTGGGAAGGGGACGAAACCAATATTTCATAGTTAACCGAAGCTCCTGGCTGAAAGGACCTCGACTGGACTCGAACAGAGATTTCTACTGAAATCATGGGTTCGCCTTCGCGGGAGAGGCGGGTACCCAGGTGGGGAACCGGTGAAATCGCCTCAAGGACGCCAGGAAAATTTCGGTCTTTTCGACCAGAGAGTATGAAACGAACCTCCTGGCCCGGTTTCAGGCTGTGGTAAGCCTCCTCCCCCAGTTTCCCTGAAATATAGAACTCATCCATTTCGACCAGTTTGCCCACCAGTGATCCTGGGCTGATCGAATCTCCGGCTTTATAGGGAATCATCTTTCCCTGCCCCCAATGGTCTTGAATGAGAAAGACTCCAGCTTTGGATGCTCGAATGATGGCTTTCTTAAGAATCTTTTGAAGGGTGCGGACTTCAAATTCAGCCTTCTGTACCGCGGTCTGAGACAGGGCTTGCTCTATTTGAGTCCCTTCCTTTGTTAGCTCCATGATTTTGCGCTTGGTACCGATTGAGTTTTTCAGATATTGGACTCTATATTCCTGTTTTTGAATTTCCTTGCTCGAAGCGGGTGATTTCTTGAGCTCCAATTCCAATGAAGTTAACTGGTTTTGAATTTTTGAATTCTTGAGTTCTTCGAGCGCGGACTGGTATTCCTGGTTTTTTAGATATCCCCTTTTCTTTAGGATTTCCTGGACCTCGAAACTCAAATCCTGAAACTTCCTTTCTACTTCAGCGAGGGTTACCTGGATCTCCTGTTTCTCAATTTCAAGATGGGGGCTTCCCCTGGCCAGGATGCTCAATTGGGCTTGCTCAGACTCCAGGCGAAGCTTCAATTCCGTGATTTCTTCAGTCAGTTCCACAAGTTTCTGCTTACCCTGTAGGCTGGTAGCCTCTAAATCCACCTTCTTCTCGGTCAAATCGATCTCCTTGGATTGCAGTTCAGTTTCCTTGGCCTTTGAGTCCAGGACAACCAGGGCTTCTCCCTTCTTTACCTCAGTTCCCGTGTCGAGGATCTTAAGAATGGTCGAGCTGAAAGCTGGGCCGAGCAGAATTTCACGCCGCGACTGAAGAATCCCGGTTCCTCGAACGGACTGGAAGATTTCTTTGGATTTTACCCTCCCCTGGCGATTCCACCTGATTTTGGAAAGGGGATCTATGCCCAAACACATCACCGTATCTCCTGGCGATATACCTTCTAGAACCTCTGCGTATTGGGTCCCTTCCAGGCCAATTTTTAAGGGGATCATTCCTTTCGAAGAAACGAAGGCTCTATTCCCGTCCCACAGGCAGCCATGTTCAATTCGAACACCGCTTTCTCGACGACCTGTGAGAATCTTAGCTAAAAGGGTCATTTTGGGTTTCATGAGCTCACTGGTCTCAAGGAGTTCAACTTCTACGGGAATGGTTTTAATCGCGTAGAGATCCTTTTGCCATGTCGCGACTTCCTGTAAGACCTTTTCTATTTTAGATACCCGACCTCTGTACCATCGCTTTCCGAGGGGAAGGACCTGGTATAGAACATCCTGTCCAATCTTGATTTGGCCCAGGTCTATCTCTCTGACTGGAAAAGCTCCCTTGAGTTGAGATTGCCTTGAAATCTCCCCTAGAAGGGACTTTTCCGAGATCCTGTGGCCGGCCTTATAAGTTCCAAAGCCATCCCCAACCCAGTGGTCGCGCATTAAAAAAACCCCGCTTTCAGGAGCCCGGATAGCGGCCTCTTTCAAGGAATCAGTCTCCTTCTTAGCGTCAGCACTAAGTTTTTCGAGGTCCACAACTAAAACCTTTTCAGCAAGTTCCCGGAGATTTTTATTCTCCTGCATCTGCCTCACGGCGAATTGGTGGAGAACCTCTGCCTTTTGAAGGTCCCGTCGGGCTTTCTCTATTTGGAGATGATCTCCTTCGCGTAAGGTTTCCAATTCAATCTTGAGTTGTTCGAGACGTACCTGGTATTCCTTGAACTGCAATCGTTCATCGGCTAACTGAGTTGTGGAGAGAGCCCCCTTTTCTCCAAGCTTTTCAAGTTCTGAAAGATGTGAGGAATAAAAAAGGATCATCTGGAAATGTTTTTCAATTTCCAGCTCAAGACGCAGCAGGTTCACGGGATCGCGGGAAAACTTCCTCTGTTCAAATACTATTTTCTGAATCTGTAGATCCTTCTCACGGCTAGCGAGTGAGTCCAGATCTTTTAGATCTTCAATTTCATGTTCAAGCCGCAATTTCCTCAACTCCACTTGCTTGAGAGACTCATCATATCGGGCTCGTCTGGCGAGTTGTTCTATTTCGAAGGTATCGAGCACCGCCAGGGTTTCTCCCTTTGTAACCTCAGATCCTTGCTGTAGGACCTCGATAAGATTTCCCTCAAAGGGGGAATGAATAGTAAGGGTTTTGAGGGGGGCGAGTTTTCCATCGAGCAGTAGGTGATGCTCGATGGGACCTAGATCAATAATCCTCTCGACCTTAGCCGACAGGCAACAGGAGAGCGTTATTAGCAGTAGGAATAGTTTAAACACCTTCAAAGAGCACGTCCAAGCTCAATTCCTTGGTCGGAATGAGATAAAAATCCCCAATATCAACATATTTCAAAAACTCTTTCTTTCCGTTGGGGGTACTGATCTCCAGGGTTCCATTCTCACTCTTTCGCGCCAGTTCTTTGGCCAGTTTGAAGATCCCCTCATGAAACTCGATTTCCAAATTTGCCCTCAGGGACTCGCCTGCCATGAGACCGGAGGCTGGCTCAATCTCTACATAGGCCCAATGGAATCTTCTGGACTGGGTATCTGTCGGGTTATAGGGTGTGGCCATAGATTGCACCCTGGTGACGGATCCTTCCAGGTTCATTCCACTCAGAGTCTCCATGAAGACCTTTTTATCCGCTCCAATGAGGTCCGCAAATTCCTCGGGAACTCGGAGCCTGGCCTGAAGGGAGTTAAAATCCACTATTCGACCAATTTGCATTCTGCGGTGAACCTCGGTGCCCTCTGTTATCACGGTACCGTTCCAGGGGTGTTTCGCTTGTAAAAAAACGCCGTCTTCACTACTTTTTATAGTAGCCCTGTCCAGAATTTCCTGAATTTTTTGGATTTCTTTGCGGTGTCTCTGTGTCACTAAATCACGCTTCTTAATTTTCAGGGGAAGAGATTTAAGTTTTTCCTCACGTTCCTTCTTGGCCGTTTCCCATTCCTGGGTCAGGATCCTTTGCTCTAAGATGAGTTTCTCTTTCTCCACTCCCTGTGCCCCACTGATCGCCTCCTTTTTAATCACTCTTTCAAGACTCACTTTTAGCTCGTTTACCCGTAAATTCTTACGCAGCTTTTCCATGTCGGTGGTAGAAATCGTATGTTCTGTCTCCAATACTTCGAAGGATTCAAGCCGAGAGCGCAGCAAGGAGACTTTCTCCTCTAGAAGGAGAATCTTAAGATTCATGTTCTCTATGACCCTGGCGTCCTTCTCACCCATCGCCCTCTCCACCTCAATCTGGTTGAGCCTGAAGGCAAACTCTTTCTCCAGCACCTTGAGATCAAGAGAGAGTCTCTCCTTTTCCACTTCCTTTTTGACGCGATCTAGTTTGCGCAAATTGTATTGCAGCTTTTTCTTAGCGCCATCAAGACGGTTTTCCATTTTTTTGGAAGCTATACGGATGACTTCCTGTCCCTTATGCACTGGACTGCCTGGTTCCATCATAAATTCGATGACACCTTGAAGCTGTTGCGGACAGGATAGAGTGGTTTCCCGTTCAGGATAAATCTCACCCCGAGCCTGCACAAGATGGGTGTAGTTCTGACGAAGTATGACGAATTGGTGCTGGGGAGACTTGGAATCTGAAGAACAGCCAATGAAAAGAAGAAGGACAGACAGGAGCAGAAAAAAGCGCATCATCAGTGGATTCTACTCGATTCCCAGGGCGATAGGAAACAAAGGAATCCTGGGAATAGGGCATGGAGCTGCCATAGAGGCGGGATTTTACCTAATTTCCCAAAAAATCGATGACCCGGTGGCTGGTGCTGTACCTGAAGAACATGAGTTGTAAAGGGATAATTAAAACAAAATAGAGGATGAGTCGAGAGCCGAGGCGTGAGGTTTGTAGGGTGTTCAGGGACGAGCATGGTGGTGGTTCGTGACGAAGTGCGTAGCACAGCTACGGTCAAGGAGGGAACCGCCGGCAGGCGAAGTACCTGGACGCTCTACAAACCTCTAAGCCTCGGTTCTCGGCTCATCAAAAAATCGACTCTAAGGCCTTTATCTTTTTAACGAAGGAAACGTCATTGTAAGTGAAGTAGGCAAATTGTTCGTCAATTCCTATGAGTTTGACCTTGCGCAGGCTTCGGGAGCCCTTGAGTTTATCCTCAATGGTGTAATAGCGATTTCCAATCACAATAAATTGCTCGGATTCTGTCCCAAAAGTTCCTGAAATCTCAAAGGGAGGAAGCACGACTTTGGTGCGGCTTTGAGTTCCCTTTGAATCACTCAGCCGGGGTATGCCTCCAGCGCCTGTGCCCTGGGCCTCTCCAGGGCCACCCAACCTAAGTCCGTCAACACCGGTTCCGCCTGAAACAGAGATTCCTGATCTTTTCCCAACGTTTTTAGCTGAAAGACGTTTCCCCTTTTTCCTTTTTCCTTGAGCCTGGACCACTCTTTTGGATCGAAATCCGGCGGCTACTCCCTGGACCGAATCGACGAGATTGCTAGCTAACATGGGACGATGCTCTCCGGCAAATGGATAAATGAATTCTTCAGGTTTCAACTGGAGACTTCGACTTTCATCCAAAATATCCAGGATTGATACGATTACCGTATTTCGACCCTCTTCATCACCGTAGGAGCCCTCATCCTCATAATCGTAGGAGTCTTCCCAGGCAAACTCATCTTGTTCCGCTCCATAGGAGAATCCACAAAAAAGGAATAGGGGTAAGATCCATAATTCTTTCAGTTTCAACATCTTCCTATGAGAGTCTGCTTCGCGATATAGCTTATAGTTTAGATTATATCTGGTTTCTTGGTAATCCCAAGAGCCCAATAAGTTACGGTATACATGCTTCTTTTCGACAGGAGTTCCCATTCTGTCTTAGCTTGGAGAAGAAATAGTTCTTTCTAATGAACCTGTGTCCAGCGATTCAATTTTTATACAGCGCCAATGACCCCTTACCGAAAAGAACTATATGGCGCTAAAAAATATGGAATTACGGGAAATTCTTGGGGAAGAGGCATTTGATCGACTCTATCGTTCCCTGCGCACATATGCCAGGCAGGTGCCTGGAGATTTAGCTTCAGAATCCACTGAAGGACGACCCAAACACTTCAAAGGGAAAAGCGTGAAAACACTTCCTTGATCTTGGGATGAGGTTCATCGATCTGAACAACGTCCGTGTTCATGATGAGATCATGTAACGCCTTCTTATCTGGTCTCAAAAACGCCATTACAAAGCCAAGCAGGAACAAGATTTTGGATAAGAGTTTAGCACCTCCACGCGAAAAGGCATCCCCAAAGCTCAGCTTTCGACTGGCATTGCCGCGAATCACTTTCAGTCCGCATAGCTTTTTACCAACGGTGGCCTGATCCTCATCACTCTCAAAGTAAGCATGGTAGAGAATGAATACCAGGGCATAGAGGAGTTGGAAGATGAACTGGTTCAGCAGTGGTCCGACCAGGGGGATATGTAAAAGGACAAAGCCCAGGGTGAAGATGTAGAGGAGACCCAGGATGGTGCTGGAAATAGCGATGAGAATCCAGTCGATCAGGTAGGCCAAACTTCGCAGCGATAAAGGTGCTAAATCAGGGCCGGTGTCTTTTTGCTTTTCTTTCTGCTGAATCGGTTCAGGTTCCATGGGCGAATCTCCTCCCCTATATTATATACTCAAATTGAAGTGTTCTACCCGAGTTCCCGGACAAAACAAAATCTTAGGACTTCTGTGTTCATCTGTGATTGAACCTACCCGTGGGTGAAACCAAAGCTTTGCGGTATAGTAGGGGCTTATGCTTGAACGTTTAACCATTCGACAAAAACTGGTAGCCATTCTTTTGGCAACCTGTAGCGTGGCGGTTTTGCTATCCGCGATAGCCTTCATGATTCTATCTGAATTCACCCTGCGTAATTTAGTGCAAAAGGAAATTGTCAGTCTATCCGGAGTCATCGGATATAACGCACAGGCCTCATTGGAATTCAAAGTGGGGGAGGATGCACAGAATATTCTCAATGGTTTCAGCACTCGAGAGTCGGTGATCTTCGCTGGAATTTATACCGCTGATCGAGTTCCTCTGGCCGAATACCGGCGCTCGAAAGATTCTACCCAAAAATTCATTCCCAAACTACCTTTGAGGGAATTCTCACACATTGACGAATTTTTACATGTTTCCCAGCCGGTTAGCCTGGACGGGAGACTGCTGGGATTTGTCTATATCCGAGATGATATGCGTGAAATTCATACCCTCAGGCTGCAGACATTTGGAATGGTTCTGTTGTTTCTGTTAGCCGCCCTTTTTGTCTCCTATTTGCTCCTTATCAAACTGCAGGCTTTAATTTCGGGGCCGATCATGAATTTGGCCGAAACAGCCCGCCAGGTTAGTGAGGAAAAAAATTATTCTTTGAGGGCTGTTCAGGAGACTCAAGATGAAGTTGGATTTCTTATCGAATCCTTCAATTCCATGCTCGATCAAATTGAGCTGCGGGACGAGGATCTCGTACGCTCCAATAAAGAATTGGAACAATTTGCTTATGTAGCCTCCCATGATCTTCAAGAGCCTCTGCGAATGATTTCAAGCTACCTACAGCTTCTTCATCGCAGGTACCAGGGAAAGCTTGACGCAGATGCTGATGAGTTCATTGGATTTGCTGTAGATGGGGCCAAACGAATGCAGGTCCTCATACAGGATTTACTGGCCTTTTCCCGGGTAGGGACACGAAAAATAGAGCTGCAGCAAGTCAAAGTTGGCAAGATTCTAGAGGAAGTGAAAACCACTCTCAATCCTTTAATCAAAGACACGAAGGCCAGCATCCATGTGGGAGACCTTCCGGAGATTCTTGGCGAACCAAATCTCCTCAATCAGCTATTTCAGAATCTTTTAACCAATGCGATTAAATATCATGGAGAGAAGGATCCTGAAATTTTTATTTTAGCGGCTAAGGGTGATCACGAATGGATCTTTTCTGTTCGGGACAATGGAATAGGAATTGATTTGGAATTTGCTGAAAAGATTTTTGTCATCTTTCAGAGACTGCATACAAAAGAAGAGTATCCCGGTACGGGAATAGGCTTAGCCATTTGTAAGAAAATTGTCGAACGTCTGCATGGCAAAATCTGGTTTGAATCCGTGAAGGGTGAATCCACTACCTTTTATGTCAGTTTTCCCCTACGAGAGGAAACCCATCCGGTAAGTGCCTGGGATGCTTATCAGGAAGTCAGGGGCCACGGAACAACTTAGGCCTGAAAATGACCTAGTGCTTCTTCTTCGGTTTCAAAAATTTCCGACTGATCCAGCAGACCCATGGAATCAAAGGCTTCATGAACCAATTCGCTTAGGCCGATGAAAACCACATCGCCCCCGCTATCTTCAGCATCTTGCTTAAAGGACCAGATGAGACCTAGCTGAGCAGAAACGAGATAGTTAACCTTATGAAGATCCAATATCATCTTTCTATTACCCTCGCCGAACTCCTTTATGAAAAGACCTCGAAATGCAGACAAGTGACTATATTTAAGGTCGTCATTCAAAGAGATATATACGATTCCGCCTGGGTGGGCCTGCCGGCGCTGCACAAGGGAATCGATCGCGGTATTTTGTTCTTCAGACATAGGTACTCCAACACTTCATTTTAATCACAGAGATTGAATGTAGCAACACTCACTCAACCATGCAAATTGAAACCGGCCTAAAAGCTTGGCAAGCTTCATGGAAATGTGACCGTATACGGGTTAAAATTAGTTCTGAAAGCTCAGGTCGAGGCGATGTGAAACTGCATTGCCTGGGGTGAATTTGATGATTTCCTAGATATGCAGAACTTACCAAAAATATTTCCTGAAAAAGAAGAAATCATTCTTGATCCGCTAGTCACCAAATCTCCAGAAGAGAGTTCCATTGCGCGCAACAATTTTATGTTGATCAAGGGCAGAAAGGCCTTCCGAACTCTACGGAATTTATTAGGAGAGAAAACCATCCTTGAGGATCAGCAAAGATTGAAAGATTGCTACCGCATGATGGTTTGTTTAGAAAAGGAAATGCAGACCCTTCCAGAAGGATTGTTAGAGTGTCTGAAAAGTAATGATCCCGGGATTGTCAAAAAGGGATTTCTCTACTGCCTGAATAAAAAAATTCCCTGCTTTGAAATCCTACGGGAAAAGCTTGAGAGCATGAATCAGCCAATTCTAAGAGCCTATTTCATTCGACTAATGGCCCAGTTCTGGCCGGCTTACCATAGAGATATTTTTACTTTTTTCTCTGATGAAGACAATCGAGTTCGCCTTACAGCCATGAGAGAACTTGCGGCGTCTGCTGGCGTAGACAACTCCCTCTACTTTCCCATTTTTGTCTGGTATAGCTTCCAATCTGACGAGTCTTTGTCTCAAGAGAGCCAAAGACTACTCAAAGAACTACCTGAGAAAACCTTTTGTATGTTGCAAGACGAACTCACCAGGTCCCCAAATAAGGAGAGAAATAGGGTTGCCAGAGAGTGTCTTCATATTCACCAGGATAGGGGGAGGGCCAGGGAAGGGGTGTCCTCAACCTGTGATGTCGATAATGTAAACCTGAGAACCAGGCCTGAAACAGTCCCTTCGTTAAAGCGCTTGAAGCAGCTGGCGATCAACCTTGACGTTGATAAATCGGATTATTTTTTACAGTTCCTTTCTCATGAAAATCCTGAATTCGTGGAAACTGCCATTCTGGCACTAAGCAAAAACCGAAGAATATATGAGGATAACTTCACTATTGTTCAAAGGACTCTGGTTAAAATGAGTCATCACAGTGCCCTTGCACAAAATCGAAAAGCTCTTGCGATTATAGGATTCCTTGAGGATGTTCGCTTCATTGACCTTGTTTCTTTCACCATCTACAAACTGGCGGACAAACCCATTCTGCTCCACCATCTGATTGATCGAACCCTTGGATATTGGGCTACGAAGTCTGAGGCTCTTAATGAGGTTTTGCTGGAATTTCAGCGTTCCCATGAAGATTTTGAAAACTGGGACGCTGAGCACATTCAAGACGAGGTAATGGATGGGTGGGATTTGTTGTCTCAATTGAAAGAATCGCTCACTTCTACGGATGAAGGTTCCATGCGAAGAGATTTGGAGCGGCTCTCCCCGAGTCTTAGCGGTCTGGATTCCAAGGAGCTTCTAAAGCTCTTGCGCTTAACCCTAAAACGACCCCTTTCCACGGAAATTACTTGCCTGATTCTTGAAAAATTCGGCCTCTTTGCTTACCGCTATGAGTTTGAGTTTTTGTATCCCTATCTTGACCATAAGGAGGGCGAGGTAGTCGCATCGGTGGTGAAAGCTCTGGGAGAACAAAATGATCTGAGGGTCTTAAACAGGGTTCTTAAGGCTGTTCAAGAGGATCTTACCCTTCCCCATAACACAAAAATACTGGAATACGGATTTTCTCTTTTAAAGCGAATGCGCCCAGAATCTGCCCTTGTTGCATTGCAGAGCCTGGCGGAAGGGAATGCTAATAATCGAAAATTATTTTATAGGGAAATCACGCAATGGGAGCAACCTCCAACAGAGCTTAAAACCTATCTAATGGACAGGCTGAGAGCGGAAAATTCTGAACAGTTTATCGAATGTGTCTTCGGTTTTTTCAAAGAGCATGGTAACCGGTGGGACATCTCCCTGATGGAAAAGAATAGATCAGAATGTGTTGAAAAGAAAAAGGCTCAACTTTTTCAGACCCTCATCGACATAATCCTGAGAAAGAGAGAAACCTAAACCTGACGATGATGAATGGCAACAAAGGTGGAATCGTCTCCCACAGGTGCATCACCGCGGAACTCACTCACATTTTCCATCAGAGAATTAATCATATTCTGAGCCGACTGATTGCGTAGTCTTCCGATCTCCAAGATAAGCTTTTCCAATCCATAAAATTCCTGCCTGGAATTCTGACACTCCACAATGCCATCGGTATAAAGAACCAGCCAGTCCCCCGGTTGAAATTTGATTTCCTTTTGTTCAAAACCACGCCTGTTTCGCATGCCTAATGGGACACCCTTTGCAGACAGTAGGGTGGGTTCGACTGCGTCTGCGGGCCAATAAATCATTTTATTGTGACCTGCGGTAGTGAAATTCAAATCAGAGGTCTGAAGATTTATCTTTGCCAAAAAGAGAGTTGAGAATAGCTCACTCTTTCCCTGGGACAGGAGAAATTCATTTACCTTCATCAGCAGAGCATCCAGAGATTCTTCGCCATAGTAGAATCTTCTCAGGGCTGCTTTGCAGGAGGCTCCGTATAAGGCCGGTCCAATTCCTTTGCTGGAGACATCCGCTACTGCAACACCGATGGTATCGGTATCCTTGGCCTCAAAGAAATCGTAAAAGTCGCCCCCCATGTAGCGCGCTGCCACAAAAGTCCAGCCAAAATCCAACAGTCCCCCTGTATCAGGCGCTCTTAGGGGCATCATGTCCTCTTGGATTCCCTGGCCTTCGACATTATCCCCCTTGATTTCATCCAGAATCTCCTTTCGCACCAGGATCTCAACTTCTGATAGAAAGCTCTCCAGAAAGGACTTCCAGCGTTCTAGGAAAAGGGCCGCTTCTTCCACATCCAGGAAGAAGAAACCCCGCAAGGCAACTTCCATGATTTCACTCTTTACTTCGCTGCTCTGCTTCCTACTTTGGATTCGGCAGCCAACATAAGTGCGACCCTCCAAGGAAAGACTATTCCAGCTATGGGAGGGCTTATTGCTTCGAGTCGGCAGGTTTAGAAGTTTCCTGGTCAATCGTGCCGGGTTATCCCCTGGTTGATTAGATGCTAAATAGGCAAACTTCTGTTCGGATTCCCCCTCAAAAAAGCCCAGAACGGCAAAAGGACATGCGAGCATCTCACAAGTTTTCTTCAATCCTTTCGGTAAGGAGTGCGCGATTTTTTTCCCATCCAACATATCTCGCTGAAGGGTTTGTATGACCTCCATCTGTGTGATCTGGTTGGCTACCTCAAGACTCATGGTGTCAAAACCCTGGTTCATGATGGATATTTCGCACCAGATCGCTGATATAGGCAAGCTCTCAGCTCTCCTGCCGGGAATATAGCCCCGAACCCTGGAAGAAAATTTTTCCATTGGTTTTAACAAGAGTCTTGTAAGCAGGGTTCCAAGACCCAAAGCCAGGAGAGTAGCAACAAGTACCAGGGCCAGGAGAACGATCTTTAGGTCTCTGATTCCAGAGTAAACAAGGTCTTTGTGAATTGTCAGGAAATAGAACCGTCCAGCTAAAACGGTGGAGGGTATCAGAGTTGCAAGTTGAGATTGGGTATTTCTTTGCAGGGTCAATTTAAGCGGCAGTCTGGGAGCTTGTAACCATTCGTTCAGATTCTTTCTTTCTTGTTTAGAAAGTTCATTGTCAATTTTGGCAGTGAATTGCTTAAGGTCTTCTCCAGAATGAAATACCTGAAGCTTTGTATTGCGCTTCCAGATGGAATTTTGATGAATTCTCAAGTACTGATAATGGGTTTTGAATCCCAGCAGGTACAAAGCCAATGAGAGGGTACTTGAAAGTGTGGGGCCTGGATCATTCTCTGCGTTGGGGTACCTGGTTTTTATGAATCCTCTATGGAGTTGTCCAACGAGTGGATCCGCTTCTAAAAACTCTGCTTGGAAGCCTTCCAATCCCAAAAGGGAAAAATTCTTCTCCAAAGTTATAGCGATTGCTTTCAAATTTGTTTGGTGGGAATCCGGGAAGTCCGAGCCGATATGCACTCTAAAATTCGTATTTACAAGACAAGCATAATAGTTCTCCAACCTTTCTTCGGTGAGAAGTCCCAGGACCAGGAGATCTGGTGGCGGAGAGAGGCCGATACCATAGAGAAAGCCAAATTGCTCGTCAGGAAAAAACTCAATGAAAATGTCCAGCGTTCTAGGTCCGGTCTTATATTCAAAATTCTGCTTGAAACCCTGTTCAAACTGCGCACCTCCCAACAACTGGAGTGTTCTTTGGGTATCTGGACTTTCAGACAAGATGGAATTGGTCGCATATTGTCCTACCATATGAAGAAGACCCTTTAGAGCTAGCCACTCCCTGTCAGAAACCCATTTGTAGCTTTCAGGTTCCTCAAAGCCCAAAAGGAAAAGAGCATCCTTGGGGAATAAAGTCTTGGCAATCTGTCCTCGAAAGAGGCTCCAATTTTGACTCTTCCATTCAAGCAGTTCCACAATAGGGAATTCATAGGGGTCTACGAGCATGCCTAAAATTAGCCAGTCTTCATAGTCCATGGCCTTGCCCTCACTAGCGGCAATGGTTTCAAGAAAACGGGAAACTTTGGAATTACGGCTGGTGTTCTCGGCAAGGTCCCCCATCGAAACTTTTAAGTCTTCGATTAGTTCCTCAAGGGATCGTTCTCCCGCCGGAGCTTCCTGGTTTGCAGTTTTTTTGATGGTATGAACCAGATCGAACCGGACCTTTCTTACTCTCTCAATGGCTACTCTAAGTTCGGAGAGTCTTTTGCTGAATTCATCGGGGCCAGCCTGATTTGAAAGCTCGCGGTTAAACGTGCTCAACAAGTTCTTTTCCCGTAGTAGTTGGCTAATTTCTTCAGGCTCAATGTTTTCAAGGAATTTGGACCGCAGGAGAACCCTTTCATGGTAGCTGTCATAGAGCCTTAGAAAATCAGATACCGCCTGACGGCCTTCTGAGTTGGCTTGAGAATCCCCAAGCGTTAGGAGTCTCTGCCTATCTGAGGCTGGAAATAGATTCCCGGTCACAAATTCATGAATATCCCGGGGCTTTGGCTGAGCCCATTCGAAGCCGATCACCTGAAGCCTGATGGGGAGGTTTTTTTCATTAGCCGGCAAGTTCATTTGCTCGGTTTGAAAGCCCATATAAGGAATGATTCGATCAACTAAAATTCGACTTAAAATCTCCAAATCGAGAGAGCTCACATCTGGCTCTTCGCTAAGTTCCCTGGCCAGATCAGCGCTAAACTTCTGAGCACATTTCAGCGCGAGGTTTTGATAGCCGGGCAGGAATTGATTCTTATAGAAATTATCCAGTTCCAGAGTTTGGGACAAATGCAGATCGAAAACTGTCTGCTCGATAATCTTCTTCCGATTTGTGAAGGATTCCAGGGTAAAAACCAGGAGCGTACCAAGGGGAATCAACAAAAGTAGAAGGAGCAAAAAGGAAAATAGGGTGCTCATTTTTGAGGGCAGCGCGAAACCTCTCACAATCCTAATGCCTCCTGAGATTGATCAGGGTTAGATCGTCAGGGGCGTGAACTCCCTGTCGAAATTCTTCCAATTCCTTCAATAGAGCGTCTTGGAACTCAAGAGAAGTAAGAGAAAGATGATTCAGGACAAATGCCTCCAGTCGTTTTAGCCCATAGATCTCCAAATCAGAATTTTCCATACCGGTAACTCCGTCTGTATAAAGAACAAGACGATCCATCGGCTCTAAAGCCAATTGTTGTTCAGAGAACGCGATACCTTCAAACAAGCCAAGGGGAATTTCCCGCGAAGTAAGCTGGTCAAGAGAGCCGTCGCCTCTGGCAAGAAGCATCTTGTTATGTCCGGCAATGGAGTACTTCATTTCATAGCTTTTCAAATCCAGATCAAGACAGAAACACGTTAGAAACATGTAAGGAAAATTCTCAGCACACATGACTTCATTCAATTCACCAAGCAAGCCTCCAAGATCCGTACCGTACTCTTTTTGGCATAGAAGTCGGAAAGTCGTTCGAGCTGTCATCCCAAATAGCGACGAGCCGATCCCCTTTCCAGCCACATCGGCAATGATCATGATCAGGTGCGACTGATCCGGGGTGAGAAAAAAGTCGTAGAAGTCGCCAGCGAGCCTCCTGGCGGCGAGGAAATAGTGAGAGAGTTCAAACTCGTCAGGAAGGGGAGGGGGATTGGCAGGAAGTAGAGCTCTCTGCGTCTCTTCCCCCTTTCTAGAATCGGAGAGAATTTGATTCAGAACATCTTTAACCACAACAGAGCGCAAATGCCTCACTACATTTTGCAAATAAAGAAGATTGGAAATTTTCTGAGAGCTGGCCAGAAATAGCACGCCATAAATATTGATCTCCTCCGTCTCTCTTGGTTGGGAGACGATTAACAGGCCATGTTCTTCTTTGAGTTGTGCCTCTGCCAGAGCCTCCCCGGATATTCTCAAAGTGGCGTCTTCTGATGTCCTGGAGGAGAGAATTAAGTCCAGAATCTTCTCATGGTCGGGGGGCTCTTCTTTACACTCATGCCAGAAATATTTCCTGGAATCTCTAGAAACACTTCCTTCAAAAAAACCAGCGACCCCAAAATCAAAATGGAGGCTTTTGCAGATTTGAGTAAGCACCTCCTGAATAATTTCAGTACATTCCCTGCCCTGGTTGAGTTGATCATTGATTCCACGTGCCGACTGAAGGGACTCTATACGTATGCTGACCGATTCAGCCATTTCATTGAATTGGTCAGCTAATATTTGCAGATCTTCTACAGGCTGGTTGGGCATGCGTTTGGAATATTCGCCCTGGGCAAGTGATTTGATGCCATCTCCCAGAACTGCCAATGGGTTAATCAGGCGTTTGAAAAGTATATTCAGAGGGATGCCTAGAATTAGAATCGAAAGTAAAAAGAGAAAAGAGAGCCAGGCAGCTTCCTTTCGAAGGGGTGTGTAAAGCTCAGAAATCGGTTGATAAAGAAAGAACATTCCTGAGGAGAATGCTGCGGAAGGGTAAAGGGTTCCGCAGTATTTTTTATCATCACGGGAAAAAAGAAAATGAATGGGGGTCTTTTGAAGGATCGCCAGACGCGCTATATCCTCAATCTGCAACGGTTGAATTCCCGGTCTGAAGAAGTGTTTTTGAATTTGCTCCAGGAGCTGGCTGGAATTGATTTCATTGGATCCAGTCACCGGGTTAAAGATCCCTAAAACCTTGTCTATAGTGACTTGATTCCCGCTGGACACGAGACCCTTATAGTTTCCCTTATTCAGTTCAATGGCCTGGTGTTGAAAAAATTTAAACCTGGGACTCATTCTTTTTGTTGGGTTGGAGGGAATTCTCTGATCTTTGTTGTACTTGAAGAACTCCAATTCCATCCCACTTCCCTCCAGAGCTTCAAGAATCTCAAGCGTATCTTCACGCACTAAGTTGAGAGCCTTTCCACCCTGGGGCCAGGTGAGCTGGTCGAAGAACAGGTTTTCGCGAGAATCGAAATTACTAAGGATGAAAAAGATAGCCCTTGGAATCTCCATGGTGCTAGCGGGTTTTAGATATTGCTGATAAGCGTAAGTTCGAGGAAACACCGTGAAGTAAAATTCAATTCCCCTCTCCAGGAACGTCATAGGAATAAACTTATCTTGAGAGAGTTTAAAATCTAGATTGAAAGTGGCATCTGGTACGTTCATAGCAAAGTGATAAACAGGTGGACCAAAGATGTAGATACGAAATAGCCTTTGTACCAAGCCCTTGATCACTCCCCAAAACATTCGACTAACCTCATCTTCAAGATAAAAAACCGGGTGCATTGGAAGGGTATGGAAAAAGTCGCGGAGTTTGTTTTGTTCCAGAAAATCATCCAACTCCCCTTGAATAGTAAAAGCTCGAGTGGTTTTCGTTGTTAGAATATTTTCATAGGTAAAGCTCTCAGGATATGTGTTCTGCATCCGTTGGGAAAATAAGCTGTGTTCCAGTACAAAAACCTGCAAGAGGAGTGGACTTTGGAAGGAGACAACCTCTTTTCCAGGTGGGTAAATGGCCTGAGTAATTTTCTTTTTAAAGCGTAATCTAAATTTACTATAGGCAAGGAGATGCTTCGTTTTCTGCCGGGGATGAAAATCGAGATATTCACTGTAGTATTCGGATTGGTTCAACCATAAGCTGTCCCGCTTTGAGCCCGGAAATCGTCTGAATACAGGATCTCTTGAAAATTGCCGCACCAGTCCTCGCAAGGTTTCACAGTAGAGATCATAGGCTTCTTCAATCTCGCCTACTCCTCTTAACTGGTGCTCGAAAACCTTATCCTGTATCCTCTGGGCCTGCACCAGAAAACGATCCAACATCATTCTGAAAAGAAAAAAGAGAGGTACGATAAGCGCCAGAGCAAATCCTGCTCTGACGAGATTTTTGAGACGGATTTCCATGGTTCCAGAGGATTTGGCACAGGCCTGTTGAGATCAGTGCCTGGCTGGTGAACTATAACGTAAAGCAAGTGGTTTACCCACTTGTAGGTTCATACTCAAGAAGGCTCATTAGCAGATGAGTTTAGGAATCATAAGATTCCGTTTTGTCTGGGAACCCGGGCAAAACACTTCATTTTGAAGTATATATCAGAAAGGGGAATTCTACATGAAAACGGCCTCTGGCTTTTCTCTTGTTGAGATCATTTTCACTTCTACCATCCTGCTCGGTACCGGTATGTTCTATCTTTTTAGCATCAGCAACCTGGAAGGCGGAAAGAGAGACTCCACCGCTCAAAATCATGCTAACTATTTGGGAAGTATGATCCTCTCCAAAATTCTCTGGCAAATTGAAAATGAAGGGATTCCATCAGTTCCCCAGTTTGAAGGGATGAGTTTGACAGAATTATTAAATCGACAGGTTTTCATTCCCGAAACCATCGGAATTAGCGAAGAGAGTCGACCCATACTCCAGGGGACTGAAACCAATTCCAGATACTTCAGGGACCAGGTGCTTTTTTCAGAAAAAGTTCAGACTCTTAAAATCCAAAATCCGGTACTCTACCGAGACCTTGCAAAGATGAGGGTATCCGTAGATTGCGAGTCTCTTGAGGGAGAAAGCCAGCCTGAGATAGCCCAGGTCACTGTGAGAGTGTATTTTACTGATCCCGTTGCCGGGTCCGTGGAATTATCCGAGCGAACCGGAAAATCGATCCAGCTTCGTAGTCTTGTTTACCATGAACTTTAAAAGACAGATTCAGTTTTCGGCTTTTACGCTGGCGGAGCTGATTGTGGCCAGCAGTATTAGTTTAGTACTCATTGTAATCATATACTCCCTCTATTTCTTCTCAATAAGCTCTAGTCAAAGGCTCAACGCACGTGATCGTGCAGAGCATCGAATCCAGGCTCTATTCTCAAGAATGGGACGAGAAATCGAGGAAGCCAAGAGGGTGGTAGCACCTGTTCAAGGAGGAAAAGGCAACAAACTGATCATCATTAACAGGGATGGATTGCTCGTGATGTTTCACCTGAGCAAAGAGGACTCTGCAAGCGAAGGCTTGCTATCGTTGGAGAGGAGTCTCCTTGGAGAGCCTGGGATTCAAGCTTATGAGCGGGATGAATATTCCAATTTCTTAGGTCGTAATAGTCCCTTTTCTTACCCATTCATCAAGGAGTTTAGAGTGTCCACAGCCTCCTCGAACTCAGGCAAGAGTGCCGGGTTGGTTACCTTGTTGATAAGCACCTATATTCAGGATCAAAGGGTCAAAGGTATAGATCCTTTAAGATCTCCTTATCTAACCTATATAAATGCCTTCCGACTTCTTGGAAATGAGTATGACTGGATACCGACCTTGTAAACTTCATTCTAGTAATAGGGGAGTTATGCTGATTTTTGTGATCGGTTTGTTGTCTCTGCTCGGTCTGGGTATTTTTCTTCTGCAGGGTGAGCAAAATACCCTGCAGAAGAAATTCGCGCATAGGCGTATTGTAGATGCGATGAAACGCGCTGCCCGGGCGAGTCTTGCGGTGGTTTACCAACAATTAAGCAAAGATGATTGGACCCACAGAATCTATCGGTCGCAGCCCGCTGAAGGACAGGGGGTTTTTACCCTTGATGGCAATGAAATCCACTATTATTTATGTGATGTAAAGAGTGCTGCTCCGTTAGCAGTTACATCTCCAAATCTCACAGATATCCTCATTAAAGTCAGCACACAAAGAGGGGCAAGAAGATTCCATCGGATCTATCATCAAAGGCTCTTTTTTCGCTCATTGCAAAGGTTGGGAAGTAGGCCATTTGCATTCTCTGCGCTGGTAGAAATCGGAATAGATGAGGATCTCAGAGATGCGGATATTCGCGAGACCTTCTCCGATGAGATATCGCGCAGAGAGGCAAATGCAAAAGCGGAGCTACCTCGCAGTGAAGTGGTCTCCCGTGAGTTGGTTAGCCAATTCGGCTCTAATTTCGAAGGGAAGGCTGATCAGATACTCAGTAAAGCTGTAAACATAGGGGGTCTTCAGGACATTTTGACTTATGAGAATGTGATTTCAAAGAATTTCCAGTTACTACGAAATGAAACGATATTTCATTCCCGCTATCCTGGAGATTTCAGGAAAATCGACCGGGCATTGAAATTGATTCTAGAGGCTCTGGCCGCTGCCAGGGAACAGGATGGGACTGTACATGGAGAGATTAATATACCCAGATCTATGTATCTTCTGGGTATTTTGCTCCTGAAGACATCGGCTTGTATAGATGATTTAGATCTGGGAAAGTTGGCCGAAACTCTGAGAGCCGCTTCTCTCATTCCTTCTTTGAATTTGGAAGCGGTTGATTTGATTCAAAAGCAGGTCAGAAAAAGGAGTCGATTTCTCAGTAAGACGCGGGATCAGTTCGCTATGGATTTGATTCTCAAATCCAGGAAGTTCTTGGAGCAAACTAAAGAATTCTATCCAGCTAGTTTTGAAGCTCCCTATATCTTGATTCCACTGCTAAAGTCCTATCTTCTTGAAATTGATTATTCCGACAATGCTCCTGAGCTCAAACAACAGGCAATGAAGATTTTGGAGGAGCTGAGACTTCATCATCAGGGCTGGTACCCTGGTCGCGGGCATGAAAAAATAGAGGAGAACGGGCTGATTCTAACGCAACTGGAAAAGACCATCGCTGACTATAGTGAGAAGCTGGATACACAAAGAATTGATACCAACGAAATTCTCGAACAAGAGATTTTCCAACCTCGCTATCAACATCGCGTTCTCGCTCATGAGGATAAGTTATGGCTCTTTGGAGGAACGAATGGGGTTAAAATTTTTCAGGATGTTTGGGTGTCGAGAGATGGCAAGACCTGGAAGAAAATCCATCAAATTCAACCTTATCCCCGTCGCTACGGCCATGAAGTCATTCGATTTGGTGAGGAATTTTGGATCATTGGGGGAATGGGAGCCTCCGCTGAGATGCGAAACGATATTTGGACCAGTAGGGATGGCTCTCACTGGCATAAAAAATTCTCTCATGATATGCAGGCTACGAACCAAAGGGATTCAACTCGAAAGGAGCATTTTTACCCCCGCGCCTTTTTCAATGCTTTTAGCCTGGACGGCAAAGTCTATCTTCTGGGCGGCGCGACCAGTCCGATCCTGGCTGAAAAGTTTGATGTATGGGAATATGAAGATTCTCGTGGTTTTATTCGACTTCCTTCAAATGGAAAAGGTGCCACGTGGGGAATACGCTGGTTTGCCAGGGCGACTGTTTTTCAGGAAAGAATCTGGCTGTCCGGGGGCTGGGTCCATCGTAGAGATGGAGATGATACAAACGACTTAGGAGTTAACAACGAAATATGGAATATAGGAGGATTGAAAAAATTTGGATTGAATCTCTGGGAGATCCAGCACGAAAACACCTGGGATGAACTCACCTGGTCTCCTCGTCTTTCGCATGAATTTTTGGAGTTTCATCATCGGTTGTGGATCATCGGAGGACTCTATAATAGTAATCTGATGGAATTTCCTGATTCGTCTTCTCCAGTACCGGATATATGGTCGTCGGAAGATGGGAAAAAGTGGGCGATAGAGAAGAATGTATCCTTGCCCTACCCGGCAAGTATTGCAGCAGCAAGGTTTAATCGGCGAATTTTTGTATTGGGGGGCGTTGATGGTAGAGAAACTGAATTGTCGCCGTATATTTTTTCATTTGGCTATAGGCTTAGACCCATGGATTCTTTTTAATGTCTTTGGACTTTCCTGACAATCTCCTTAATTTGCATCCAGCGATCAGGGGGCATTTATATCTACAGGTGGCACTTTCCGGTGAGGATCATCTGGTCAAAGGAAAAATCTTACTAGAAGCCTTTCATAAGGAAGGGCATCCGGGTATCAAGGCCATTATTCGCGAGTTTCTCAATGGCCTTATCAAAAGGGAGACTCCCCGCGGGCAGGATGAAAATTTCAAGCGTTTGATCAAGGCACTTGATTGTCCTGATCCCCAGATTGTCAAACGAGCCTTTCTCTACGCCCTGAAACATGAACGCGAAGATCTTCTTCCTGCGATGCAAGCCGTGGCCAGAAAATCTAAATCCATGTTTTTTCAATCCTGTATTATCCGGCTCATTGGAAGTTTTGGCATCAGGTATTTCTCATTGATTCCTCCGTCCTTAGCTAGCAAGAATCCCACTCTCATTAGAGTATGTCTTGAATCGATAGAGCGGATGGGTGCCCAGGGGTGCCTTAAGATTTATCCGAGCCTGGTAGCGTTCTGTCGCCATCCCTCTAAGGAAATCTCTACTCTGAGCATTTCCCTGCTACAGTCCATACACCCAAAGGTGCATGAGGTTCTCCTTACTCAGTGGATCCAAGAGGATCAGACAGCTTTGCCATGTGTGGCCCATGCTATGAAGGTTTTACCCCATACACATAGCCTGTTTGAGGCGTTACCAGGCTTAGCTGAAGAAACTCGTCAGAGTCTGGAAGTCGACTTCGAGGGGAAAACCCTACTATCAAAAGACCAAAATGAGTCTCAAGGTGAACTGATTCCGAAGAATCTTGGAAACTCCTTTCCCGCCATGGTGAAGCATCTTCAAGGCTTGGCACCGGAGAGCTTTTGGGCTGCTTTGAAACAACTTAAAACTCAGAATTCCCATGATGGGATCGAGAGTTTTCTATACCATTTTTCTAAGCATAATAATCCGGAAAAAAGACTGATGGTGACCCACTTCATTGCTCAAAATCCCGGCTTAACTGATGAGACAGTACTTTTGGCTCAATTGGAAGATAGTGATGTTCGCTGCGCTGGAGCAGCGATTATCTCACTAGGTACCAATCCCCAGTTCAAAGAAGATTATCGCAAGGAACTAAACAAGGCTCTTTCCCGCCTGGCGAGGGATCGTAGCTTGGAATTTCGAGCTCAAGCCCTCCATTGCATTGCCATACTCCAGGATGAAAAATTTTTGGAAATCTTGGAGTTTCTCATCTTTGGCAAAGCGGGGGAAATGCAAAATGCCGTCCGATCACGATTGAGGGGGTGGGCATCATTTAGCGAGCCGGTTCGGGAACTGGTGCAGCGATTTGAGGAGGTCTCGCAGGAATTCAAAGAGTGGGATAGCTCCCTTGAGGGAGAGTGTCAGGATCTGGCTCAAGCAGAAACATGGCCCTCCATACACCCTGATGTGAAAGAAGTACCTATTAACCCGGATAAAACGGATTGTGATGCACCAAGAGAAGTAATTCTTAGCAATCTCATGCTAACGGATACACCTGATAAGGTAGATCTCATCTCCTCATTGATTCCCAGGGAAACCCACCTGGATTCGAGAAGAAAAATGCTTATATGTTTAGAGCAACTTAGTGAATCCAGAGCGTCCGAAATATCACTTCCCAAAGACATGGAAGCAGGTTTGATTGACGATGATTTCAACTCAACCAAGAAGGTTCTCATTTATTGTGTGAATCAAGGTCTTCCCTGTCCTGAGAGTCTCAAGAAAAAGGTGAAATCTCTTGACGTATCTTATTTAACTGTTTGTCTTATCCGTCTTGCCGCCATGCATTGGCCGCGCTGCCACGAGGAAATGCTTGAACACCTGCGTAAAGATGACCAGAGAATCATCATCACCACCCTCAGAGAGATGTTCAATTCTTTTGGCTTTGAGAACTCAATCTATTTTCCGTATTTGGCCTGGTTCAGCATTCATCCCAATCGCTCCGTAGCCCAGGTGGCCAAGTCCCTCCTGGCCAAAATTCCCAACCCATCCCTTTGTTACCTTTATTCCCAAATGGCTGTATCCAAAAACACTGATCGACAAAGAACAGCCTTGCTCTCGGTTCAGTCTTTAAAGGAAGAGGGCTTGGATTCCGTCTTGGAGACCCTGGCCCAGTCCTCTGAGATGACTATTGCCTATTCTGCCGGTGCCTTTCTTAAGGAAAGTCAAAAGAAATCCAGCTCTAGAATAGAGCAGGAGAAATCAATCCTGGCTATGCAGGTTGCAGAGGTTCGTACCAGGGCCACTGCGGGAAATGGGCCCGATTCTCTTGCGGCTTTGAAGCAGTTAGCGGAGGCGAAAGATTCCCCCGATTTTTTTCTTCAGTTTCTGGAGCACAATGATTCGGAGTTCCTTCAGATCGCGATTCTGGTCATTCATACGGACCATGAAATGTATCTTGAGAATTTTAAGAGAATTCAAAAGGCTTTGACTCATCTAGGAAGAGCAAAAGATCTCGATCTTAATATCAATGCATTGAATATCATGAAAGTCCTGGAAGATGAGAACCTTCTGGAGACCATTACCTTTATTTTGTTTCTGTTATTAAATAAGACGGACCAGGCACCGGTTCTGGCGCATCAGACTCTCTCTTGGTGGGCAAATAGATCCCAAAGGGCTCGCGAGGTACTCCTGCAGTTTCAACAATCGCAAGTAGCTTTCGATACATGGGATGAGCGCGAAAACAAAGATCCACTCCTGCTCAACTGGCTGTTCCTGAATCTGCTCCTGGAGACATTGCTAGGCAGTGATGAGGCAAGGAAACTGAGTCTTTTGAGCCAATTGCGACCTGGCAATGAGCAGCTTGATGAAAGCGAAGTAATTCGGATTTTAAAAGAAGGACTGGGGCTCGAGCAAAGTACGGAAATAATCTCCCAGATATTGCTACAGATTGGCCGGTTTTCCTATTTCGATGAATATTCTTTCGTAAAACATTATCTGGATCACGAAAATCTCCAGGTGGCTACCAGTGCTGTCCGAGCCCTCTGTGAGATGAAAAACTTACGCGTTCTTGATAGGGTGTTGCCCCTTCTTGAGGAAGACATCTCTCAGGGGCATAATTTGGAAATTCTTCAAAGTGCCTTGCCGCTGCTTAACCATGAGTCTCCCGACCTGGCACTAGAAGCGCTCAAGAAAATGTCAAGAGGAGATGAGCGAGCTCAGAATGTTTTCATCAAAGAATTGGAAACCTGGGGGAACCCATCAGATGACCTGAAAATCCACTTGATTCAGTTAATGCAAAAGAACTCATCAGAGTTTCTCTGTGAATCTGCCTTTCGAGCCATGAACCAATATGGAAGCTCGACAGATTTGGTTTTAATAAGCAGGGCGAAGGAAGAGGTTAAAAACCCCGAGAGAGGTGAGCTACTGTCTGCTCTGGCCACCTCTATTGATAGGAGACTGAAAACCGAATTTCGGACTAAAAGGGAAGAAGTCAAAGCCTGGGTTCAAAAAGTCGAAGAAAAAAAGACCACCAAGGCGAGGGGGCGGCTCTGGGTTGCGTTGGCGGCTTCTTTGGTAATGGGAGGTTTTTTTCTTTATGCCATCATTAAATCCGGGACAAATCCATCACCATCTAAAGAGATGGGGGCTACACGGGTTGTCGAGCACCCCGGGATTTTAAAATTTTTTACTGATTCACCAGAGAGTCTGATCGGAAAGCTGATGAAGGCTCCGGCGGTTGTCCAGGAAGTTTCAGGAGAGAAACTAAGTGTTCGTGTAAATCACCGACGCTTAATACTTCTCTTCAAAGGGCAAAATCTTCAGCCATCCGCATATCCAAAGGGCTCTCGAGTTTTAATAAAAGGCAGCTTTCTTGAAAGGGGGAGTCTTGGAACCGTGGTGCTCGAGGGTATTTTAGTCAAGGTCCTGAAGAAACAAGTCACCCCGGAGAAAAAGAGAAAAAAAATGAGGAAAAAGACCTGGGACTTGTCGGGTATCAAGGATGAACTGGAAAAACAGTAGATAAGCTAAATAGCATTTTTTTCATTCCTAACTATAATTGACAATATGAAAAACAAAAAATTCCTTTTTGTAGTTCTTTTTTGCTTTTTAGTTGGCCCCCCGATGGAGGGGTTTCCCGGTATTGGTGGGGCCTTCAAAAAGGTGAAATCTATCTTCAAGAAAGAGAAGGCTACTCCACCGGTATTGGAGAATAATCTAAACGAAATCCGGCTTAAATTACCCAAGATAGCCACCCAGAATGATAAATGGAGCTGCGGAATACGATCCTCCACCAGGGTTCTCAAATTCAGGGGTGTGGAGGTGTCCTATGATGAGGTACAGGAACTTCGCAAGAAACGGTTCGGGATTCCTCTGATTAAGAAAAATCTGCCGTTTTACAAAGCGGGAACAAGACCCAAGGGTGTTTGCCGGGTATTAAAGCATTATTTAGATGAATGTGAGGTGAAAACCAAGGCGAACATTGATTGGCTCACTACTCTTCTAAGCCAATATACACCGGTCATTACCCTGCTCCAAGTGGGAGATAATAAGGGTGTATTTGGAAATCTTCCCCTTCTTTCGAGAGTTAAGCCAATCCCGGCCCTGCATTGGGTAGTGGTGTCTGGATTCGATAGGAAGAAGGAAAGGATCTACTACTACGACACCTATGCCAATGACGAAAGAAGTTATTCTTACAAAGAGTTCAAAAAGAAATGGCTGTGGTCCAACAAGATGTCCAGTGTACTTGGTTTTAAGAAGGGAACCATTGTTTATTCGCCCCGCTCCGAGGCAGAGGAAAAAGAAGACCGTTACCAGGAATTATATTAACTGACCCTGGCCTCGAAGCATCTCTGTTCCTCACCTGGGATTTCAACTGCGTCAAAATCATAAAGACCCCTTAAATGGGACTCAATGGAGGGATCTACAAAGATATCCGACTGTAGACCGTGTGCTGTAAGAGTTTCCAGGTACTCCGCCTTGCGAAGAGGATCTCCCAGGGAGAGAAATTCCATACGCTCGCGGGTTCCCACCAGGCCAAAACTCACTTCTCCCAGGGCCAGCCCCACACCGTTTCGGATGGTGAACAAGCCGCTCTCTTCTCTGTGTTGATTCCAGGAACTAAGGAGTTGGTGCACCTCTAGAGAACACTGCAAAGCTCCCTGTATGAAGTGTTTGTCACTCTTTTCAAAGAAAAGTGCAACTACTGCATCTCCTACAAAACGCTCAATGACACCCCCGTATTTCTCGACTCTCTCCTGCCAAAAACTGAAATACTCACCCAGCATTTCCACAATTTCCTCAGGGGTATACAGCTCACTGAGGCTTGTAAAACTGCGAATGTCTGAAACCAGGACTACAGCCTGACCGCTGTGGCTGGCTTTGCCTTCGGTTTCATCCAGCAGATCCAGTACAGCGGAGCTCACATACGGCAGCATACGTTCCTTTTGATCTAGCTCAAGAACCATTTCATTAAATCTCTGAATCATCTCAGCACCCTCATGTTTTCCGCTGATGCTTAACTGAAATCCCAGCTCCTTTTGGCGCAGCCTCTGAAACCCGCTTCGTAAAACCTCCAGGGGGCGTATCACCGATCTGCCCAACCAGAAGAATACCAGAACTCCAAGAACCCAAAATCCAATATGAAAACCTTCGAATCGCCTTTTGAGGTCTGCAGATTTGGATAAGACGTTAACGCTCTTCTGAAGGATCAGGTAGCGGAAATTAGGAACCACCTCGCTGGGAAAAAAACTTCCCAGGTAGTCATCCCCCTCAACTCGAACAGACACAACGCGATCGGAATTCTGGCGAGTCTGGTTCCAAACCGTATGAAAAAATTCCGCGTTCCATACGCTGGCCTCAGGAAAGGAAAAGAATCGTCTACCGGGCATTTCCACAAGCAGCACGGCACCGGGAGGCAGGGATTCCTTCTCAAAGCCTACTTCTTGTAAATAGCGAACAAAGAGATCCTGAGCGTTGATGGTGGCCCCAAGCGAGCGCGGTCCCCCGGGAACATCCTCAAGCAACCCGAGAAAGTATTGATCCATCATTAGAACCCTATAGCGTGTCCACTTACCCCCATCCTTTAAAACGTTCTGACCTTCCGCGAGTATATTTTTGCGAAAACTCTGATCCTTGCGGTTGGCATATTGAACCCATCCGGGGATCTGATCCTCAATTTTGGAGATCCCGTAGGCTCTCTTAATGAAATCCGCGATCACGAGCCCGGGCTCCTCATTTCTTGAGCGCATTTCCCGTGTTCGTGGGTCCTTTTCCATCAAGGGGCCAAATCCTTTATATGTACTCAGTACCGCGGTGCTGAGCCGAAAGAGATAAATATTGGTGAAAACATCGAATGCGGTTTCAGAAGTGGCGACTTGAAAGGGCGGATAATAATAAACTCCATAGAGTCCGTTACTCCAAAGGTCTTTCTGGCTGAGAGGGTTTTCGCGCTGAAAGGCCTCGCGGACTTTATCACCCAGTTTTTTCAGGAATATTTCATATTTACTCTCCAGTTCCTTAGAGAAGCTTCTCCACTCGGCCTCCGCGGTCTTTTGATCTAGAAGAGTCTGTGCTCTGAGTAACTCCTGTTCGGCAAATAGGATTCCCAGGTACAGGAATCCCATAAAGATCATAAATATCAAAAAGAGCTTGGACTCGAATCTAAGGAATAAAATGCGATAGCCGCCCAATCGATAGAGCCAGACAACCAGGACAAGAAATGCAAGGTTCCAGAGTGTGTTCGAAGAGAGATAGGTTAGATAGCTCGGAAAGGTGCCTACCCACTTGAATCCTGGGGGTTCTGAGGGGAGAGTCCGGGAGGATCCGTCAAATTCAAACTCATTTTGGCTGGAGGGACGGAGGTTTTCGTGGGATTGGAGTAGAAAATCCTGGATGCGTTCTTTGAGATGGCGGATGGATACCGCTCCTAAATCCACGATGATAAGAAACCTAAACGGCCCGACTTCTCGGTAATAACGGTAGAGATAACGACCATAATAAAAAATGGTTTGGAAGGAATTTTGAGTTCCTTGAAATTGTTCGAAGCTTAACGGCACCAGGTAAAGCTGCTGCATTTTCAAAAATGTCTTCTCCCCGCCTTGAATGGCCAGAAAGGTTCTTTTAACCCAATTTTTGCCAAGAAGTTCCTTGAAATCCACTCCGTTTTTCATCAATACCCTGGAGCCTCGCGCTAAAAAGAAGCCAGACGCTGTGGGGAAAGGCAGGGGAATGGATTTGATTTGTTTTTTCCAACTTGATTTTGGACTTTTCAGAATCGAGGAAATCTTTTGTATCCAGGAGTAATGGAGCATCTCCACCAACATGAGCTTTTTCTCATAATTGGGAAATTCTTCCAGGGAGTCTTCAATGAGGTCGCGTTGGAGTTCACGCGAATCCTCAATGATAGCCGCAAAGCGCGAAAACTGCCGTTGCCCCTCTTCTCTTCGCAGAAGCCACCAGGAGGAATAATTGGCCACGAGATAAATGGCTAATAGTGAAATCAGGAAGAGGCCTTGAAGTCTATAGTACTTCATACACAACCTGTTTTTTGGAGTAGCCCTTAATGTCTACTTCGCTCAATTCTTGAATCTGGTAATCAGCAGTGGAGAGGAATCCTTCGCGAGTTGGCCGGTCCAGGTGAATTGTAATGTCTGAGTTTTTCACTCCGAGCGAGTGTAGTCTTGCAGCCATGTTGACAGTAGCTCCAATCGCGGTGTAGTCCTTGCGCTTTTGTGAACCTACCGGCCCCAAAACTACCGCACCGGTCGCGATTCCCATACCCACGTTAAGAATAGGGAGCTTTTCCTCGTGATGCTTCAGATTGAGTTTGCTCAGTTCCTTGCGCAATTGGGAAGCCATAGTGAGCATGGAGTTCTGGCTTTTGTTGTCCGTGAACAGGGCGATTGCGGCCTGCCCGGTGAATTTGTCCATACTTCCCCCGCTGATCTTGAGTTGGGATTCAAAAAGCGAGAGAAATTGATTGATCAATTCCAGTTTAGCGTGGGATTCAACGTGATGGGAGATGTCTTCTAAATTGCGGATTCCACAGAAGAGTATGGAGATTTCACGGCGGGTGGCGCGTTTCTCCCCACTCTCCAGTGAGCGTAAGGCCATTTGAGAGAGGAAAAAGGAAATCTTTTCCTTTTCACGTAACCCGGCAATCATTTCGTTAAAAAGCCTGGCCGCAAGGGCGAACTGATCGCGGCCTGGTATGGCAAGGTCCTGGGCGAGATCACCGGAGCGTACTCTCCTCAGGCCGGCACTAATAGCAAGAAGGGGATTGGTAACCGCCCTTGAAAGAGGAAAGGAAATGAGCAGCAATGAGCCCAGCATCAGGAAAGTACCGAAGTAAAAGGCATTTTCTGTATTCTGAAGGCCTTTGAGAATGGTAGTTCCATCCAGTCGAAGGGTCAGGCTAAGCTTGGGCTGTTTTTCCAGGGGGCCGGTAAAATACAAGAAGAGCTTCCCATCTTCAAGGAGGGGTTGAAAGATAACCTTTTGCTGGGTTCTTGCTTTTTGAGACTGGAGATTAAAACTACCCCGGTTTTCGTTTTCGAGTGGAAAAGAACGACCCGCGCTAAACCCGGATAAAAAATAGTCGAGCCTGGCCTGGGGTATCTCTTCAAGGGAGTCCAAAAAGCCACTTTTTTTATATTCTTCATCGAGGATTGCGGCAAGGGTAGAAGATTTGAGAGAGCCAAGTACCAGCCAGGGTATTTCCGTACCAGGTTCGGTAAAAAAGGTCCAAAAATCTCTGGCATCAATCCAGGGTAGTGGGGTCGCCTTAATACTAAGTGGATAAATCCTGGCAGGGTTATTGAAAAAATCGTCTACAAACCCACCACCCACAAGATTTGGAACGAAGATTCGCCGAAGCTCCAGAACTGCTTCCTGAGATTTCCTGAGAACCTCCCTGAAATCCGTCTTTTCTCCCGGACGAAAGGCTTTGAACAATAGCTTTCGAATCATCTGGGCATAGGTTGCCTTGGTCACTTCCGAAGAGTTCCGGGATGCGTAAAAGGTCGCTTTCCCGTTTGTAATGAGAACTTCAAGACCATGAACCGTAGCCAGTTCTACAAGGAATCGATCCAGTGGGTCCAGGGAGGGATCTTTTGGATCTTTCTTTCTCTTTTTGTGCCGCTTCTTCCCCCTCTTTTTACTGTAGGCTTCGTCTTCATAGTTCTTATGGAAATTGCGGCCTTCTTTACGGCCTTTTTCGAGGAACTCCTGAATCTTGGCAAGGAGTTGAAAGAGTTCAGACTGAAATCTTTGTTCTATTCTGTCTTGAAGCCTGGCGACACGATTAAACTGCCGGGTAAGAATGCTTTCGGCTTCATAAATTCTGGCTTGTTCAAGACTCATCAAAGTAGAGCGTCCAGCGTAGATTAAATATCCCAGGGCCGCGAGGGCAGGTAGTAGAAATCCTCCCAGGAAAATCATGGAAACTCTGGTTGAAGCCCGTGCCAGGATTGAGCCAATGAGAAAAATGGCCGCCAGGACCAGTAACGCAACACTCCAGGTTTGTCGAAAAAGAGATGGGTATTTTTTGCGTGCCCTTTTTACGGCATTAACCTGTACTTTAGGTGGCAGAACCCGCTCCACAGAATGAAGGTAGATTTTGCCGGCAGAGCCGGTTTGTGCATGAATTCCCCTGAGCTTACTGGTGGGAGATTTCGAGCCCATGTGAAAACTCCTGAATTTCCTGGGAATATGCCAGAGGGTCCAGACCTTTGCTCCAGGCCGGTTTCCTGGATAGGGGAGCCAGACGGTCCAGGTCACCCACTTTCCATGCGCTAGAGACTCGAATGATTGGTAGCGATAGAAATTTTTCCTTCCCAGTCCTGGGCTATAGGTAAGGTCGAAGGAGCCATCGGGTGGATCCTGGGGATCAATCCATATTTGAAATTTAAGTGCCGCTACGGTTGAAGTGAGGGGGTTTTCAAAGCTAAGGCTTCCGAGGGGAGCATAATCTCTAAATCTCAGGGCAGGCTTTCCATCTATTTCCACAATCCTTGTCTGTAGCCTCGATACAGGAATACTGCCCAATTCCTCAGTGATCCGGATCCCTTCACACTCTATGGAACTGGTGCTGATTACCATGCGTCCAAGGGCCTCGGATCCGTGACTCAGGGAGTAGGGAAGGAAAGAAACCAGGATGAGCAGAAGCCAAATGGGGAGATTCACGGGATTTTCAGTATACCGAATGTTCACACCGGGCTCGAATTCTTCGATGAGTAAACTATACCGAAAAGCAAAGAGATATGTCTGCGTGCAGGTTCATAACCAAAAAAAGCTCATCGAAGATGGGCAAAGGAATCTACAGATTCCTGATTTGGCCGGGAGTCCTGCCAAACCAAATTCGTTTGGGCATATGGATTTTGCTAAGATGAGGTATCTGAACCTGTGAAAGAAGGCTTCGCGACATGAAATTTTCCTGGTTACTCCTCTTAAACCTACTCTTTTTTGGGTGCTTTCTGAGTTTGGTAGAGGCCCGCAGAAAGGCGCAAAGTTCTCAAGAAGTCGCCTCTGAAGAATTAGAGTCACTCATCCACTCTGTTCAGGAAGAAAATGTACGTCTTTGGGGGTTTGTAAAGGACTACCAGCAAACCATGCGTTCCCCTTCGGCGGGAATTGCCCTTACTCCACCCAAGTCCTCAAAGAAAGTACACCGCATAGACACGACCCCTCGAGTGGAGAGCGCTAAACATAAAAGGCGCGGCGGCCTTCATCCCAAGACCCAGGAATCTTTGAAAAGGAATCCATCCAGGATAAGAAGAGCTAGAAGGCTGACCCGTAAGGATGTTTTAAGAAGCAGAGAGGAGGTAGCGGCAAAAGAAAGAAAGGCTAAAAAAGCTCCACAGCCAAAGAAGAGGACCGTGGTCCCATCCATGAAGATGTGGAACTTTGAATTGGGAGTGCGGAATTTATCCAATAATTCAGCCGATGGATTTCAGCATGACCATGAAATTTTCCATAAACTTTCGCGCAGAATTCGATCCCGGCATCGCGCCTTTATCGAAAGTAAATCAGTTTATTTTCGCGGAGACGGCTCAGGGACTTTTTCAAGACTGGGTTTTGGATTCCAACAGTTTCTAAAGAAATTTCAAGATCAGCCGCGCTGGAATCCGTATGTAGCGGCGATCGTTGATCATTGGCGCGGAGATATGGAGATCTACAAGGGAATTCCCCTGGTAAAAAAGAAGGATTCAAAGGATGTCTATACCACGCGATTAGGAGCTGAATACAACCTCTCCAATTCCAGCAACCTGGATATTTTCGTTGAACACGGAAGAAATCACCTGGATTTCATAGACGCCAATGGGACAACCATTGAGTTACACGCTCGAAGTAACCTATACGGCCTCGGAATCCTCCATGAGTTTTAGTGAGCCGAGAGCTGAAACTTAGGCACATTCCTGAGGACTTGTAAGCAGCACCTGCTCACCGATCACTCCTAGAACGATGCCTATAGCATCGCCCGTCGTCGCGATCTGCGACCATGCACTACTTACAAGCCCTCAGGAACGCACCACGTTTCAGCTCTCGACTCATTAGTGTTTTTCTTGTGGGAGATAGTTTCGGCTTTTGCCTCATCTATCTTTTTCTTGTTTGGGGATAGGTTCAGCTCTTGCCTCTTCCGTCATCTTCGGGCTTGACCCGGAGATCCATGTCCCCGCCCTAATGGCGGGATCTCGTCTTTTTCTTGGGGAACTATTGTCTGCTGGCCTTTGGCTCTTTAAATTGTGCTGTCTTTTGGTTTCTGTGGATTTTGGCCCAGATGTTCAGGGATAGTTCCTGCGCTTTCTTTAATTCTTGTTCGTCTAGCTGGAATCCCAGTTCTTTGAGGACTTCGTCCTGGTCTCCCCTGCTGGTGTGTAGCACACTGCGCCAGGCGTAGGCTCTGGTGAAATCGATAGGGACCTCTTTTTCACCACTATATAGTCTCGCCAAAAGATCCTGGATCTGGGTATCTCCCTGCTCCGCGGCTTTGCTAAACCAGACCAGGGCATGATCATAGTCGCGTTCGATACCCTCTCCGTGATAGTAGGCCATGGCCAGTAGAACCTGGGCATCCTTGAATCCCTCCACTGCCGCCTTTCTGTACCATTTGATCGCGTTGATGTTATTTCGAGGTACACCGTATCCCCGCGCATACATAACTCCCAGGTTCAATTGTGCTTTGAGATGTCCCTTCTGGGCTGCAAGGAGAGTCCATTGAAAGGCCTGGGCCGGGTCTTTAGGCAGTCCTTCACCATGGAAGTAAAGTGAACCTAGTTGAAACTGGGATTCAATATGTCCCTGGTAAGCCGCGTTGGCAAACCAATAAGCCGCTTCTTTTGGATCGGCCCTGGTACCCAGCCCGGTGAAATAGGCGGTACCGCACAGGTATTGAGCGCTGGGATTCCCATGACCTGCCGCACTGGTTAACCATTTGAGCGCTTCTTCGTATTGCTGGTCCTTGAGCAGCAAAATACCTAGCTGCGCCTGGGACTGAAAAGACCCCTTTTCAGCGGCCTTGCGTAGGTATTCAATGGCTTTCTTGGGGTCTTGAGGGTAGTTCATTGCCCCTCTTAAATAGGCTGCTCCCAGAAGAAGCTGAGCTTCCTTATGGCCTTTTTTTGCGGCAAGGCTTAGATATTGATTTGCCCTGGGAAGATCCTGTTGAACTACTACACCCCCTCGATAGATTCTTGAAAGGGTGTATAAGGAAGCGCCATGTCCTTCCTTGGCAAGACTCTCCCAGAACACAATTGCTCGGCGTGGGTTGGGGGGGAGACGTTTGCCCTCAAAGTAGATTTGCCCAAGGTAATAGGTCGCTTCAGCATGGCCGTGACGCGCGGCATCCATGAGTAGTCCCAGGCCTCGCGGAGTAAGAAGGGGATTATCAAGTTCGATGAACTCTTTCCCCTTTTGAAACTGCTTTTCAAGTCCCTTTGCCAATTCTTTTCCCCGTACGGTCTCTCCCTGTCCGAGACTGGCCTGTAAGTGATTGAGAATCAGAGCGGCCTCCTCAACCCCCTGCTCAGCGGATTCAATCAGCCAACGTCTGGCTTCTGAGGAGTTCTTACCAGAAGAATCCATTTCCAGCAAAAGAATTGCCGTGGCTAACTGCCCATAGGGTTGTCGTTGGAGGGCCGCCTGTCGGTACCAATAGGATGCCTTGGACAGACTGGCCACCGCACCTCTTCCAAACTGGAAATTGCTGGCTAGCAGCACCATTACGTCAGCGTGACCCCGGGAAGCTTTATTGAGGTAAAAGGAATGGTTCGCACCATGGTACTGGTACATGGGTAATGTGGTTTGCAGAGTGGATTCCTCACTGAATTCCAGTTTTTCTCCGCTGTATTCCTCTACAAAGTTCCGTGTCCAACCCTGAAAGTCAGGATCAGGCGGAAGTTTGGCGCGGGCGAAACTCACGCCTGCCAGGAGAATGAAAACAAAAAAATGAAAAAATGAAATTCTACCCATCTACCTCCATTTATCGATGATTTCTTGGGAATTCTGCATGAATTCTCCTCAGAATTAAGGGAGAATTCAGGTAGTTGGTGGTCAGTAGCGGGTATTCATTAGATTAACGAGTCATCTAATGATCCAGATTCACCAGGCCCTGTCATCTCGTGATTTGACTCAGGGGTAGGGAATAGATTTCGATAATACAAAAAAACTAAAAAAACAGGCTTTTTTGTTGTAATTTGATCCTTCTCGCGCTTAAATGGTCCCTGGTCATTTTTCAATGATTCTCCCCCCAATTCCAGGCCCCGAAACAACCTAGCTAACCAGTCTGACAGAAACCTATTACTTATGCGGTTTTGTGTCCTACTTAGCTACGTGCTCATACAAAAAACTTCTAAAATTGGCAAAAAATGTTTGTAAATTCCTTTGCAAATCCGTATGCTCAATCTGGTGGAAATCTTAGGAATTGCAGGAAAATCATTGTGAATCCTGCGGGGGATTTCGATAGGACAACTGAGACCCAAAGCGACAGGATGTCCCAGGGTGGTTGAGGTTAATTTAGTTCTAGTATCAGGCTTAGAGTGAGGTTGTCTTTTATGGAAACGATGGAATATGTGAAAGCGGAAGATGTGATTACCAACTACTACACAGGGGAAAAGTGGTTCCTGGTACACATCAATGGAAATCATACTTATGTCAACGAAGCGCGTTACCTTCAGCTTCAGGGTAAGGAGCCCAGGGTAAAGCCCAAGGTCACATGATCTGAGTAAAACGCATTCCATCCGATTGTAAAATCGGAAGGGGCCGGGTCTGCAGGGAGAGTTTCCCGACAGACCCGGCCCTTTGCGTTAAGATCGATTACTAAGGTTCGACTACAGACCCCTCTATGTGACAAAATAAGGCCTCAAAAAAAAAGGAAGGAATCATGACTCGAAACATTTCAAAACTTCTCATTCTCTTCAGTATTAGTCTTTCTGCTTTTTATGCTTCTGGGCATATAGGGGCAAAGGCACACAAAAAGGTTTATACCTCCTACGCGGTGGACAATGTTCATTCATCGGTAGGGTTTCTGGTGAGCCATATGGTCGTCTCCCGTACACGCGGTATTTTTGACGATTTTACCGGCCTCATGAAGTTGGGTAGTGAGGGTAAACTCCACTCTCTTGATGGAGTCGTGAAGGTTAAGAGCCTGAGTACCAGAAACGAAAAAAGAGATCGCCACCTCTTGTCCGCTGACTTTTTCAATGCCGCCAAGTACCCTGAGATGGTTCTCACTTCCACAAAAATTCATCAGCAAGCCAGCGGAAAGTTTAAGTTAGAAGGAGACATGAAGATTCGCGATCAGACGAGGCCGGTTAGCTTCAGCGGAGAATTCCGAGAGCCTATTGTAGACCCCTGGGGTAATAAACGCGCTGGATTGACCCTCGAGGGAACGATCAATCGCATGGATTATGGAATGACATGGAGCAAGTTGATGGATGCCGGTGGATTGGTGGTAGGTGAAGACGTAATCATCACTTTGGAGTTAGAGGTAATAGAAAAAAAGAAGGAACCGGCTAAGTAGAGTCCAAGATCATGAAAGGGCTGAGTCTTGCGATACTGATTTGTCCCTTTTCATGGGGTTTTGAGATTGCCTATGTCGATTTAAACGCGGCATTTCTCCTTCATCCCAAAATGAAGGAATTTCATTTTCCAATCTTTCAATTTAGAAAGCCGCCGAAACCTGCGCCTGGCCAATCTCTGGATGATTACAGGCAAAAGCGTAAACAAGCACTGTTGGAGCAGTCCCGCAGAATTCAGACCTTTGAGAATAGCAAAGAATCCTCCCTTCAAGAACTGAACCGTAAGCTGCATCAACTCAGGGCAGGCAGAGGTCTGGCGTACGAAGAGGAAATGAAAGCGGTGGCTGATTCCTGGAGGGCGGAGCAGGAAGAAGAACAGAGTTCCATGAAAACCCAGTCCGATCGTTATTATTTTGATGAGCGGGGGACTCGTACAAATTTCGCCAGGATCTGGCAGGAGATTAGAGAGGCTCTGAAAGAGTTGCAGGAGCGTCATTTAATTCTCGCTTTTCTCCCTGTTCATGAGAATTCGAAATATATCCAGCCGAAGGTAGAGTCATTCCGGCTTGATCAGCAGCCCGCGGCAAGTTTCCGTTCTCCCTGGGCACCCTTTCTAAAAGCGTCTGAGAAGGTAGACCCAGTGGAACTGGAGTTAAGAATGGAACCTTATCTCTCCCAGCAAGAGACGGTGAAATCCCTTTTTGCACCCTACTTTCCATCTTGGGAAATGCCGGTAGGCGGTGTGGACCGAACCGAAGAGCTAATTGTGGAATTGCACAAGAATCATTCAACACCACCCGGAAAGAGGGACCAGGTTCTATCCGTATATCGTTTTTGGAAAAATGACTTTGTAGGTCGAGAGCTGGCAATTTTCAGGGAATCGGCCCCGGTTTTTGAGAAATCCAGAATACCCGCGCCGCCGGAGGAATTCTGAAGGAGATCCAATGAGGCAAAGAAATTTAAGCCTGTCATGGACAGTACTCTGCCTGATGCTGAGTTCCTACTCGCTAACAGCAAGGGAGGATCCATTCTCTCAATATGAAGAAATACTCAATAAGAGAGTAGAGCCAAAGGCGGTGATTTCATCACCGGACAAGCCCCAGGTCAAATCATCGAGGGGATCCGCTTCTGCGGGCCTGCGTTTGGGTACCTGTGACTTCTCCCTTCTTCTGCTCTTTCATCCGCGTATGAAAGATTATAACTTTCGGGTTCGATCTTTTCGCGCTCCGCTTCCAAAGACCCTTGATGTACCCGCCCAGTTTTATCTCAAACAGATGCAGGAAAAAAGAGGTGCCTACCTGAGAGCGCTAGGCACCAGGGAAGAGTTGCTGCGCCAAAGTTTGGCCAGAGTGGTCCAGGAGCTTTTAAGTCTGAAACAGGACTTTCAGAAAAAGATGGCTGAAATTACTGCTAAAGGCGGTACCAAAGCTCAATCCGCCGCGAAAATCATGGAGCAAACAGAAGACCGGTACTTTGAAAGCAGATTAAATTTCGAACAAAAGCAAAACCAGCTCAAAGAGGATTTCGCAAAGTGGACCGAAAGCGCCAGGGTTGAGCTTTATGTTCCTGAGGACCAGAGAAACAATATCCTTCAGGCCATCTCAAGAGAGGTGCGGGACTTATTGACAACCCTTTCAGAAGATCAAAAAATCGATGTGGTTTTTAACCGGAGCTTACGGACAACACGGGGTCCCCTGGCTGCGCCCCGGAAATCTCCCGATTTTTATAAATTGGCGAACTATGAAAACTCCTTCTCCCAGTTTCTTGAGCGTCCCCTCGCGGTAGGTGAGGGGAACGCCGCCCTCAGTACAAGAGGCTTATTTAGGGGAATTGCTGTTTATCTTTCCAGGTATGAAGAAATTTACTCCTACTTCAAGCCCGTACTGTCCCGTCACCTGTTTCTGGGTGAACCCATTGACCTCACTTTTGTGGCGATAGCACAGCTCTGGGAGTCCTACAAGATCCCGGAGCAAAGAGCGGCACCGCTACTAACGGCACTCAAAAACTGGTCTAGAAAAGGCTAAAAGTCACTGGGAGAAGGAATCAATGGGAGCATTGGAAACAATAGAATCCATGGAATGAACAATCCCTGATCACACCAAAATTTGTACTCCCTTCTATTGATTCTATTGTTTCCATTGATTCCCAACATTCTTGCCATCTTTTATCGACTCAAGAAGGGTTGAGTGAATTCAAGACTGCTGGAGCCCTGGGTAATGATGCGGATCGCACAGGACACTGCACCAGGGGGAGGAATGAGCCTGACGGAAATGGTCTTGAAAGTCTTTGAGGGAAGGAAATGTCCAATTAACTGACGCTGGGAGCCGGATTGCTGATTCATGTACAGAACTTCCAGGTGACCGGCGCTGAGGGGATTCTCAGAGACATCCATAACTTCAGCCCTGGCATTCTCCAATCCACGGTAGGCGACACCCACCTTCACAATTTTTGCATTCAAGAGGGAAACCTCGGGGCTTTGAATCGCGCTGCGGCCAGGGAAAAGAAAATAGCCTTTGGAAGATACAACTGGCGGTTCTCCGGCCAATTGAGTCCAGGTTGAGGCCAGTCCCATTTCTGACTGCCAGGAACGGAAAAGATTCTGACCTGAGAGGTAGAGGGTACGAACCAACTCCTGCTCGACCTGGCTCTTGAGCTGAGGATTGAAATGGGAGGCCCTGAGAAAGTAGTATTTTGCCAGTTCCGCCCTTCCCTGTTCAAAAAATCCACGAGCGCTTAGAAAATCTCTCCTGGCCTTTGGCAGCAGGCGCTCCGGGCTATACCAGGAACAGAACCATAAGAAGAACAGCAGCCAGGAAACCAGCGGTACCAGGCTAAAAACCCTGAATAAACCCGGCTGAAAAAGACTGAAAATTCCCAGCACCACGGACAGGGTTAAAAGGGAGATCAAGGCCAGCGGATAGAGGTTATGGGAGAGCTCCAGGTCTTCCCCAAACCCTGGAAAAAAACGATTGGCGAAGAGTTGATTTCGCAAGAGAAATCCAAGACCAAGCCAGGGAGAATACCTGGGATTCGTCAGATACCTGCTATCGAGAACCTGTAGCTTTGCGGAGTGCTGCTCCCCCTGCTGCTCAAAGATGAGATCGGCATGACGGTAGAAGTCTCGATAAGGTGCGAGTACGCTGAAGGTCTGTATGGAAAGGGAGAGGAGCAAAAGGAGGGAGGCGAGAGTCTTGATTCCAGAGCCTGCTCTCTCCACAGAAATGAACTGAACCACAAGACAGGGAATCATGGGAGTGAGAAACCAGGGGCCGTAGAGACCTGGGGCATGCCAGAAATGCCATTTCCCATAGAGGATTAAAGTGCTGACAAAGACCAGGTTCAGTGTCGCCCATTCCCTGCGGTGAGAACGGTAGAATCGAAGGGAGCAAAAAAGAAGCAGCAAAAGGATGGGACAAAACACCAACAGCCCTTTGCCGCTGCTGAACAACAATCCGCCAATGCCGCTAATAAGCGGTTGATCAAAAAGCCCTGTTACGTTTGAGATCACGGAAGTGGACTCTGTGGGTAAAGAAGAGTTGCGAGCAAATTCCTCAAGTTTGAAGAATGAGTCAAACCTTATCTTGTTGTAGAGGAGGTGTACGAAGACGCCCAAAAGTACCGGTGTCCAAAAAATAGCGAGAAACTTACCTGTTTTCTTTTGAGTACAAAAGTAGAGATAGAGAGTGAGAGGTGCCAGGTAGATAACACCTATGGATTTAATTAAAAGTCCTATCCCTGCCAGGATTCCAGATAAAAGAGCGCTTGCCCATCCCATCCTTGCTCTCGAGTTTAGCAGTACATAAAAAGCTCCCAGGCCAAGTGTCCCCACGGGAAGGTCTCGGTTAATGAACACACCCTGGTGCCATAGGGGTGTAGCGCAGGTGCAGCCAAGGGCCAGGATCATTGAAAGCGCAAGGGAGCCGCCCAGCGTTCTGCATATCAAGAACACCAGTTGAGCCATCACCGTTCCCCAAAAGATGGCGCTGAACTGGCAGATCAGGAAGGGAAATTCATCAATCGAGCGTAAGGTTGAAATCCAGTCTCCGACCCAGTAAAAAGGAACTAAAAATAAAGAAAGGAGTCCAAAAGGGCTAAAAAAGCCGCCGTCCTTCCCCGGTGTGCCGGCAATGCCTGTATTGGAGGGGTCCAGGCCGAAATCAAGAAAATGGCGGATTCCATCTAGCTCTAAGCTGCCGCGCGTCACCAGCGATCGCGTGAGCTCGAAAATATCGTAATCCATGGCCGAATCGTGGTGGAATTGCAGCGTGAAGGAGTATAAAAGCAGCGTGAAACCGCATAGATAAAGTTGAAAGTGAGTATCTTTTGAAAGTGGGCGGCTAAACACTTGTAAAATCCGTCAAGTATTTTTTCAAATAAAACTCTGGACAGTTTTCAGACGACGATTAAGATCTATTCTAAGGGCATTGTTGTAAAATCAATCATTCCCATGATTTTTTGGAAGCAGAATTCGAAAAAGACCGGCTCTGAATTTGTCCACCATACGGAGAAATCCTGAACAGAGGAGACCTATGTTAAGGCTCTTGATCTTGCTTTTCACCCTATTCCCCCTCACCCATGCTGCGTTAAGCGATTTTGAAAGAGCCGTGCTTGATCGAAATGGTGATGTTTATGTACTCGTAACCATGAAAAATAATACGCCCATCACCCCTGCGGTGGGTTTATATCGGTTTCGAAAAGTACATGATTACGCGACCACGCGCCTGGGTGTGTCTGACAAACCCGGGATTGAAAACTATGAAGGTCTGGCCGTGGATAAGTTTGGTCATGTGAAGTTCTTTCGAAACGAAGGGGATGGGACAGCGGTTAAAGATATTCGCACCGTGACAACAAAACATCCCGCTTCCCCAAGCGCTTATCCAGGTACTTTCAGCCTCACTTACGATGTTCAGGGAGGATTTGGCTGCAGTGCAGCAAGGATGATCACCGTAGACGCCACGCCCCCGGGCTGGGTGTTCGTTATCGAAAGGGGAGGACAGGAGGGGTGGTATCCGCTCTATGCTGCGAATCAGAATGTTGGCTTAACCGGCAGTAGTTCCAATGCCTATAAATATACGCTAAATGCCAATACTTTCGCGGCAGACACCATCTATCTTCCCCCGGCAATGGGTGCTATTGATGTAAATGCGATTCTTTCCTATCACGGGGGCTTTTGGAGGGACCCATGCGCACGGGGCGGGTATGCCATCCAGTATAATGCCAATGGTGATGCGGTTTATCCTCCCATCAACAGTTTTGTCCTGACGAATGTTCCGACCTGTACTCACGGTAACTGTCTTCGCCCGGCGAGAGTATCAAGCGTGAAAAAGAACCGCTCCTCGCTTTTTCTCGATGAATATATGTCAGAGGATGATAACTCCTTGCTTCAGGATTTAGACTCAGGGGTTTTTGGAAATGCCACCAAGGCAAAATTCAATATGCAAAGCGGGGTGGATTTCGACATTGCGCCCACCTTTGATGCCAGCATAGACGGAAGACTAAGACCCGCAACAGAAGCTCTTAACACCTCCGTCTCCTTTTCCCCGGAGATTTTTCGCTACAACGCCTGCGGAGATATGTGCGGACAGGATGGTATTCCCCAGCAGGTACCACCCATCACGATCAATAAGGGACGGGCCAAGTTTTCTTCCGGGGGTGCCAACCAGTCTCAACAACGCTCCTATATGGTGGAAACGAGAACCGTATCTTCGGGGGCCTCCACCACCGTAGAAACCTGGGTAGTTCAGCTCCAATATAATCCTACTACCAATAAATATGATAAGACCGACATCATCCGCTGGCAGGGAGGCAGCAGTATCACCCTGGGAGCCGGAGAGATTTCCGGGGACGGGATTATTCGTTCGGGAAGCTCACCACTCAATGTGGCCATGGCTCCCCAGAGAATCATCATTTACGATTTCGCCGGTAACCCGGCCTACACCCGCTCGGTTCAGACTTCAAAACGAGAATACTCTCAGGAGTCCCCCGTGGATGGGAAAGACTATATCTACATTTCCAACCTCGCGGCTTCCCATTTCAACGTATCCAGCAGTTTTTGGGGAACGGGGGGAGTTGTATGGTGGGCTGTGGCAAACGCGGCTAATTTAAAGATCTATTTTGAACAATCCAACCATGTCAGTGGAACGATTCTGCTAGACGGTAGTGCCACACCCGTTGAGGCCAGTAATGCCACTCCTCTCATGGCCCTTGGTGCTGATGGAGATAACTTCGTTTATATCATGCACCTTGGATCCGGAACCGATGGGACCGGGGGCGTGGAAGGGGTGGGAGAAATGAAAAGACTTCTCACCCCGCTTACGGGAGATAGAATCATCCAGCTCTGTAACCAGGGGCGCGTGGTTGGAAATTGCCCGGCCTTTCCCCTCGATACACCCGCTCCGGGGGGTACTGTCGAGCAGGGTCTTATTTTGAAAGTCTATGCTGGTGCCATGGTAGAGAAGATTGCTCCACTACCGGGCTCAAGCCCCGTGAAAATAGGCGTGATTCCCCTGGATAATACCGGCGGAACCTGTACAACTCTTCTGGAGTTCAGGGATGGAAACCTCGATTCCAAAACGGATGGTCCAGGTATCTATAAGAACCCCTGGAGCTGTACCGCAGTAGGTAACGTGGCTCAAAACATCCAGGATAAATACAACTTCGAGATGTCCATTATCAACGTGGCCAACCCTCCTGCTACAGCAGGCAGCTTCAACCTCGATATTGTCGCCCAGCAAACCTCATCGGTTACCAACGGAGGCGCGACTAATTTTCAAGAGGACATTTCCTATACCTTCTATATGGAAAACCCGCCGGTGTTCAACGGTCTCAAGGCTCAGTTGGGTCTGGCTTCCGATCCGGAACTAAGTGTTTTTGGCGATGTTCGTATGATCAGCAACTACGAGGATGTGGGTATCAATCTCGCCAGGCAAAACCTGCAAAACCTGGGGGTGGAAGATTATTTCTATGACAATGATTCACGCATGGGGACTCTGTTACCCTCCTTTGTAAAAAGCCAGGGACAGCTCTTGGGGAACCTGCTCCACACAACGGTAGGACCGGTGAGCGCTCCAGTAGCGTCGCTAAGCAACCTGCGCTACCGCTGGCGAATCCTTGCCCGCACTCCGCCGCACTCCTTCAAGGACTATGGAGCGGCCTCCTGTACACCTCTTCTCAATGGCGGCAACGGATCTTCTCTAATCAACAAAGATCACCTGGTAGGGACCGGGTTTCTCAATGCCGGTTTTCAGGAAGTCCCCTACACCTCGGTTGGTGTTCTCAGGGACACCTGCTGGAAAGATCTTGAAGATGCTAATCCTGCCGGTGTGGCAACAGATGGGTTGGACCCTGAAGCCATCCCCTTCACTTTTGAAGATCCCGGGATTTACGATGTGTATTTGTATTTCGGCGGGACACGATTTAACGCTGACGAGAAGACTTTCCTCGACCTGGCCTCATCAATCAGCGCTGAAGTAGCGGTGACCTGGTATGCAATGGAAATTCAGGTGGGAGCCAGACCAGCCCAGACCAGCGATGAGATTCAGGAAGTGGTCATCTCCAATAATTTTCTTTCCCAGGACCAGGAGACTCGCGCGGGTATCTATCCCAACGGCGCTGATACCATCGCTGAGCACACCAACCAGGTGGATGCCAATGTAGATGATGGTGACCTGCTAGGCCCGGAGGGCAGATTCCCCGTTCTTGCCGTCGGAAACCATGCCAAGAGTCCGGCTCCCCTGGTGGTCACCTACCAGGATCAAAGAACTCCCATCGTGGCAGAAGCAGAGGTGCAGTTTTTCCGCATCGTTGATCTTAAATACGATGCCATCGGACAGAGTGTTCTGGGTAAACAAGATGCCATCCAGACCAAGTACAAGGGAGTGGGAGCCTGGGATTATAAATATCCAGGCGGTGGAACCCTGACAATGGGTAACATCAACTTCAGCCCGATGGATAAAACCGCTACCCATCCATCAAATTGGTCTACATCTTCCTCGCAGGCCGGTACCAGGATAGCCACCTCCGATCGAAACAATCCCCAGGATGAAGAGAGGAGAGGCTACGATGCGTCCGGTGATTATGAAACGGGTAAGGGGTATGTCCAGGCAGGAAACCTGATTTCGGCTGTAGGAGCCGATGCTCAGTTTAAAGCGGCTCACCAGGGAACCTTAGCCTCCGATGATGCCTTTCCCGGCAGCATGGGCGGCGTCACCTTGAATAAAGATCTCATCGATCATCCCGAGTCCTTTTATACCTGGTGGGAGATCAAATACGCATGGTTCATGCGCTATACAAGGCCTGATGGTACCGTGGGCAAAAAAATCATCAAAACCGGAAACCTGGCTGAGATCTTCATGATGAACCTCATGATTAAAAAAGGGGGCACAAGCTGGGAACAGTTAGTGAAAAACCTGGCCCCCTATAATCTCAGCTCCGATGGGAAACCGGTACCACCGGTAGCTTCTCCCCTGATGTGGTACCTGGGGTCCACTGCCGCGGAACAGCGCCGTGACCGTAAGGTTCGGGTGCGAATCCCCCTCTTTAACAGCGGGGCGCTCTTGAATTCCACCGATGTTCTTACGGAAATGGATTCACCGATGAGATCCTTCAGCAGTTCAGACGGTTTCGCGTCCCTTTATTCGAGCATTCATCCGGTAAGTTTTCCCGTACCTAGTGAACCCACAATTCTTGAGATTGGGTTCCAGCTTTTCTACCCGGTCATGAGCTGGGAAGGAAGGGATGAGAATCCGGTGGGCAGCGGGGATTACCGTTATTATGACGCGGTTTACTGGGGACCTGCTTCAACCGCGGCGGGTAAGCATAACCCTGCGGATTATTCCAAAGTCAGCCTTGGTTTTGGTCCCGATGCCATTAGTGTATGGCCGATTTTAGCAACCCAGAGAACCCTTGAGCCAGGAGCTCCCACCATTCCGCCCGATGCCGAAGCCAACGGCTTTGGACTGGAGCTTTCCTCTACCAAGAATATAAGCGGCAAACAGCGCGTGGACGGGGGATTTAAAACCACCGGGGATGATGTGACCTACAATGAGCCCGGTGGCAGAGTCGATCATTTTGTGGATGTCGCGGTACTGGATATGAAAGCTCCCAAAATGAGTGTGATTGAGGGACAAAACCTCGCGGCCACCTCAGGAGGACGAGCGGATGGCGACATTGTTCTCGAAGTGACCGACAATAACCCCTATGCTCTGTGGGAAACCTACGAAGATGTGGGTAACGATGGAAGCTCGGGTACTCCTGACGATAAAAAGCGCGTACCCGGACTGGTACATTTCGCCTACGAGATCGGGTACGATCCCAAAGTTCACTACGGCATTGGGCTCAATAGCGCTGCGGCAGGTCCAAAAGGGGAGCGCGCCTATGGATTTAATCTCTCTTTTACCAGCCTTCTAACCAACCAGACCCAGTTGACGAACCAGGGAAACAACCTGCCCATCTTTGATCTCTCCAGAACCGGGTTGGCGACGCCTTCCGTAGAGACCGCGCCTGGCTTTGTCTATAATCCAGTCAGTATAGCCGCCAATGACTTCATGTATCCCTATAAGGTTCCCGGCAATGGGTTTCCTTCAGACGGAGTCTTCGTGGAACGCATTCCACAAGCCTTTACGCACACTACCGATTCAGCAAACAATACCGAGAGCTGGCAGCGCATGAACGATTTTGCCAACCGCAGCAAATTCTATCCACCCACGGCAACCGTTGGTGCCGACGCGGCGATTCAAAACTATATGGGAACCCAGGATCAAAATATACGAACGGAAAACCCAACCGTTCCCCACCCGGGACTCAATTCATGGATGATTTCCCTGGTACCGGATCTTAACGGAGAGCTTCCTTATGATCTGGACCCCGACCATCAAGACAATGAAACCAGGGTGGAGTTTTTAGCGGAAAATCCAGGTTCCGCAGGCCCGGATGGCTATACAGCCTTTGACCCGGGCTGTCTCAATACCAACACGCCCCTGGATGCCAATCCGGACAACTGCTCCATCAAAACCCGCTGGAGAGTTCAGAGTCAGTATCTGCTTACGCCTTACTTTGTCAATGGAGCCCAGCCTAATCCCGGAGAGGGGCCGATGACCTACAACGTCTATGCCAAGGCAAGAGATGTTCGCATCAGCAAGGATTACCCCAACTACACCAATGTACCCAGCAACATTAACTGGAATTCACCGGGCTCGGATTGGTTCAATGGTAATTTTGGTTCCTGGCCGAATTTCCTCTTCGGGACCAGTTGGAAACGAAGGCAGGGAATGGAGAGTTACGGGGAAGACGGGTCCCTTGGCGCGGTCGGGCAGACCGCTTCAGCAGGCATTGAGAACAAAATCAATCGCTACTATAGCAATGAACTGCAAAAGCGTGCCGCACGGGTTGCAAAAATCGTAGTCGCTGACAACGACGCTCCCAATGTGCGCGTAACGCTGGTGGAGTTTAAATACAATAAGAAAGTGGAATACACCCTCATGAGCGCACAGGGGTATGAATCGGATCCAGTGATAAACGCGAACCAGGATTCAGACCGGGTGGTATTCTTTCGAACCGAGGATAAACGAGATGCCAACAACCCCCAGTTTGACTCGGTACCCACCTATGAAGAACTAGATGAGGATACCTATAGACCAGGCGCGAACTCACCCGTCTCCCAATTCAGAGTCAATGATGTAGAGCCGTCCACCCAGCATAAAGACATGGCCTTTCATGTTCCCGAGGATGTGCGCTTTATGGTCAAGGTGGAGGCAACGGATAACAAGGATCTCGATGGAATCGATATCAGTATTTCCAGCGCGGCAGACGGACTGAACGTATATGCACCGGCAGTGCCCGCAATCCAGCACATCAGCACGGACGTGGGGGGGCACGCGTTCCCATCCCGCGCTTCAACCGCGGGAAGGGTTTACCAACAGGCCAAGATCCTGACCACCTACCACCTCTATCCCAATGCTAATTTTTATGATGTGCTCAGGGTGGATGTGAAGGATGGGGCTGGTAATAACCGCATTATGGATATTCCCATTGTGGTGATTCCACAGGGAGTGCATTTCCGCCAATTAGGAGATCAAACTAGGGTCCGATAACTGGTACTTTGGTATTTGTCCTGGGGTCCATAAGCAGCACCTACGCTGTGATGCACTCCTAGAACGATGCTTATGCATCGCCCGTCGTCGCGATCCCGGCGTATGCACTACTTCTGAACCCCAGGCCAAACACCACGTACCAGCCATCGAACCCTTTAACTAATATTTTTTTTGTCTTCCCGGAATGATATTCCGTCATTGTAGACCTCGATCCGCAATCCAGAAAATTGGATATATTTACCATCGTGCCTTGACTCATGGTTCCTGAAACCAGTTCAGGATAGTGCTGCTATTGGTTACTCTATCCTGGTTTGCTCTAGTGCTTGAAAAGGCTACGCAAAATAGCCTAGTGCTTCGGCGGCACCGGCTACAAGGATCTGGGAACCTTCCAGGTCATGGAGAGTCCATGTGGGTTTGTATACAATCTGTAGTCCTCGTTTGCATGGGAGAATCGATAAAAACTTTTTCCAACTCTTCGAGGGAGTGGTTTCGGAGAGCTTAACCTCAACAGGTAGCCAGGGTTCGCCATCTCGAACCACAAGGAAGTCTATTTCCTGTTTTTCTTTATTTCTTAGAAAAAAGAGTTGGAATTCCCCCTGTCCCGTCTCCGACCAATAATGGCAGGTTTTTAAAAGATGACATGCTATGAGATTCTCAAACTTTGCGGCCCTGTCCGGGATTCCTCCGTAGTCCCAGAGATATACTTTTCCCATCCTGCGAAGTGAACGTGGAATCCTTTTACTATAGGGTTTGATTTCAAAGAGATAGTATAGTTCTCTGAGGTAGCTCATCCAGGTTCTCACCGTATCAAAACTAATTTCCATATCTTCCCTGAGACTTGCCACACTTAGAAGCGATCCGATGCGTTCGGGAATCAAGCTTGCGAGCAGTTCCAGACGACCCAGGTCCGGCAGACGACTCAAATCGCGCAGATCTTCACGAATGATTGCCTGTTCGTGAGTTCGTCTCCAAAGCCGAGCAGTACGGTCATGCTGGGAAAGTAGCGGCTCAGGGAAGGGGCCATAAGCCATCAAAGAATCAAGGAATTCTCGCGTATGAATCCCCGGTGTCAGAGCCTTGCTAAAAAGGGCTTCCAGCATTTCATCAGGCTCTAGGACCTCTTGTTCTGACAATTCCTTTAGGCTGAACGGATGGAGCGAAAAGTGGAAATAGCGCCCTGCCAAACTATCTGACCCTCTTCGGTATACATTGAGTCGTGCACTGCCTGTGATGAGAAAATCGCAAGGTGACTCCAATGTATCGTAAATCCCCTTTAAATTACGTTTCCAGTAGCGATCTTTGTGAATTTCATCAAGGACTATTAGAGGGATGTCCTTCCCCTGATGTTGGGGGACAATAGAAGACGGACTTTTTACCCATCTCCGTCGAAACTCAGTCTGATCCCAATTAAAATATTCTCCAAGGGGACGAGTTTGGATCAGCATATTGCCGAGGGTTGTTTTCCCGCACTGGCGGGGACCGGAGAGCAGTGCGATTTTGTGGGACGTAAAACAAATTGTCTCAATTTCTTTTGTAAGATACCGGGGCTTCATTTTGACTAAACTTCGGTTAGGGTTAACTTTGGTCAAACCGAAATAGCTATATGACCATACTAAGGAAACCTCACAGTTTGGTCAAGGCTAAAGGTGTCACATCACAGGGCATACGCATTTAGATCCAAGATCCATCCCACTAATAGTGGACGTCCGGCTCTTCCTATCAATGAAAACCATCGAACGGTTACTCATAGAGTGACTTCTAGACTCTGAACCCTTTCCTCTTGTAAAACCTGACTTGGAAAAGGCTCTGCCTCAAAGCATAAAAAGTGGTACGACTTAAAGGGGGCAGGTCAGTCCGAGAATGGGCAGGAAGGTAGGAAGAAATATGAATTGAAGCCGCTCATCTCGTGCTACGACACGGGATTCAGGGGTAGCAGGCAAGATGACCAGGAAAAACGAAAGAACTGGATTCCGGATCGAAGTTCGGAATGTCGTAGTACACAATACCAATGTAGGGGCGGGATCAAACTTCATTCCTTTGATTCCCTCCTTCCCAATCCAAAATCCAATTCCATCATATATTTAATACTCAACTTTAAATTTACATGTAATTATAAAATAATATTTACATGTTTCAGAGAGTTTTAGTCTTTCCCTTTCCTCCACGAAGACCTGTTTTTTGTGGGGCTCTCGACAAACGGGGAAGAGCATATTCCTCTTGTTTAGAGTTCTTTTTCCTATTGGAGGACCAGTTCCGCAAGCGAGGTGGATTTTAAACTGGGGGATGATCAGCTTGCTATTGAAGTTAAGTCCACCGACCAGGTGCGCTCTCACCATCTCAAAGGGCCAGAAGCCTTTTGCAAAGAGCATCCCGCCTGCCGTGCGGTGATTGTTTCTTTAGATTGGATGAAACGAATCATGGAAGATGGCTTTGAGGGGGCTCACATTACAGAGGTTCTTCGTTCCCTGTGGGAAGGGATGCTGATTTAGAATCAATGACGGTAGAAACCATTAATTTGCAGCACGCCATTCTCGATAAACATGTCCGATTAACGAAAATCAAAACCATTAATCTACAGCACGCCATTATCGATAAATATATCCGATTAGCGGAAATTAAAACCACTAGTTTCTCTATTGAATTATTAACTAACCTTTGATTTAATCAGTCCGCTCAATGGGCTTCGATATGTCTAAAGCCCCGCTGAGAAGACTCTCTATACAGGACCAAAATCCGGAGACCCCTATGAATGCCTCCCCCCTCATGCTCAGAACCAAGATTTTTCATTTGATTGTTGCCCTGTTCTTGATCAGTGCAACTGGGTTTGCCAATGGCAACGGGGCACCGGTTTTAACTAAGCCCTCAGACCTAACCCGCGATGAAGATTTTGGAATTGTAAACCTGACTCTAACCGCGACGGACCCGGAAAGTGATCCCATATCCGTAACGGCTTTTTCTTCGGCTACCTCCGTTGTATCTATAAATGTAGCCAGCAGTACGCTGCTGCAAGTGATTTCCCGAAAAAACCAGCACGGTTCCGTTACCATTTCAATCACCGCTTCTGCTACAGGCGGGACGGACACGGAAACCTTCGCGGTTACAGTTGACCCGATCAACGACTCTCCTGCGATTACCAACGAGACAGGCGGAGACTGGAGTTCATTGGGAGGCGAAGCTTTTGCTTCAAGCGTGGACGCTCCAGCGATTGCTGTTGATAGTAGTGATGCTGTGTATGTGGCTTATGAAGATCTATCGACACCCTGGCCTCTTCAGGAGCCAGAGGATTTCAACCCATCGAAGGCGACGTGGTGTTCATCAGTCCCGACTCCATTACAGAACCCGACCACCCCCCTTATTACCAGGTGCGGATACAGCCGAATCAAATGTTCTTTCAGGGGGGAGGGCAAAGATATGACCTGAAACCGGGCGTTCAGGTTGCTATTGCTATCCATACAGGGAGTCAAACAGTACTTCAGTACCTGATAGCCCCACTGAAAAACAACATGAGGGACGCCTTTTCTGAGAGATGAGTCGAGCGAAACTTAGACATCTGGCTGGAAGGCCGTAAGCAGCACCTGCTCACAGATCACTCCCAGAACTATGCGATGCATAGTCCGTCGTCGCGCTCAGCGACCATGCACAACTTCTGAACTCCCAGTCATCCCGCTACTTGATCGCGGGATCCATTCTTCCGCCACCATGGCGGGCGCAACCTAAACGATGCCTGGTGAGCCGCAGGCGATGATTTATAGCTAACTTGGCAGCTATTCCTGGATCCCGCGATCAAGTCGCGGGATGAGTTCTTTAGGGGCTTTGATTCGTGGAATAGGATTGAAGTGATGGGGTTAATTCCCGGAATCCGTGCTTCATTCGAGCAATAATTCGGAGTTCAGGATGGTTTTATCGCAGAATTATTTTACTGGAGGTAGACAAGTGTCAGGGATTAGCGTGGGAGCCTGTTGTGAATTTGCCCTTAACCCGCATAAACAGGGGCTGGGATATTTTGCCTTCCGAGGTTTGACATTGTTTGAATCTGCATTAGGATAGAGAAGATTCGGTTCAGTTTTGAGAGTTTCCAGGGAAGAGACAGAGCCAATCAGTAGTCGAGAATCTATCAAAGGAGCAAAAGAACATGGATGTTCGATGCTTAAATTCGATCCCGTTAATGTGCAGCTTTCCCACCAATCTTCTCTTTTTGCGTACCAAATACTCCGTTCTTCAACCCTGGTAACGGGATAGAGAATGGTAGGAATTCGGGAATTTCGCTGTTTTTTTCTTGGTTTTTTTGCAATTAGCATTTTGCAGGTTCAAAATTTCCAGGCCGCTGTTCCTGTTCTCTCCCTTGCGTCCGAAGCCTCAACAACCTTTGTCTATCATGGAACTTCCGGTTTTGGTGAGGGATTGGGATTTGGTCAGGCTTTAACAACTTTCACTGAATTATCCACAGCAATTGATTCAGAGGGCGACGTGCATGTGGCTTATGGTATTGGCAACAACCAGAATAACAAGACCGCTGTTTACGTACGTCAATGGGACGGGTCTTCCTGGAGTGGAGTAGGTTCATCCCAGCCCGTAACAGATGGCGGACGACGTTACACACTACTCATCGGAAGCGACGATATTCCCTATTTATCCTATCTCGCAGAAAGTAATAGCCAGTATTCTATTCCCGAGGTTTTGAAGTTTGACGGCAATGACTGGGTAGAGGCGGGAACGGGATTGAATTTCACAGCCAACTCGATGGCCATGGCTCTGGATGAAACTAACGTCCCGCATATCGCAGTTGCCGTTCTCACTGCAAGTGACGGTGCAGTCTATAAATTGGTCAACGGGGCCTGGGTAGCGCAGGGTTCTCCCTCTTTCACAATTTGGGATGGGGGAGCGGGCCGCATACCGGGCATGGCCTTTAATGGCTCCGATCTCTACCTTTCACATATCTCCGATACAGATGATGGTTTGAGCGTACGTAAATGGGACGGCAGCAACTGGACTTTGGTGGGGAGCGAAAATTTCGTGAGCGCTGCACAGCGCAGCTCTTTGGTAGTGACTTCGGGGGGGGGAGTGTACGTTGGCTATGAGAGGGATCCTAACTGCGAACCCATGATGGGCCCCTGCATGGAATACAAGTCCAAGGTGAGCCGCTGGGATGGGACAAACTGGGTTGAGATGATCTCTTTTGACGCCGGAGGTGTGGGATTTTCCACGGAGTCCACACTTTTAAGGAAAGATGCCAATGAGAACCTTCTGCTGGGCTACACGGGTTTTGGATTTAAACCTTCTGTGATGCAGTTTAACGGTACAACCTGGACTGCGGTGTTGACCTCACCCTACCAAACGGTAGGTGCCAGCCCACATGTCTTTGCCGTGCATTCAGACAATACTCTCTACACCGTCTTCGGGGATGGCTCTCTCAATAATAATCCAAGCGTGAAAACAGTAGGGCTCGGTGGTAGCAAGAACTCCACATCAGTGGTTGAGGGATTGAGTGTAGCGGGTACTCTTACCGCAACTGATGCGGATGCTCATTCCATCACCTCCTTCTCGATTAGCGGAGGCGCTGACCAGGGTGGTTTCCAGATCCACCCAACCTCCGGTGTCCTGTCATTTACCACGGCTCCAGACTTTGAGAATCCTACTGATCTTGGGGATACAGCGGGCAACAACACCTATACCGTGGAAGTCACCGCTACAGACAGCAATTCTGAATCGGGAATTTTGACCGTTACGGTGTCGGTACTCAATGTGGATGAAGGGCCTGTAGCTACAAAGCCCTCAGATATTACGACGGATGAGGATTTCCAGCCGGACATCCAGGTATCGCTCAGGGCTTCAGATCAGGATGGCGATATCATTTCCTTTTCAGCTCAGATATCTGACTCCACAATTGCCAGTGTGAATGTCAGCGGTTCAACCCTGAGTATTTCCCCGGTTGCTAATGGAAGTGGGGAAGCAACAATTACTGTGACTGCTACAGCAAATGGAAAAACTGACACTACAACCTTTTCAATCACGGTAAACTCGGTTAATGACGCTCCTACTTTTGTGGCCGAGCCGCCAAGTTCAAGCACTACCTTTGTGTATTTCGGAATCCCTGGATTCGGAGAAGGTGAGGCATTTGGTGGTGACTTTTCTTCCTCTGGCCTCTCAATGGCTCTGGACTCCAGCGGTGCTATATATGTGGCATATGGGATCATCAACAACCAGAGTCATGCCAATTCTATTTATGTTCGCAAGTGGGACGGAGCCACCTGGGCGGCAGTAGGTGCTTCTCAGCCGGTAACGGACGGCGGACGGTCTTTTACATTGGCCATTGGGACTGATGATATCCCCTACATTGCTTATCTTGGGGAGATGAATCAGCAGTACGCCATTCCTGTGATTCTGAAATTTGATGGTGCGGATTGGGTACAAGCGGGTACCGGTATCAACTTCACGGCCAACTCTCTTCAGCTTGCTCTTGATGAAAACAATGTCCCTCATATAGCCGTGGCAATTCTCACCCAGAGTGATGGGGCTGTATACAAACTCAGCAATGGAATTTGGGATGAGTTGGGATCACCGAACTTCATCATCTGGGATGGAGGTTCAGGTAGAAAGCCCGGGATGATCTTTGATGGTAGTGATTTGTATTTATCCCATATATCTAGCAACAATGATGCCCTGAGTGTGCGCAAATTCGATGGAACAACCTGGAGCCTGGTCGGTTCCGAAAATTTTGCAGACTCTGCTCAAAACAGCAGTCTGGTACTCACTTCAGGCGACGGTCTCTTTGTCGCTTATGAAACAGATCCAAATTGCATGATGACACCATGTATGGAGTATCAATCGAAGGTGCGCCGCTTTGATGGTACAAACTGGACGGAGGTGATTTCCTTTACGGGTGGAGGGATTGGATTTTCTACCGATGCAACATTGCTGAAAAAAGATGCTAATGAAAACCTTCTATTGGGATTTGTAGGACAGGGATTTGCTCCTTCAGTTATGAGCCATAACGGCACAACCTGGAGCGCAGTAGTTACTGCCCCGTACCAGGCCGGCACGGCCTCATCTCATACCTTTGCTGTCCACAGCGACAACACCCTTTATACGGCATTTTTGGATTTCTCCAACAACAGTAATCCCAGTGTGAAAACGGTTGGCCTGGGGGGAGGGGCTGTAAACCCGGCTGACCAGAGCACCTCGGTACTGGAGGGTTCAAGCATAGCCATGAGCCTAAGGGCGACAGACGTAGACGGAGACTCTCTGAGCTACTCCGTAAGTGGCGGAGTGGATTCCAGCGCCTTCAGCATAGATACGACCTCAGGAACACTCTCTTTTGTTACACCTCCTGATTTTGAAAATCCCACTGACCAGGGGGACACAGCGGGGAACAATACTTATGTGGTGGAGATCACCGCAGATGACAGTAATGGGGGCACCGCAATCTCTACAGTTACCGTCACAATCCTCGATAAGGTGGAGCCCATCAACGCGCCACCGGTTTTCACTGCGGTCAAGCCGAGCGGCGGAACAACTTTCACCATTTATGGCACGCCAGGATTCGGGGAAGCACAAGGCGGACTCTTTGCGGATAAAGCCTCAAGCGGTCAAGTTTCACTGGATGTGGATAGCAACTCAGAACCCTTTGTTGCCTACGGAATTGTGAATCCCAATGAAATGGACATGTCACGGAAGACCTCTATTTATGTGCGCAGTTGGGACGGGAATACATGGGCTGGAATAGGGGCTTCCCAACCAGTGACTGACAATGGGCAGGAATTTATTTTACGTATTGCTAGTAATGACACGCCCTATTTGGCATACCTAACCAAAGATATGGGAGGCCAGGTTAGTTTTCCCCAGGTGCTTAAATTTGATGGACAGAATTGGGTGCAGGCGGGAACCGGATTGGATTTATCAGGATTTGGTGCTGCCGCAGCGCGATTACAAATGGAAAATGATGAAAACGGAGTTCTCTATCTTTCCTTGAGTTTGGAGGGACAAAAGCCTGATGTCTATATGCTGGACAACGGTACGTGGGAATTGCAGGGTTCACCTGATTTTAACCTTAGCGGTACCCCAAATTTTGCTATCGAAGATGGAATCGTCTATCTCACCGGGATTACGGATACCTCGGGTCCTGACGCATGGGTTAGTGTTCGAAAGTATGATGGTACAACCTGGTCTGTAATAGGTGCCCCACAGTTGGTGAATTTTGCCTTCGATCATAGTCTAGTAGCTCTTTCAAACAATCGTCTCTTTCTCGCGGTTCGGGTACCGGATTGCGGTACTCCTCCGCATTGTAATGGGTATGCCGCGAAGGTATATGAATTTAGTGGGGCTCAGTGGGATGAATTTGGAAATTTTTCAGAAGCGGGGGGCTTTGATGTACTCCATGTCGAGATAAGAGAGAGTCCTTTTGAAGAACTGGTCCTCTCTTTTACCAGTGGTTCCGCAGGTATGAAGGAGCCATCCGTCTTCACTTTTGACGGGACAACCTGGACCGCTGCGGTCACCTCACCCTACCAAAACGAACTTGTATCAGGTCATACCATAGCAATAGGTTCAGACAATACTCTTTTTACCGCGTTTCATGATGGAAATCGAGCGAACAATGTCACGGTGAAAACGTTTGGACTTGGAGGCCCTGCCCCCGATCCCATGAATCAAACCACCTCGGTGCTCGAGGGAACCAGTATCGCGATCACCCTGAAAGCTACTGACGCTGAGGGTGATAGTCTAATATTTTCAGTGAGCGGAGGTGCGGATCAGGCCGCCTTTGAAATCGGTTCTTCCACAGGGGTACTTTCCTTCACCACTCCACCGGATTTTGGAAACCCCATTGACCTTGGAGATACAGCCGGAAATAACACTTATGTGGTTGAGGTAACCGCAGATGACAGCAACGGCGGTACGAGTGTAGCTACGGTTACTGTGACTGTAATTGAAGGGGTAGATCCCCCGGTTTTAAGTACCATACCCACGCAGCATACCAGTGAGGATTTCGCGCCCATCAGCATAAGTCTGCAGTTCGTCGGTCAGACTACAGGAACCGTATCCGCATCCACTGATAACCCGACACTGGCAGGCGTGTTCCCTTTTATGGGAAATCTATTCATCCAAGCCCAGGCTGATCAATTTGGAAGCGCTACCATTACACTGACCTCAACCAATGAAGGCGGCACGACTACAACCAGCTTTGAGCTCATTGTTGATCCAGTAAATGACGCACCGCTATTTAAGCTGGGGGATGGATGGCTTCCTGTTGGTATGGAGGGCTTCGCGGGACCAACCTTCCAAGAGATATCCATCGCTTTTGACAGTCACCAAAGGCCATATATCGGATTTAATGACTTTGAGCAAATCAATAATGCTACGAATTCTGTTTCGGTCATGAAATTTGACGGCACCACCTGGACTGCCGTAGGAGATCGGAATTTTCCTGGAGGACCTGCTGAATATGCCTCACTTGTCCTCGATTCCAATGACCAACCCTATCTTGCTTATGTGGATCAGGTTAACCAGGGCAAGGCTACGGTGATGACCTATAACGGTACCGCATGGGTTCCGGTGGGAGCCCAGGGTATTAGCAATACAGGGGTTGGATTGACTTCTCTTGCGATTGACAGTTCCGACACTCTGTATCTTGCCTATCGAAATCACGGACCGCCAAATAAAGTGTCCGTAAAAAAGTTCGATGGGCAGCAATGGGTTTCGGTTGGTTCTGAAGAATTTTCTCAAGGGTCTGCTGAGTATCTCTCGTTGAAAGTGAATAGCCAGGGTATCCCTTATATTGCCTACCAGGACGGAGCGAATTCGCAAAAACTTACGGTGATGAAGTTGAATTCTCAGAGCCAGCAGTGGGAAGAGGTAGGCTCGAAGGCTTTTAGTGACGGTTCGGCGCTATGGGGGACTCTGGCCTTTGATGATTCGGATACACCCTATGTTGGCTATGCCGACGGAGCCCGCTCTCTCTATCAGACGGTGATGAAATTCAATTCTCAGAATGATCAATGGGAGAGTGTGGGAGAAAAGGGATTTTCCCAGGCAGATGGTGGATTTGTATCTTTTGATGTGGGTCCCGGGAATGTCCCCTACATAGCCTTTGCGGATAATACTTTTGAGTCTCAGGGACGAATTTCAGCCTGGGTTTATGATGGGTCTAAATGGAAACAGGCTGGTAAGGTCGGCTTCAATGACGGTGCTCCTATCCAGAGCACTGGTCTCAGAGTCAATGGGAACAAAGTCCCCTATACTGCGTTTTTAGATGGGGGAAACAATAGCAAAATTACCGTCATGCGCTTATCTAAAGGAGACAAAGCTCCCTCGGTTGTTGAGGGTACGAGTGAAGCAGTGACATTGAAAGCTACAGATGTAGAGGGTGATTCAATCACTTTTTCCATCAGCGGGGGAGAGGATTCCGCTGGGTTTGAAATCGGAGGATCAAGCGGGCTTTTAGCCTTTAAGAATCCACCTGACTATGAAAACCCAACGGATCTGGGCGACGGTTCAGGCAACAACACCTATGTGGTGGAAATCTCAGCGGATGACAGCTTGGGGGGCATCAGTTTAACCACGATAACCGTTACGGTTACTGACGGGCCGGAACCGCCTTCCTTAAGTACGATCCCAAGCCAGGAAACCACCGAAGATTTTGCTGCCCTGCTGATCAACCTGGGAAGTAGTTCCCTGACCTATAGTACCACCATTGATAACTCCTCTTTGGCCACGGTTGAACTCAGCGATACAGCCCTCGTAGTCATGCCTCTGCCCAATCAAAACGGTAGTGCCACTGTGACCGTCACGGCGACCAATTCCCTTGGTTCGGACACCACCACTTTCACAGTTACAATTCATCCAGTAAATGATCCACCTACCTTTGACAGCGAGCCTCCCACCATTCTTAGGACTTTTGTATATGTGGGTGAGCCCGGATTTGGGGAGGGCGAAGGATTTCTTGGCTCCATGCAGAGCGGGGAGATCGATTTTGCACTTGGACCCAACTCTACGCCCTATGTGGCCTATGTCATCCTTACTAGTAATCCAGCGACAAGGAAAATTTATGTTCGCAGATGGGATGGTCAGGAATGGATTGGAGTCGGCCCACAACCGGCTACAGATGCGGGACAGCACCCAAGTCTTGAAATTGACTCCCAGGGTATTCCCTATCTAGCCTTCCTGCCATTTAATAATTTCCAGGCGACTTCCCCCACCATTCTCAAACTCGATGGAAATACCTGGGTGAGTGCGGGTACGGGGATTGAATTCACAGCCAATTCCCTCCAGCTAGCCCTCGATTCACAAGATGTCCCCTATATAGCCTCTGCCAAGCTCACCCAGAGTGATGCCCTTGTTCATAAACTTGTCAATGGAGTTTGGACAATGCAAGGGAGCCTCAATGCCATTATTTGGGATGGCGGACAGGGCAGAAAACCTGGACTGCTGGTTGATGATTCCGGGAATATTTATCTCTCCCACCAGGATGGCTTTAATGAAGCGATCAGCGTGCATAAGTATGACGGGACTACCTGGACAAGTGTTGGTCCAAGGGAATTTGCCAGCAGCATCCGGCAGAGTAGGCTGGTCATGGACTCCACGGGGAAACTCTACGTTTCCTTTGAGCAGGGTGAAAACTGCTTTGATCCCACCATGTGTGAATACCAGCCTAAAGTTCAGTTCTTTAACGGGCAAAGCTGGGAGAACCTGGGTGAGCTGGAAGATCAAAATGGGGGCGGCGGTTTTCCCGGGCCTGCTCCTGGAGCGGGAGGTGGAGTTGACCAGCTTGAAATCAAGCTGGATTCCAATGATCAAGTGTATGCGGGTTACTTCAATTTTGGTGGACCTGTCCTTAAGAAATGGGACGGAACCAATTGGATGGATGTAACTACGTCACCATATATTCCCCAGGGCACCCTCTATCATAAGCTTGAGATTACCCCATCGAATAAAATATATACCGCTTTCAGTGATAGTTCGCATAATTCCAATCCTTCGGTGATGACCATTGGAACTGCCGGAGGTTCAGGGGAGTCAACCACCTTCACCAGCAATGTACTCGAAGGCACGAGCGTGGTGATGAGTCTTGAAGCCACGGATGTGGACGGCGATTCCCTGCTCTATTCGGTAAGCGGGGGCGCTGATGAAGAGGCCTTTGAAATCACACAGTCCACGGGGATTCTTTCTTTCAAAGAGCCACCTGATTTTGAAAATCCCATCGATTTGGGGGATACGGCAGGAAACAATACCTATGTGGTGGAAGTCACCGCAGATGACAGTAACGGCGGCACAGCTAAAACCACGGTGACGGTCACGGTCCTGGACGGTGAAGAACCGCCTGAGATTAGCACTATCCCATCCCAGGAAACCACCGAGGATTTTGATGAACTACGAATCAGCCTGGACCTCACAGGTGCGTCAACAGACTCGATCGACCTGATCGCCTCCATTGAACCGCCAGGTAGCGGGACTGTGAGTTTTGATGGGCATACCCTGGTTCTCCACTTGAACGAGAATTTCAGTGGTGAAGCGACGATTACTCTAACAGCCACTGGACAGGGCGGCTCCAGTACCACCACCTTTTCGATCACTGTAGATCCGGTCAATGATCCGCCAGCGATTACAAACCCAAGGGGTTCCAGTTTTCAAAATTTTGGTGCGGGTCTCTCTGACGGAACAGCAAGCCAGATTTCCCTGGTATTTGACTCCAATGACACCCCTTATATGGTTTTTGAAGATAGTGGGAACTCACAGGGTGCAAGTCTGATGAAGTTCAACGGGACGGAGTGGGTTCTAGTAGGTGAGAAAAATTTCACTGGCGGCTATGGTCTATACCTACCGCTGGACTTTGGCCCCGGTGGAGAGCCCTATGTGGGATTTTTAGAGAACTTCAACTCTAATAAGGCCACAGTAATGAAGTTTGATGGAACCGAGTGGGTTGTCGTGGGCAATAGAGGATTCAATGCGGATAATTCCTTCTACTTCGACATGGCTCTGGACTCGAAGGGAACACCCTACGTGGTGTTCAAGGACGGCTCCAAGAACAAGGGCTCGGTGATGTAGTATGACGGCAGTGATTGGGTGTTTGTAGGAGACCAGGGATTCACTGATGGCAATGTGTTCTCGGCCTCCATTGCGATTGATTCAAAGGACATCCCCTATATCGGGATTCGGGATGCCGGAAACGGAAGTAAAGCCTCGGTGATGAAGTTTGATGGAACCGACTGGGTCTTTGTCGGAACCGCAGGATTCTCCGATGGCATCGCCAATTCTGTGATTATTGCTTTGGATGGGCAAGATACCCCCTATATTTCCCTGAGCGATTTTGCCAGCGACGGCAAGATTACAGTGAGGAAGTTTGACGGAACTGACTGGGTGGCAGTGGGCTCGAAAACCTTCTCCGATGGAAAAATGGCTTTTCAATCTCTGGCATTTGACTCAAACGATACCCCCTGGGTGGCTTACCAGGAATTCGGATCTACAAGGAAAGCCACGATTATGAAGTTCAATGGTACTGACTGGGAGCCCTTTGGAGAAAAGAGTTTTACTGAGTCATCCGCCTCTTATACCTCGCTGGTATTTGATGCAAACGATGTACACTATCTCGCTTTCCAGGATGGATCCAATTCCAGCAAAGTCTCCGTACTGGCTCATCTCAAGGGGAACATTGCCGGAAGTGTGGTTGAAAACCAATCAGTGGCGATTACGATCACAGCGACCGATATCGACGAAGATACGCTCACCTTCTCCATTACTGGTGGTGACGATAAAGAAAAATTTAGCATTGATGCGGATACAGGAGAGCTGAGTTTCAAAGAGGCTCCTGATTATGAGAACCCGTCTGATCAGGGTGCTGATAATGTATATGAGTTGGTCGTGAAAGTGCAGGATCCGGATGAGGCGCTGGATACAGCTTCGGTTGAAATCACGGTGAGCGACACCAATGAAGCGCCTGTCATCACTAGCAGTGGGGGAGGGAATGTAGCTACAGCCGCAATTGATGAGAATGTTGATTCAGTGCTCACTGTGGCCGGTTCTGATGATGAAGGCGACTCTATTATCTATTCAATTTCTGGAGGAGAGGACAGCGATCTGCTTCAGATTAATCCAGATACCGGTGAGCTTAGTTTTCTAAGCACTCCGGACTTCGAGAATCCAGGTGACACGGATGGAAACAATACCTTCATAGTAGAGATCACGGTTACCAGTGAAGGCGGAACCGCTGTACAGACCCTTGTAATCAATCTTACAAATACCAACGATAATGCCCCTGATTTAGAGTCAGCACAATACACCATAGCGGAGACTCTCTCGGTAAACTCCGAGGTTGGAACTACCCCGGACGCTGCTGATGTAGATGGGGACTCCCTGACTTTTTCTATTCTGGAAGGCAATAGTGAAGAGAGATTCTCAATTGAGACTCAAACAGGACAGATCCTGGTTGCCAGTGAGCTCGACTATGAGACCACAACCTCCTTCACCCTCATCTTGCGCGCTGATGACGGAACACTGGCAAGTTCAGCACCCATTGTGATTCTGGTAATGAATGAAAATGATAATGAACCAGAGATAGAGGGTGAGTCCTTTTCTACCCTGGAGAACCGTGATCTGGGAGTTGAGATTGGAACCCCAATTGAAGCAGAGGATGCGGATGGCGATGACCTCACTTACTCCATCGCAGGTGGAAATGATGGAGATGCTTTTGAGATCGATCCTGCTTCAGGTCAAATCAGGGTAGCAGGTCAGCTGGACTTCGAATCTCAGAATCTTTATGTCCTAACAATCAAGGCAAGCGATGGAGTGTTTGAGAACAGGGCCTCTGTAACGATTCAGGTCACGGATCTTGATGACACCCCTCCCACTATTAAAGCGATTCAAATCCCATCGCCTGGTTCCTACGGTCCCGGTAAACCCTTACGCTTCAGCCTGCGTCTTGATGAGGAGGTAATCATAGATACCTCGGGAGGAGAACCGCGCCTTGCATTGATCATAGGAGGAAAAACGGTCTTTGCTACCTTTGTTGAAGGGGGGGCAGCAGATGAATTGATTTTTGAATACATCGTCGAGGAGGGTCAGCTTGATGAAAATGGAATTCAGATTGGCTCTGAGCTAGATCTTGGCGGAAGTACCATCAAGGATAAAGCTGGCAATGAACTCGACCTAGATCTTCCTTCCACGAATACTACCACCATCACGATAGACGCGGTTCCTCCTCAGATCCCACCGCCGCCTCTCTCCTCAGGGGATGATAGAACCTCAGATCCCAGACCTGCCATCTCAGGAACAGCAGAACCCGGTTCCACTGTGATTTTGAGAAGGGACGGAAAGATTATCGCTGAGGTACCTGTCGACGAGGATGGAAAATGGAGCTACAAGCCCGAAGAGGACCTGGAACCAGGTCCCCATTCTTTTACTATCACCTCAAAGGATCGGGTCGGCAATGAAAGTGAAGAGTCCGAGCCTCTTAATTTTGAAGTGGTCCCGGAGGAACCTCCGAGTCCCCTGGAAATTCTCAATACCCTGATTGAAGAGGACAAGACCGGGAATATCACCCGTCGGTTACTGGAAGATGTTGGTATCTCCAGGCCAGGACCGGGAGATTTGGAGGACTATCAGAAGGCTCTTAAAGAAAATGGGCCAATCAAGACTCTCGAAGAACTCCAGGATCTCATCGACGAAGTTGATGTTAAGGCAGCCTGTGAGATGCTGGCTATTTCGGAGCTGATTTTTCCCAATGAGTCCGCAAACCAGATTAGAGAAAGCTTTGAGCTACCGCTTAAAATCAGTGAAGTGGAGCTTGATTGGGTCTCAGGTGATGTCAACACAATCACACATCTCGGAAATGTTCATAGACCTGATGGCTCCCAGGGTGACGCGACTGTCTTCTTGACGGTAACTCTCTCTAAAGGCTCACAGAGTGTAGCTAAAAGTTACCCCCTCAAAGTGATTGCCAAACCTCTGAAAAATCAATTCGGTGAGGTGGAATCTCAGGAGGAAGGGGACGGCGAGAAGGTATCTGTCCCGCTTAGTGATGAGTTTTCGGATGTAACCACATCAACCATGGATTTTGAGAGTACCGAACCTACCATAGAGGCCACCCCAGGGAAGGTTTGTCTTGAGGCGGATCTACAGATTCCCGATGGGTCAGTGCATCTGGAGAGCTGTCACATCAGTGATGAGGACCTGAAAATCTCTTATGAAGGAAATAATGACAGTGAAACGACCTCAAATGTAATCAAGACAAAGACTCCCGAATATGAAGGCAAACTTGATGAAGAGGGGAATCTTGAGATCAAAGTTCCCATTGATGAGGAGCCTGAGGAAGAAAAATCGGTCACTGTAACGATTGAGCCCGATGGAACAGTTACGGGGGAAGTGACTTATAAGGATGAAGAAGGAGAAGAGAAAACCGCGAAAATTGTCTCAGATCTTGAGGATACAAATGTAGAAATAACGGAAGAGGGGGAGTTGATTTTCACCGGGAGTACTTCTGATTCAGAGGGTGAAACCATTACTGTAAAAGCCAAGGTCACCGACTCAGGCTCAAGTCTTACCGGTGTAAAAACACCTGATGGTGTATCCACCGTTTTTATGACGCTCCCTGGAGTGAATACCATCATTGAGGAGGACGGGGAAGTTACCTCCAAGGTTGAAGCGCCAAATGAAGGGGGCTCTGTAGATATCACCGCGACCACCACGGATAGCGGTTGGATCAATCTTATCCAGAAACAGTTTGATGAGCAGGGTGAACTCATTGCTGAAGAGACTAAACAGTTTCAGCCAGGTTCCAAGATTACCGTTACGGGGGGAGCATTGGTTCGCTCTGAGACCAAGATTGAAGGCAATGATAAAGGGTCAGTTACTATCACCGATGATGAGGGTAACGAGGTAGAAACCAAGCTGGAAACTCAGATTCCCTCTGAGATTCGTGAAACTGAAGATGGGAGTATCGAGGCTTCGGCGACAGGAAAAGACAGCCAGGGAGAAGATGTAGGGCTGATAGCCACAGCAAAGGTGGATGGCAGGGTTGAACACTCTGTTAAGGTGGGTTCGAAAGAGACCAAAGCGACCTCAGAGATTGAAGGGGCTCAGACCACGATTAAGAGTGACGGTGTGGAAACTTCTGTTGAGGTCAAGAGCACCCCGACTTCCAATGCAGTTGATTTGGTGGTTAGCGCAGACAATGATGGTAAGTCTGAGCACCTTCTCGTAATCAAGGATGCCGCTGGCAATGAAACTGGCAGGGTAAAGGCAAAGTCTGACATTCCGGGTACCAAGACCTCGATCAAGCAGGACCAAAGTGGGAAAGCCTTTGTGGAAACCAGTGTGACGGTCCTGGGTACCCAAGATGAAAAATTAGATATCAAGGTCAGCGGAAACGTGGATGGGGAAGCGACTCACGAAATTCAGCTCACGCTGGAGAGTGGTGAGACTGTTACTACCAAAGCAGACTTCAAGATTCCAGGAGCGAGTACTCAGATTTCACAGGAAGGTTCCGTTGAAACCACAGCATCATTGGGAGAGGGTACCCAGAAAAAACTGATCAAGGTCAACGCCAATCCTAATGGAACCGCGTCCCATGCCATCTCCTTCCAGGATTCCACCGGAAAGACCATTACCACCTCTGCGATCTCAGAAGTAAAAGGTGCGGAAACTGCAATAGCACCGACTGGTGTGGTTTCCACAAGCGCGGTACCCAGGTCAGGAATTTCCACGGAAGGGTTTTTTATTCGAGCGGTTGTGGAAACCAGGCCAGATGGCGAATCAATTACCTTCTTTGAAAAGGTTGATACCAACACAAACCAGGTCCTTCAGACTTTTAGGACCAATGCAGCCAGCACACCTTTTGAGCCGGACAATAAGGCCAAGATCCGTGAAGTTGCGGGAGAGCCAATACTAGAGATTGAAGCAGGAGTGAGTAGGACTCTGCTGTTTGAATGAGAGGAATAGGAATGATTCAAAGATTGGTATTCATAGCGGTTCTCATCACAGCACTCGCACTTGCGGGCTGTGGTGGAGGCGGGAACGCTGGAGGAGATGCAGCACCCGTTGGAATCTCTCTTGCCATAGGTGTACCGGTGACCGTATTTCCTGGAGACCAGTTAGAGCCATCGAGTAGCAATACAAGGATAAACGTAGTCCACAATATTAATAACAACACCAAACAGGTCACGTTATTGGAAGGAAGCGCAAATCTCCTACGTGGGGATTTTGTGGTGAATAACTGAGAGAGGAAGGCTTTGCCTTCCAGGAATCAACGGAAACATAGGAATTATGGGAATGAAATGTACATCCGCCAATTTGGCTAGAAGAGACTTCACACGGAGTCTTCACGGACTATGCTCCGCGATGACAAAGTGGGGTATTTTCTTCTGCCTGATGATTCTGTTGTACCCTGGCTCGGTCTTTGCCGCTACCCATCCCCATCGAATCTGGGGCCATCTCACCAGTTTCGCGGGAATTCATCATACCTTTTCTAAGAGTTCAACCAACAACAGCGCAGGATTCAAGGAAAAGGAAATCAAATTCTACGGTTATAAGTGGGGTCGATTCACAACTCATGGCCGTATCTATTTCAGCTTCGATGATATTGACTGGGCAATGGCCAATGGCCGCTTCTGGCTCTTGAACTATGAGATTTTTCTTACGGACAATCCCACCAGAAGATGGTTTCCTTTCATTGGTGTTAGCGCAGGCAGGGTTATCGCACGATCACTCTTACACTCAGTGAGCGACACCAAAACCGGCTATGGATACCAGGCAGGTTTAATGAGAAGAATTGCTGAAAATAAAATAATGGAAGTACGCTATCAGAGCTTGAACACCAATGATGTAAAAGCCCAGAGAGATCCGTTCAGATTTTTTGAAATAGAAGATATCAACGCGATCAGCTGGGGCTACACGGTACTTTATTAAGGGTATGCCGATGACGGGTATTTAGACGGCCCTAAAGAGCCCAGGAACTGCACCTATCAGCCGATTACTTCTAGAACGATGCGTTGCATCGCCCGTCGGCGCAATCATCGGATATGCACAGCTCCTGAACTCCTTATGATCCGTCACATACCCGCCATCGACATACTATTTTTTGGAATTTATTTATTGGCTCTGTCCAATTTTTCATTCCATGGATTCCATTGTTTCCATTGTTTCCATTGTTTCCATGGATTCCAATGTTTCCATTGATTCTATTGTTTCCTCAAATCTATCAAAATTCATACATCTTATTGATTTCCAGAACTCTCAATTTTCCGTCGAATTCTACCTGTCCGATCTCTGTTAAGAATTCTTCCGTGGTGCCTTTTAGCAGGGGGTAAGTTCCATAATGCATGGGAATTACAAGCTTGGGACTGATAAGAGCTGTGGCAAGTGCTGCCCTCTTAGGATCCATGGTGAATTGACCACCAATACAGGTCAGTAGAATATCTACGGGGTAAAAGGCTGGTATCAGCTTCATATCAAGGTATAGATCAGTATCCCCGGTATGATAGATGGTCTTCCCCTCACGAAATTGAATCAGAAATCCAATGGCAGGGCCTCCGTAGTGGATTGTTCCTTTGGTATCTACTACTTCAGACGAGTGTCTGGCGTTGATGAAATGAACGATAGCGTCGTTACCGAGGCGAACACTTCCACCCACATCACCAAGCAGTTCCTGAGATACCCGATGAGGCGGAAATTCCATGAGTTGGATTAGTTGGTTCCCCAGGCCGTAGCTAGTTACCACCCTGGCGGATGTGGTCTCAAGGAGATCCTTGGTATTTCCCAGGTGATCCCCATGGCCGTGACTGAGCAGAATATAGTCCACCTTTCCGATTTTCGATAGAATTTCAGAGCCATTCGGGTTTTTGAGATTGGTAAGCCATGGGTCGATCAGCAGCACCAGTTCCTTGGATTTCATTCGAAACGCCGAATGACCAAACCAGGTGAGTTCGAGCGCTAGAAGAGGAGTGCAGCAAGATAAAAGAAAATAGGAAATGAAAAGCGGTTTCACATACATAAAACTCTTAATACGTTAATATTTTGTAGGAATTATAACGAATTCACGCCGAACCGTCATTCTAGATCGAAGTCCCAATGTCATTAAGTTAAGGCAGTCGGTTTCTGCATTTTTCCTATCCCGACGGTACCTTCCGTCATCTTCGGGCTTGACCCGGAGATCCAAGAAAGGGATAGCTTGGGTCCCCGTGTCGGGGTACGAGGACGACGGGGATCTTACCTCATTGCAATGGGTCCCCTGGTCAAGCCAGAGGACGACGGTATCCATATGAAAACTGGCTTCATTAATGGAGTTCGTGTTTTTAAACTTAATGACATTAGGACTCCGATCTGGAATCCAGGTATTCCTGTGCTCCTTCTGATTCCCTGAAGAAAAGTCCTTCAAGCCAATTTACTCATCAGAGTCTCATAAACCTCAGGCTCTATTAGATAGAGTCTTTGATAAATACTTAATACATCCTTGAGCGGGATTAGATTGAGAAGCCTGATGGAAGTATTTGGCTCTTTAATACCAAGTAGGGAATAGATCCCAACCAGTTCTATTTTGGCAGAGGAAAAGAGCTGGGCAAATGAATTGATCTCCTCTTCCTGTGGTGTTATCGAAGTAAGTAGAATGGTACGTCTGACATCATTGGTACCCTCGGTGATTTTATTCTGTCTAACCCACTGGATCGGGAAGCCTAAATCACTTGCGCACATGGTGGCATAGGGTAGGGTGTCACTCGTTGAACTCAGGGAATCAATGGCATATTCATCAATTTCCCTGGTGATATAAGAACTCAGTGTTCGCAGCCAGCCGGGGCGTTTGAGTAACATGGTTAGTTCCACATTAAGCTCGCCTCCTTGAACTCCAATCGCTGCAGACTCATAGAATAATTGTGCTAATTCGTCCCTCATATCAACCTGCCTCTGTAGTTGCCTCAAAACAAAGCAGTCCATACTTCTTCTTGCCGGAGCGAAGAATGATGATAGTTTCGCTGGCGAGACTGTCTTTTTTTAAGAGGAAAGTGTCGTCCGTCACTCTCACATTGTTCACATAGACCCCGCCCTGTTTTACCAGGTTGCGTGCCTGTCCCTTTGATTTGCTTAGTTCTAGATCACATAAGGCTTGCAGGAGACTCAATCCACTTCCTTCCAGAATAGAAGAGGGAAACTTACAGTTGGGAACATCTTGGAAAATCTGCATTAAATCTGTGTCCGATAGACCTTCTGGAGATCCTCCAAAGAGTACCGAAGAAGCCTGGATCGCTTTATCCACTCCACCTGCCCCATGTACGAGCAGAGTAGTTTCGTAGGCCAGACGTTTCTGTGCTGTCCGGCTCTCGGGATTTTCTCTGGTCTGATTTTTGAGATCTTCTATCTCGATTGCCGAGAGCTCTGTGAAAAAACCAAGATATGGAATGACCATCTCATCGGTGGTTTGAATCCAGAATTGGTAGAAATCATAGGCAGAGGATTTTTGCGCGTCAAGCCAGATATTACGACCCTCCGATTTCCCGAACTTTTGCCCTGGGGAGGATTCAATTAATGGGAGGGTTAGCCCAAGGACCTCATCACCGGTTTGTTTGCGTACATAACTGATCCCTGCAGAAATATTTCCCCACTGGTCAGAACCGCCAATCTGCAGATCGCAGCCATGCTTTGTATGAAGATGAAAAAAGTCGTAAGACTGCAGTATTTGATAGGTAAATTCAGTATAAGAAATCCCTTCTTCAGATTGGATTCGGCTTTGCACGGAGTCTTTCGCGAGCATTTCTGTAACTCGAAAACTCTTTCCTATATCGCGCAGGAAGGGTATGAGGGAAAGTTCTCCAACCCAGTCGAGGTTATTGAGAACCAGGGCTCCTGAGTGGGGGTCTATGAAGCGGCGAATCTGGTTTCCCACCGCTTCGGAGTTGTGCCGAATTTCATCCTCGGAAAGCAGTTTTCTCTCGGATGACTTTCCGGAAGGGTCTCCGATCATCCCTGTGGCCCCGCCCACTACGGCGATGGGTTTATGACCAAGCTTTTGCAGCTTTTTCATGGTGATGAGTACGAAGAGATGTCCTACATGCAAAGAGTCTGAAGTGGGATCAAATCCGGCGTAAAAGGTATACGCTCCTTTATCAAGATCAAGGTCCTGCGGATGGCTAGCTTGAACCAGCCCTAAGCGCAAAAAATCATGGAAAGTTTGCATAGCGCTGACCTGGGAGCCTTACCTGAGAGAAAATTGATCGATGATTTCACCAGTGATGGAGATGGTTGATCCAATCACTTCATCTTTCTTTACCGTGACATGAACGAAGTTTTGTTTCCAATCAATGGACTGTACATGCTTGGACCAGGGGAGGTTGTAAAGATTGCGGTAATAGGGTGCGCCTACTCCACCGGAAATGAGCTGCGTTACGGGATTTTTCCAACCCTTATTCTCATCAGGGGGAATGATGGTTCTGGAGTAGTTATGTTCATCTCCAAACATCACAAAGCGAACCTTTGAATGGGTAGAGAGAAGTTTCCAGAAGAGATCTCGGCGCTTTACGACCCAGCGTCGGTCAAAACCGCCGTTTTTTTCAGGAACACCGCCATGGTAGTACATGGCGTCCGCGATGTGAACGCTGTTTGGAAAGGCGGGTTCATGGGCAAAGACAAATACGTGATGAATGTCTTTGCGGCTTTGGAAGCTTGTTAAAGCCTCCTCCATCCACTTGATCTGCCGGTCCATGATATAACCCTCAAGGTTTCCTCCAAGGGTTTCCGGATCAGAAGAATACCAATAATTGGTATTGAGCATGAGAAACCCGACCCCATTGAGAACCACCGAATACACGGTCTCCGCATAAGGTGGGGTTGCCCCGCCTTCGCTCGGAGGTCCATTTTTTGGATTCACAAACTGCTTGGCAAAAAACGCTTCTGAAGAAAAGGCTGGATGAGGTATTGAAAAGCTGCCGTAAGCCAGGGGTTGAACTTTTGAATCTTTGGGTACTTTGTACCTCTTTATCAGGGCTTCGTGATTCCCCATTCCTTCAAAGATGGGTAGGAACCGATGGATGCCCGTGGACGCCTTTTTCCAGGTTAAAAATTGCTGTTCATAATCAGGAACCGATGTTGTATAGCCATCGATCAGATCTCCGGGGAAAAATAGAAAGTCAGAACCGCGCTCATAAGCCATACGAAAAAGCTGCTTGATGGATTGGGTATTGGTTCCCTGCCGATTTACGTCCGCACCTCCATGGGAAGAACGGCTATCGGACATGCAGGCAAAAGAAAAGGGTCTAAAGTGTGAGGAAGGAATCCGAATGGAGACCTCCGGATAGCTATACCATTGCCCGGATTTCCCTCCCTTTATAGGAAGCTCAACCTGGTAGGAATAGAGCGCTCCTTCCTGAACCCCGGGAAGGGTAACCTCTTGATCGACGCCTGAGGAAAAGGCGATAAGCCTTGAACTGGTGCTCCCTTTACGTCGCAGACGGATGCGACCGGCGCTTGCCATAGAAAGGTTAAAGCTGATTACGGCATGTGAAGCGCCATGGGTATCATAAAAGGGGCCGGCGATGAAATGAGGTTGGAGTGATCGTGTACCGTTTGAATCCTTGTGATATCGAAAAGAGGTTTCATATGCGTCGGAGGATTGGAGCTTCGGATTATTAAATTCCAAGCGCAGTACAACCACTCCACCTGCCTTTGCAAGAGGAATTACATCATATTTGGTGCGCTCTGGAGAGCCCCACTTTTGGCTAAAGGGAATCTGGAAGGTATGAGTCTTTTCTTTGCCTTCACCATGTTTTGGTTCATGCTGGTAAAATCGGTAGCGAGGGTTTGGCAGATTTTGGTCAGGGTGGATGTGTCCGTAATAGAGAACTCCTGGAATGGTGGGTACCAGGGTTTCTATGGTTACTTCAAGAGTGTCATTTTTCACGAATCGAATCAGTGGCTCGTCCTTGAAAAAATGAATTTTACGAACGACTGATTTTGCTGGAAATGAAATTTCCGGGACTCGATCGGGGGAGGGGACACCGCTAAAGAGAGGAATGGTAACGATCAAAATAAGCAGGGGGAATATGATATTTTTCATATTGGGGCTAATCCTTATCTTTCTTCTTGATTAAGCCTTCCATGAAAGACTTAAATTTACCCAGGGCTCCGGTGGATTGGCTGTCCTTTGTAGGTGAAGGAGGGGTTTTTGGAGCCGCGGAGGACTGGTTGATTTCATTGGCAAGTTCTTCAAGGCCGGCGGCGACTTCCTCCAGGTCTCCCTCGAGTGATTCTTCCTCAAGGTCGGACTCCTCTGAGAGCTCAACAGAGTCAGCGGTCATCTCATCATAAATATTCCATTTTTTGGCGATAGCGACTGCCTTGGGGTTGTCTTCGAGAACGAACATTCTCAGTACATCCATGGCTCGTTTAGTTACTCGAGAATTAGGGGAATCCATGGGAATTTCAAGAATTTCAATGAGCAGGGGATCAAAGAGCTCTGCCAGGGCAAAGATTGCACTTAGCTTTCGATTGTCACTCCTTGATTGGAGCATGGTAGATAGTTCTTGTTCCGTATCAATTAAGCCAGTGGAGTGCAGAAAAACAATGGCGTTGCCACGTGTACGATCATTGCGGGAATTCACGAATGGAAGAATCTTCTGCTTAACATCCGCGCAGCCCACCATTCGCAAAGCTTCTATGGCATTTGCCTGTACCCTTGGATCATCATGTTCAAGACACTCGATAAGAAAATCTCTAAAGCCTTTGTCGTGGCTCTGGGCAATAGCCATAAGATAGGTTGCCAAAACCTTTTTACTACCCCGTTCCTGCACAGATTCCTGGACTTCTCCCAGGCGGCCGAGTCGTGAAATTTCGATTAACGTAAAAATCGACTTGATCGCAGAGCTTTCCTCACCCTGGCGGACGGCTCTAAGACAATTCTCTTCCTGGAGATCTGACTCGCTATCCGGGGGATCGCTTTCATCGGGTTCGATTTGTTTATCCTGAACCGGTATAACCAAATCCTCCTCTTCGGGAGAAACTTCCTTTGGCTCTTCCTCCGAAGCCTTGTCGGCAGGGGCTGGCTCGGAAGGTTTGGAACCAGTCTGAAAATGTTCCAGCACCCGTTTCGCTCTTTCCCGAGTTTGCTCGTGGGCATCATTGCTAAGCGCCCGAACCAACTCAATACCTGGTTCGAAGTTCAATCGAGCGATCACGTAAAGAACAGCTTCCTTGTGGAATTCCCCCTTACCGGAAAGGACCTCCTTAAGGGTAGAAAGCAAAATTTGAGGGTTAGTTCGGGAGAGTCCACTGAGGGCTTCTTGCCGAACAAGATTTGACGGATCTCTTGAAAACCGAACCAAAATGGAGAGGTTTTGAGGAGCAGAAATATCAACCAGTGCCCGAATTACTGAGGCTCGAATGGTTTCATTGTTGGACCTCAAATAATTCACGAGGTAAGGAATGGCCTCCTCTTTTCCAAGACGAGCCAACCCAAGAATGAGATAAGGCAGGATTTCCGGTCTTTGATTTTGGTGCAGTTCCTTGGTATATCTCTGAAAAATCATGGGATTATCAGCACTTAACAGTATCTGCAGAGCTTTTCGCACGCCAGTCGCGTCAGCCCCTTTAAAATCCTCAAATGCTTTTTCCTCCTCTGGACTTAAATCTGAATCTTGAGGTGTACTTACCTGGGAAAATAAGCGTTTTTGTAAAAGCAGGGAGAATTTTTTAGCTTCACGGCGGGTATCTGGCGAAAAGTGGTTTGTGGCAGTGAACATCAAGAGCCCATAGGCTTCATGGTTCCCAAGGTTTAAAATTTGGGTAAGAGCATCTTGGCGAGTTTTTGGCTCGGAATGATTTAACTGACGCTGAAGATTCTGAATACTCAAATTAGCCTCTATGCCCAACTTTAAGTGGGTTTGCCAGAAAGTGCAGGCATTATATACCCAAAATGAAGATATTTGTCTGAATTCTCATCCAAACAGAAATCTTATGATTGTGTGCGCACCTCTAATGGCGCCTCTCCGAGGTACGAACCCTTCAAGGGCTCCAGCCAATTGATGAATGCACGCTCAAGTCAGTTGAAAATGACCAGGGTATCTTTGCTATGCCTATTCTTCTCTCACTCCGCTCAATTTCACGTCTCAGAGCCAAACATTGACAAAAAGTACTGAAATGGCTAAACAATTGTTTATCTTTTGTCGACATTGGTGCAGAAGCTAGAAACACCGGTGGACCCAGTAGTCGGTCCAGAATATCGGAAGGAGAAGCCATGAAAAAACCTGTTGTACTTGCGGCTCTTGTTTGCGGCCTGCTTGGTTCAAGCTATGCGGGATCAAGTTACCCAGATGACTCCGCGGAAGATAATTATTGGAAATCCGCTCCTTATGAAAATGATGATTTGGATGGCTTTCGATCACCACCTAAGCCTGTTTCCCGTGGACGCTCCTATTCCCAAAATCGTGAGTTACAAGTTAAGTCACGATTTTCAGGATCTTCTTATTCAGATCCAGATGAGTTTGATGTAGGGAAATCAGAAAGCTTTGTAATCAATGATCAAACGGGTCGCAGGGTAAATCTCTCCGAGGTTCAAAATACCTCAAGGGGAAGAGTGTCCAGGACTCCTGTACAAAACAGTTCATTCGGTGGGCAATCCACTGCGGGGAGAAGTTACCAGCAGCCTGGTTTAAGGACGCCGGTGAGTCGAGAACCCCAACATCAGGGAAATACCAACAGGCAGCATTCTACTTCTAAAAGGGATTTTGCCAGGGGTTTTGACCAGGGTCAAACTCCACGGTATTCAGGCCGAAGTGTTGATCAACTTCCAGTTCCTGAAGTGAAAAGCAGGGTATTTGGGCAGACACCTATGAATTCACAAAACATGCAGGCACAGGTTCCGGAGCCTGTTGAGGAAGAAGTCACTCAGCGCCGGCCCCGGATTAGAAAAAATGTTCAGTCTCAACAAAGAACAAGAAGGCGACGTGGTTCCTGGTTCTCCCAGCCCTTCCAAAAAGTTTCGCAATTTTTCGCGGGAATTTTTAGACGCTAAAGAATTCAAGTAGACTTTCCTATCCGAGGGGCATCATTTTTGGTGCCCCTATTTTTTTGTAGGAACGCCCCCCGACCCGCGTAGAACGGTAAGTTCATAGCCATAACCGTTCTTGGGATTGAGCTGGCAGAGATACTCATCCTCTTGGAAACGAAAAGTCAGTGTTCTGGTATCTGCGCGGAACTCATATACATTAGTCAAATTTTGAGCTTCAGCCTCATTAATCGCCTTAAATTCCATCAAAACCAGGATACAGAGATCGAGAATCTTATCTTTATCCAACTTAGGATAAAACTCATTATAGAGCTGTACCATGAGCATCATGATGATGGAATGACAGCGCATTCGAGAGGGTAGGGTAATATCATCGCCCGGGCGTAGAGCACGATAGATCCCGATAATGACCTGCGCATTGGCGGGGTCATTGGCGAACTTCAAACATCTATAGAGAAGGATTTTCTTTAAGAGATCTTTGTCGGGGGCACTCTCGTAGTCAAATTTCAGCAGGTCCTTTTGGGTTCGCACCAGTAGTGGCAAGACCTTTCTCATGAAATTATGCAAAAACATTAATTTCTGATGAATGCTAAGGTCTTCAAATGTTCGGCGGGAAGTTTCCATGAGTCGTCTTTTTTCTTTACCTCTGAGTTTCATGATAGCAAAGAACTACAGCAAGAAAGGAAGCAATAAAAACGGAAGTCAGGAATCCTGGAGAATTCCTCCTTGCAGCGTTAAACTAGTCCCGAGCCCGCGTGAGGTTACAAGCTTAATTGGAGACTACCATGGAAGAGTTTCAGCAAAGACGGCAACAGCTAATGAATCGTCTTGGTGACGGAATTCTCGTACTAGCTAGTGCGACACATCAAAATAGGAATTCCGATGTTGATTTTCCTTTTCGTCAGGATTCAGATTTCTTTTATCTGACCGGATTCCCAGAACCGGACTCTTTTCTGATCCTAACCTCCAAAGGGGCTCAAATTCGCTCCATCCTCCTGGTTCCCCCCAAGGATAAGGTCAAGGAAATCTGGAATGGGAAACGTACGGGTGCCGAGGCCGCGGTAGAGGAGTTTGGCGTAGACGAATCCTATTCCAACGAAGAACTTGAAGAAATTCTAAAAAGGGAACTTCAAGATAAAGAGACTCTCTTTTATGAGTTTTCAAAAAATGGAGATCTGGACCTTCTAATATTGGATCTGATTCAAGAGTTGAGGACGGTTAAGCGGGCTGACCTGGAGTTTGTACAGCAGATACAGTTTTATGGGCGTACACTCTGGGGACTTCGCCATCGTAAGAGCAAATATGAACTAAGCAGGTTGCACGAAGCAATGGAACTGACTCAAATTGCGAATGACAATGTGCTGAAAGTCTTAAAGCCTGGAATGAACGAGGCTCAAATTCACGCTCTCTTGGAGTACGAATACCTGAAATCGGGGAATACAAGTGGTTATGGCAGTATCGTAGCCGGCGGTGCCAATGCGACTATTCTGCACTATACCAATAACAATGCAATCCTGAAGGAAAAGACGATGCTCCTGATCGACTCCGGATGTGAAGTGGAACTATTCACCGCGGATGTAACCCGCTGTTATCCCGTCGATGGGGTATATACCGAATCAGCTCGAAGAATCTACTCCGTTGTCCTGGAAGCAAATAAACAAGCCATAAAAATGTGTAAGCCGGGATCCAGTATTGAAAAGGTCCATCAAGAGGCCGTCAGGGTTTTAAGCGAAGGCCTTTTAGATACGGGACTGCTTCGGTCCTCAGAAAATGAGATTGAAAAGTTTTATATGCATAGAACTTCCCACTGGCTCGGCATGGATGTACATGATGTGGGCCGGTATCAGGAGGATGGAGTACCTATCCCCTTTGAGGAGGGGATGATTCTAACCGTAGAACCGGGATTGTATTTCAATCCTGATTTTTCCTCAGTTGATACACCCTTTGATGGAATCGGGGTTCGTATAGAGGACGATGTCCTTATCACCAAAGATGGTCATGAAGTCCTTTCAAGTTCAATTCCAAAAGAAATGGATGAAATAGAATCTAGAATGAAAGAGCGGTATGTAGGAAATCCATGAGAAAGAATCGGGATCTCCAAGATATTCAAAATCTCCTTGAGGAAGCCGGAATTCTCTCAGAGGAGGATGAAGCCGCGCTAAAAAAGAAGGAAAAGCGCAAGAAAAACGAGAAGAAACTCGATCCGATTGATCGTTCACTGAGCGAACGTAAATCCAAGCCAAAGCCAAAGTCCAAGGCCGTAAAAAAGCGGGAGAAAAAGGAACCCGAAATCAGCGCGCCAAAGCCAGCGGCCTCAACCCAAATTCTCAAGGGTGGTGAGGCGGCTTTCCCTCTTCGAAGAGGGGAGGGGCTCACCAAACAGACCCAGGCCATGTTGGAATTTACCGATCGGTATTTGGAAGCAAGATTAACCATCGTCCCGGTGGCGGGGGATCCCATTGACAGGAATTTTATGGAACGGTTCCTTTTGTACAGAGGAGTCAAGTTTGGGATTGATTGGGATGCCGTGGATTCTGCCATAGTCCGGGCTAATAATATGGAGGTAATTCAGGAAGAACTGGTTGCTGTGGGTGAAGTGCCCGTTGAGGGAAAAGATGCCCATGTGAGTATCTATTTCGAGAAGGGAGGCCTGCATAAACGCATAAAGGGTCAACCAGGAAATTCAACCGTGGATCACCAGGCTCTATTTCGAATTAATATGGTATCTGGGGGGCAAATAATCGCCGAGAAAATTCCCATGATTGAAGGTGAAAACGGGCGTAATGTGCGATCTGAAGTAGTCTACGCCCAAGGTTCAAGAGATTTCCCCCTGAAACCAGGAAAGAACACCGAGATGAATGAGAAGGGTGAAATCTTCGCCCTTGTAGACGGTCGACCCTTACTCGATGACTTTGGTCATGTTTCCGTGATTCAAATCTATACGGTCATCGGAGATGTAGACATCAATGTCGGGAATCTAGAGTTTAATGGAGATATTGATATTTTAGGAAGCGTTCGTTCCGGTTACTCCGTGCTCGCTGGCGGCAGTATCAATGTGAGCGAATCTGTGGAAGCAGCCACCCTTATCGCCCAGGAAGATCTTACGATCAAGGGGGGGTATACGGGAGGCTCAAGAGGCTGGATACAATCCGGCGGAAACGCCTTTCTAGCGCATGTAAATACCGGCAGTATTGAGGTTGGCGGAGATCTGCGCGTAAGTACGGAATTGATCAATGTGAAGGCGTTTGTCTGTGGAAGTCTCAGCTTTTACCGAGGCAGAGGGTCCATCCGCGGTGGTACCTTGTTTGTTCAAAATGATTTGGATGTCTACGAGCTTGGCTCGGAGTTAGGTGTTTCCACCACCGTTCATTTAGGGCATTTTGAAGTCTGTCGAAGGCAGCTTAAAAGTACGCAAAGTGACCTACTGGATTTGAAGGATCAAATTCGTGTACTAAGTGAGGGCATGGGTAAATTGAATTCGGGGACGGTGGCGGCCTCGATGTCCCGTAAGAAGCAGAACAAGGCAGTCGAAAAACTGACTTCTGCTCTGGAACAACTTGAAATTGAGAAAAGGGAATTGGAGTCGGAAGCGATTGAACTTGAAAGTGAAATGGAGAAATACCGCCCTTGCTTTGTTCGCGTGGAAGGCACCATCTACCCAGGGGTAAGGATCCATGTCGGAAAAGCGGAATTCCAGGTCACCAAAGCAATGAAAAAAGTGGAGTTTTATATGAATCCTGGAACTAAGGAAATTAAACACCGCCCCTATCGGGCAAAAGTTAATAAGGAGTCGTGAATATGAAAAGCTGTGTGCGCTATCTATCTGTGCAGATCATTACTTTGGGACTGCTGTTCTCCTCTGAGAATTACCTCGAGCCCCCAAAACCGAAAAAAGAAACAACTACCTCAAAAAAGGAGGTAAAAAAGACTTCCGCCTATCTAGAGAAGGGTGAGGAACTCAAGAAGAAAGGAAAGCAATTGCAGGCAAAGGCCTTAGAAGTAAACAGGCTGAAGAAGCAGCTGCAGTTCATGGGACATCAGAAACATCACCCGGCCTTTGGGAGTACGGTGGCGCAATATAAGAAACTCGTTTCCCAACATGAGAAAGAAATCAATGAGTATAAGGTCCAGGTAGGTGATCTGGTTGGCAAAATGAAGCGTCCCTTTGAAAAGGGAAGCCTTAGTCGAGAGGAAGCTTTGCTATATGGCAGGCAATACCTGGTTCTGGGAAAGACAACAAGAATGATCTCAGTGTTTAAAAAGGTAAATGCTGACAAGGGATTAGCCGCGGCTGAAAGTAGTGAACTCGCTAAAGCCCATAACAGTTTGAATGAGATGGATGAAGCGACACTTGTTTTGCAAAATGCCCTGAAGCAGAAGCTGGAGTTTGAAAAAAAATCTGAACTCCAATTCATGTTGGCACAGAATTATTTCTGGTTGGAGAAGTTCAAAGATTCCATTCTTATACTCAAGGAATTAGAGCGGTTTCCTGAGACTCGCACTCGGGCGTCTCGCTTCCTAATTTCCTACACTCAGGCCTATGCCGGCTATAAGACGGAATTGGGGTACCGCAAAAAAAGCAAGAATCTTCCCAGGGCTGAAATTAAGACGAATAAAGGGATAGTCCTTTTGGAACTTTTCGAGGATGACGCGCCAAATGCGGTATCCAATTTCATCATTCTTGCTGAGAACAAGTACTTCGATAGACAAAAGTTCCATCGAGTGATTCCAAACTTCATGGCACAGGGCGGAGATCCCAATTCCAAGGATTCCGATCCTTCCAATGATGGACAAGGAGGTCCTGGGTACGGCATTCGTACAGAGATCTCTAAGAGAAACCATTTCCGGGGAGTTATCTCCTACGCGAACGCGGGAAAGGACACAGACGGAAGCCAGTTTTTTTTAACGGTTATCCCTACCTTTTGGCTCAATGGAAAGCATGCTGTCTTTGGACGCATCCTTGAGGGTGTGGATGTTGTGGATTCCCTCAGTAAGGGGGATGAGATCAATTCCGTCAAAATTCTCTCTAAACGAGATCATCCTTACCAGGTGAAGAAGCTCTGATTGGCAGGTTATCTAGGATGAGACTGGGGACCCTATCCCATTTTTGGTTTACTCTTCTGTTTCTCTTCCTTTTTGGCTGCTCTCAGGGTCCACAACTCAAGAAGGACTTCGGGTCAGACGGAGTTTTGCGCTATAAATTCTTACAGAACTCCGATGCTCAAGGAATTGTGCGCATCCAAGGCGGATTTCAGGCCTACCATCGTGACGGGAGCCCCTGGTTTCATGTTCAGATACACTCAGGAACTATTCAGGGCGAATTTTCATGGTACGAAAAGTCAGCAGGTGCCCGTTTGGAATGGAATTATCGGCATGGGATGAGAGATGGGGAATTTCAAGAATTTGGATCCGCTGGAGAATTGTGGAAGCGTGGTTCCTACGCGGGAGGGAAGAAAGAAGGATTGCACGAGATTTTTTATTCTGACCAGCGACTTCAAAGCAGGCGTCGTTATGTAAATGGAAAGGCCGACGGCTTACAAACAGAATTTTTTCCCTCCGGGCAGGTGCGTAAAAAAGAGATGAAAGAAAACGGGAAATTGATTTGGGAACACTTATATAGAAAGGAGGGGATATTGGAGGCCATAAGAGAGACCAGGGGCGAATCGCTTTTTGATTACAAACTTGAGACGACGGTAGAGCTGTTTTTGGACGGGAGCCCAAGGTTGGCATTTTCGACCGTGCGAAATGGAGAGTTTAGCGGAAAGAAGACTGGTCCTGAAAAACATTGGCATCCAGGAAGGACGCTTTCTGAAGAAAAGGTATGGTCTTTTGGAGAGGTCTTGGAGCATAAGAAATGGTCTGATCAAGAGGTCTTGCTGCTACATAAGAAATTTGAAGGCAAGCAAGGGTTTGGTAAGAGCTGGTACTCGGATGGAAAACTAAAATATGAGGAAAACTACCAAAACTCACAGAGGCATGGCCTGCGCGAAGTTTGGCATCAAAATTCCAAGCCAGCCTCCCGGGAGACCTATTACCATGGGTTGAGAACCGGTGTTTATGAAGAGTTTGATGAGAAGGGAACGCTTCGCTTGAAGGATACTTACCAGCGCGGAAAAAAGAATGGGAAGAGGGTGGTTTACGACGAGGCCGGAGTGAAAAAGGAGGAGCGGAATTACAAAATGGACCTCATTCATGGACCCGCTACTCTATGGTATCCAACAGGTCAAATAGAACAGGTCTCATCCTTTAGACTGGGAGTGAAGGAAGGAATTTGGATCTCCTATTTCCCAGGCGGCGGAAAAAAGGCGCAGATCACCTACCATCTGGGAAAAAGGCATGGGGTTTTTCAAGAATATTACAAGAATGGGACCATGCGCCTGGAGGCTGATTATTTGCGGGACCAACTCGATGGAGAGGAAAAGGTCTTTGAATCGGATGGACAACTCGTTCAAAAGAGTCATTGGAAGGAAGGAAAGCTCCATGGGTTAAGAATCAATTATTCCCTCAATGGAACCATTCTTGAGAGCTTTGTATACAAGACAGGTTTTCGAAATGGTCCCGCCAGAATCTTCGGAGCAGACGGGAAATTGCGCAGGGAAATGAGTTATAGACAAGATCGGCTCTTTGGTCCCCGCAAGGACTTTTATCTCAATGGCAGGGTTATGAGAGAGTGTTTGTATCGAGAGGGAAAGGTGAAAGATTCTTGTCACTATTGGACAGAAAAGGGAAAAGAGGAGTTCAATACAGCCAAACAAAGGGACATTGACTCCAGGCTGGGGCAGTGAGTTTCTCTAGAATAAAGAGAGGTCTCCCGGCCAGGCCGAGAGACCCCAACACACATCGTTCACACCACGGCGCAACCGTAGTTGACTCGAATCATTTACGAGTCCGGCACTCCGTTCACTACTAAGGGTAATTTCTTAATGTCATAGAATTGTCATGGAAGGAATTATTGTTTTAGAAATAATGTTTAAGCGTGAGATAGATTTTTTGGCCGCCGGTGTCATATCCAAAAACTTCCTGGTAATCAGAGTCCAGCAGATTCTCAACTCGTAGTCCCCACTCGTTAGTTTCATTTATCTGTCGAGAATAGCTTAGATCAACCACCTTGAAACCTTTCGTATACTGGGCTGGAGCGAATGGTCCCTCATATCTCTCTACCTGTCCCCCGCTCTGTCGGAAATTCAGTGACCAGGTTGAGTCAGCCCCGGATTGATACTGCAGGTTGAACTGGAAGTGGTGCTGAGGTTCTCGGCGAATCTGTAATCCGGATGGAAACTCCTTGGCCTTGCTTCTTGTGAAGTGAGCCTGGTAGGACCACTTCTGGGAAAATGAAGAACCCAGGGCGACTTCAAATCCTGAGGTTTCTATAGAACCTGTGTTCACAAACCCGAAAGGAGTCACCTGCGGAAAGGGAGGGAAAACAAACTTGATGCTGTTCTCAATATTATTCTGAAATAGGGTCAGGCTCAGCAAGGTGTCACGTCCTATAGTATTCTCTACTCCCAGGCTAAAACCGCGGTTCAAGGCAGGCTTTAAGTCGGGATTGTTTACAAGGACCAGTTGGTTCAGGTTGTTTGCAAATTTTTGCTGAGAATGAAGTTCAAATAGTGTGGGAGCTTTAAAGCCGGTAGCATAAGAACCATAAAAACGCATCTTTCGCAAACGGTAGGAAGGGGCTATTTTCCAGGTTGTATGTGAGCCGAAGCTCCTATGCTGATTTCGCCTTCCTCCCAGGCCAATGGAGAAATTCTCGGAGTTCTGAAGCCGAGCCTGTAGATAATAGGCTGTGATCCCGCTTTTCAAGTCCTGGTCATTTAAGCTGTCTCCCCTGTTTTGCTCCAGCTCCCATCCCAGGGTTAGCAAATGATCCTCTATGAAGTAATCCCGTTGCCAACTCAGAGATTTTACGGATCCCACGAATCGAGTTTTCTGGGCGAAAGGGCCAAAAGCGCTAATACTGTCCAGGTTGGATAACGAATCAAAACGCATGGATGAGAAGGAGTAAACCTCCTCAAATTTCTGGGATTGAGGAGATCTCCTGTGTTCGATTCGATAGTAGAGATCCCTGGTTTCGGAGGTTGAATTCTGATCTGTTGGGCCATTGCTGTCGAAGAATCCGTCCAGGTCTTTTTTAGAGCGGATTCTTTGCAGAAGAAACCTGGTTTTAGCGTCACCTTTGTGCTGAAATCCAAGGTTGATTCTGGCACTTAGATTGGCATAGCCGTCCTCTTCCTTCTGTCCCCCAAAGAGATTAAGATTGGTTCTCAGCGCATCTGAGAAGCCGTCAATATCATGTCGGGAAATGGTGAATGAGTAGTCCTGAGCTCCGGATGCTCCGCTGAATCCAAAGCTCGACTTATAACTTCCATGACTTCCTAATTCCTCTGAAAGCCAGGCATTTTTCTCAAGTCCTCCGCTACGGGTAATTATCTGGATTACTCCCCCGACAGCATCTGAACCCCATAGAGTACTTTGAGGTCCGTATACAATCTCGATCCTTTCAATCTCATCGAGCTGGAAATGATCTAGTACCGGCTGACCACTACCGCCATTTCCCATATAATCCGCCAGTTTCATTCCATCCACGAGAACCAGCGTGTACTTATAGGCAATTCCTCTCAGGGATATGCTTGTAGCTCCTCCCGCACCCCCGGTTTGTTTCACGAATACGCCCGGTACGGTCTTTAATAGATCTACCACGGTACCTTTTCCACTAGCTTTAATATCCTCGCGGGACAGGACAAAAACGGAACTCCCCAGGCTTCCCCGATCAGCCTGAGTGCGAGTGGCAGTGATTACGATTTCCTCAATCCCTGGTTCTTTGATGGGCTGGGTATGAGAGATTGAATGAATGCAGAAAATAGCAAAGCTAAGGGCAAAAAACATGGTTTTCCTCCAATTAATGAGGAGTAAAACCTGGAGGGAAACTAAAGCCCCGCACTTACTCCTCAACCCGAGAGTTTGTACCTATCTTTGGCCAAGAGGCTGGTATTCTGGCTTCCGGATCATCATACTCACCAGGCCTTCCCGTCTTTCGACAGTGACATTTTCTGGCTTTCTTCCCCGGTCACAGCGGCGGGTCCGCAACGGATTTTCACCGTTTTCCCAAAGGAACCATCCTGACCTTAATTTGGAGGCATAATGTCATACCGATTCAGACAGGTCAAGTTGGAATGAAAGAAGGGATTTCTTTTTCTCTTGCAGTGTTGATCACCGTTGAGTTAGCTTGCTGCTCGCGGAATGGACGGCGGTGATCCATTGGCCGACACCTGCGAAGGGTGGTACAGAATGTGGAGTTTTTTTGAGGAAGGCGGGATACTCATGGTCCCTCTACTCTTATGCTCATTAGTTTCCGTAACTGTAATTTTTGAGCGGATTTACTTTTGGGTAAGGTTTTCATATCGCCATCGGGATGAGATTTTGGAAGAGTTTTTCGCGGCAGTGGGAGAGGGCGGGACTCCCCGTTTGGGAACCAAAGCACAACCAGGTGAGCTTGCCTGCTCCGATGCGCGGGTTGAAATTCTGATGGAGGCACTTCAATCGGCATCGAATGATTTACAGAGTTCTTTAAGATTGGGAATTTTGGAGAGAATCGAGACGATGAAGCGTGGAATGACGGTTCTCGATACAATCATAACGATGGCCCCGCTGCTTGGTATCTTGGGAACGGTTGTGGGAATAATTGCCTCTTTTGAGGCGATTGGGATGGAAGGATCGCCAGCACCAAAAATGGTTTCCATGGGGATCGCGCAGGCTCTGGTAACAACCGCTGCCGGACTTGTAATCGCTATTGGAACTCTCGTTCCCTACAATTACTTTCACTCACGAGTCAGTGGTTTTATGTGTGAGATGGAAAGGCTTTCATCGAGATTACTGCTGGCGGCTAAGGGGTCAGGCGAAGAGACTGATGTTGCTTGACCAGGGTCTGGCACCTCGATCTCCAAGGATCGAGCTTGTTCCCTTGATTGATGTTCTTTTCCTATTGCTGATCTTCTTTTTCTACAGCATTTTTAACCTGGTTGAACAACGGGCGTTACCCGTTGAGCTAGTGAGCGCCGGCACTTCGATCAGCCAGACTCATCAACCAGAATTGATCGTAATTGATCGTGAGGGCCGAATCTATCTTGAGTCGGAGCCAGTCGATTTCTCCAAGATCAAGGTTCATTTTCAGGGACTGGAGCCAGAGGAGAAAGTTTTAATCAGGGCAGATGGAGAGTCTCCGATCCGACTGGGATTGAGAATCTTAGATCTGGCCAGAGCGGCAGGCCTAATAGAGGTCGCTTTTGAAACCCTGCCTGATAACAGGAAGCCATAAATGGGATTGGGGCTAAAACTAGAAGGCTCCTATGGGCTTGCATTCTTATGCTCCTTGACTCTTCACTCTTTCCTTATCACCGCAAGGGATTCAGCCAGCTTCACTCCAGGAGGGGAAGAGGGGCAGCGTGTGAATATTCTCTTGATTTCCAAACCATCCGTTGTTCGGTCACCAGACACGGCCTTACAAACTAGCGAGTTTGCCCAAAAGAAACCCCAAGACCTTGAAGAAAAAAAAGTAGAGGCCTTAGGGTCATCCAAAGTTCAAGAGCCACCAAAGAGTCACGCGTTTTTAAATTCCCTAAACTCAAGTGAGGGACGAACGGCTCAGGCCAGGTTAAATCCCAGCAGCTTGGATTCCCCGCATTTCAATTTCAAGCGTCCGGTAGAAGAGGGGGAGATTGAGACTGGGGAGGATCAAATACCTCAATGGCTGAAGAGAGAAGAAAACTCCCACTCTGAATTAGAGGCTGGGATGGGGCAGGCTACCTCTGAAGGAGTTTCTGTATCACAGTCGAAGACTACTCAGAAACAAAAACAGGGACCGGGAAAGGAAGGGGGCACAAGAAACTTTGTACCTGCGAGATTTTTGAATCTCTCCCAACCCGCCTATCCGTTTTCAGAAAAGAAGAGAAATCATGAGGGCTCAGTTCTGTTGGAAGTATCCATAGACTCCAGTGGAGTGACCCAGGAGGTTAGGATTTTAGAGTCATCGGGATACACGAAGCTGGATCAGGTGAGTATCTCGGCTATCGAGGCCGCAAGAATAAGCCCAGCACTTGAAAATGGCGTTCCAGTGGCCTCCCTGAAGACCATCCGCTTTAGGTATCAAATAAGGTGAGTAATCAAAGGAGATCTTGTTGCATTCCTGGGACTCCATGAAGAATAATGCTTTGTTCAGACAAGAGGCAAAGGGATTAGAGTTACTTCGAATCTGATAGAGGCTCCTGGAGCAATTGACTCCCGGGAATGATAAACTCTAAAACTGGATTTCGAATCGGAGTCCGAAAGGACATCATAAGGATTCAGTACCCCGGCGGTGGGATCATATTTCGTCCTGACTTCAATCTCCTTATCAAATATGAGCATTCTTGAAGACATAAGAGCAAATGGCGTTGTGGGCGCTGGTGGAGCGGGCTTTCCTTCCCATGTCAAATTTAAGGCCAGCGCTGAGATCGTGATCATGAATGCGGCTGAGTGCGAGCCTTTGCTGCATAAAGACAAACAATTGCTCAAGGTTTATCCAAGGGAATGCATCCAGGGCTTGAAGACCGTTATGTCCCTGGTAGGCGCAAAGCGGGGAATTCTTGGTATCAAAGAGAAGTATACTTATGTCTTTGATGCTTTGGAGCCCTATATGGAAGAGGGACTCGAATTCTGTCGACTGGGTAACTTTTATCCAGCGGGAGATGAAATAACTCTCGTCTATGAGGCAACTGGCAGGGTAGTAGCTCCAGGTCAGATTCCCCTTAGTACGGGCTGCATTGTCACGAATGTGGAGACCCTTCTCAATGTCCACAGAAGTAAGCCGGTCACTACTTCCTTTCTATCGGTGGCGGGTGCCGTTAAAACGCCGGTGAGTCTGGAGGTTGAGGTTGGAACTAGTTTCTCAACCTGTGTAAAGGCGGCCGGCGGCGTTACTTGTGATGATCCCATTCTCTTATTGGGCGGCCCCATGATGGGTACGCTCTGCGATGACTTTGAGGAGCCTGTTAAAAAGACTACGGGAGGAATCATAGTCCTGGATAAATCCCATGACCTGATCCGTCGTTATTCAAGGTCTAAACTCCATTATGACAAGATCGCTAAATCCTCCTGTGACCAGTGCAATTTCTGTACGGAACTCTGCCCTCGATACCTCATGGGGCACCCCATCGAACCCCATAAGAATATGCGAAATATTGGATTCGCATCGACGAAATGGGACTTTATCGCGGGAGCGGAATTTTGTTGTGAGTGCAACTTGTGCAGCTTTTATGCCTGTCCGGAAGACCTGGATCCCAAAAATGTTTCTACGGATCTCAAATGGATTATCAAAGGGAAATCTGAGGGACGTCTTAAATTTGAGCCTGGAGAAGTAGAGGCGCACCCCATGATGAAATATCGAAAAGCGCCTATTCCCAAGCTCATGCGCAAACTGGGCATTGATCATTTTCAAAATGTTGCTCCTCTTGTAGCTGGAGTCGTGGGTAGTGGTTCGGTTCGAATCCCATTATCCCAACATTCTGGAGCCTCGGCTGAGCCAGTGGTTCAGGTGGGAGCCAGGGTGGAGCAAGGACAGTTGATAGGAAAGCCTCCAGAAGGAGCCCTGGGAGCCTCCATCCATTCCAGCATCAATGGTATGGTAAAAAAGGTTGATGACCATATACTGATCACGGAGTCATAAAATGAAGATGGATGCGATCGGCCTCATTGAAACTTCCTCTATCGCAAGGGGATATGAGATCCAGGATGCCATGCTGAAGGCCGCCAGAGTGCAGCTTATGGTTGCTCGTACGATCTGTTCGGGTAAATATATGATTGTAGTTGCTGGCGCGGTCTCCGAGGTCCAGGCCTCGGTTCAGGAAGGTGTAGAGAAGGCCAGGGGTGTTTTAATTGAAGAGTTGGTTATTCCTAATCTTCACGAGGACATCTTTCACGCAATCGGCGGTTCCATAGCCCTGGAGGAACAGAACTTGGGTGCTCTTGGCATCCTGGAGACCTTCTCCGTAGCAAGTGTTGTGGAGGCTGCTGACGCCGCAGCCAAGACTTCAGATGGACAGGTCTTTAGGATTCACCTCGCGATGGCGGTGGGTGGTAAAGGTTTTCTATTGATTACCGGGGATCTTTCCAGTGTCCGTTCGAGCATGGAAGTAGCTACCGATGTGGCTGGTGAACGAGGTATGGTTGTGGCAAGTGTGGTCATACCCAGGCCGAGAAGAGAGCTATTCCAGGAATATATTTAGCGGGTGTTGAGGAGCATGAAAAATCCCCAGACTAAACCATTCATTGCTCTTATTGCTGAAGATGATGCTGTCGTCAGAGTTCTTTTGCGCAACATCTTGAAACAAAAGGGATGCCAATGCATTGAGGCTGCGGACGGAAAGCAGGCGGAAGAAATTTTCCAGGTAAACCAGAAGGCAATCTCCTTTGTGTTCCTTGATATCCAAATGCCCCTGCAGGACGGCATTCAAACCTTAAAAAAGATGAGAGAACTTGATTCAGGAGTCCCTATATACATTCTTACCGGACACGCAGATAGACAGACTCTCAAGAAATGCATGAGTCATAAAATAGACGGGTTCTTTCCGAAGCCGTTTGACTTCAGTCGTATTGAATCAACCCTATACAAGAAATTTCCAGAACTGGAGAACGCTTCGCCAGCAAAGGCCAAGTCAGCTAAAAAGAAAGCCTCCACCAAGGGGGAGAAGGAAATTTCCTTAGATCAAAAACTTCTCAATAATCGAATCAAGCGGGAAGTGGAAAGTGTTCTCGCGCTAAACCGTAAATTGCTTCAGTTTCTTCCCCATCTCACTGCTCAACGCCTGCAGGAGTATTCTGATGAACAGAAAGTGATTTCAAGATCAGAGACCTATCGTTCCATGCGCTTCGCGCTCAATTCCTCCAATGTAGATATTGTTGTTGGGTGCCTGAAAAACCTGCCTTCTCAGCATAGAATCGGTGGAGCTCTAAATTTTTCTGAACCAAGGATATTTATACCCGTAATTGGAGAAATTCTGAGTGAAAATTTCGATGGAATTGACCCGGGAGTACTCCATGAATGCGTCGAGTCAGCTCTTTCCGATTTAAAAACCATCTCGAACTTTGAACAGGTCATGTTTGATCATAAACTCTTTATCGAAAAGGAACGCAATAAAGCGGTCTTTCTACACCATCCCTACAAAGTGGAGTTCCTGATTACCCAGGGTAAAGAAGGTAAGAGGGGATATGAATTTCAACTCGAAAAGGCCGATTTGGCTGAATAAATTCTGAAAAGGGGAATCTTATGACTCGAATCTTTATTTTTTTTATCCTGGCTGGTTTCCTCATGGGGGCAGAGGTTACTCAGCCAAAAGAGGGTAAACAGCCATTCTCGCCAGAGATGAACGAAACCCCTGACTCCATGATGTTGATTTGGCCAGAGCTGGGGGCGGAAAAAAAGGGAGAAATCCACAATGAGCATGGTCAAGAAGGAGAACCAGAAAAAGTAGAAGAAATCGAGAGAGAGGATGAGGAAGATCAGGACAGGGAACATGAGCGAGAATTTCTGATCGTTCACCGCGAACCACTTGAAGAAGCTCTCGCCTTTTTGGGTAAGAGAGGATCCCTTCCCCCTTTTATGATCAAAAATAGGGAGCATAAGGTTTTTCAACAAAGGGTGACGCTTTCTCTCCCCCGAGGTGAGGAGCCCCGGGAAATTTTACAATTACTAGCCTCTTCCTATGGCTTTCGTGCGACTGAAAGCCACGAAGTTTTTTTACTGTCGCCAATCAGGGAAGAACACAAACCCTCCAGACCGATCTCTTTGCATGTAGAAAAGGCCGAATTTGCTGCAGTAGTACTTAGTATTGCTAAACTAGCCCGTCTCAGCCTGTCCTTCTCCCATGATCTTCCCGATGATGCGGTGACTCTGCACTGGCAGAATGTAGATGCGGTAGATGGTTTAAAGGCCCTCATGAAGAGTAGAAACTTAAGCCTGGATCGAGTCGGGGATGTATTTCTAATCAAACGCCGCTCCAAAAAAAGTAAAAAGAAAAAAAAGAAGAGGATTATCAAGAAAGTAATCGAAAGAAGAGGCCACGGCAGTGGTGGCGGACCCGTGGTTGAACACGAAGAAATCATCATCAAGGAATAAACTTCTAAGAAGAGTCCCAAAATCAGGTCATCTTGCTACTTGATCGCGGGATCCACATTTCCGCCTCAATGGCGGGTCACTTCATTCAGGGGTTTGCTGGGTCACGGGGAATAGATTCAAATCATCACTTTGATTCCTGGATCCTCTGGTCAGGCCACCCGAAGACAAGGATGTAAAAAGCCCTTCCTTTTGGGAAGGGCCATTCTTGATTCTGGCTTTTGCCTTCTTCAGAAGGCTAAGCCATTTCTCTAGTATTTCTCAAAGACCTGTTGGGGGCTTGAGTAATTCGCGTCTTCCTGTGTCCAATAGTGGTGGCAGGAACCGTCAGCTCCAAAGATATAAGCATCTTGCCAGCTACTGTCTGGTGCGATGATTCTAGCCATCTTATCGCCGCCCTGGAAATGCCATTGGCGCTGACCGTCATTATAGACATGCTCAATGCCTACTCCCTGGCGGGTTTTGATGTGAAATTCATCATGAGGAATGTCCCACGAGGTGTCAGTCACAAAATCAATGAGCTGCCATATATTTCCCGACGGTAAAACTCCCTGGCTTACCCCGATACCGGAGTCATTAGGAAGTCCAAATACCATCATATGAGGAAATTTCTGGGCACCCATAGCAAGTTCATCCCTGCGCTGGGGGTCATGATGAAGGGTACTCATGATGTCATGACAGAGCCCAAATCCTTCGGCATCATTTAAATCTGTATGAATCTGGCTGGCAAGAATGGAGCCAAGCTGATCGGCCCCGGCAGAAAATCCAGCGGTGAGTTTTCCTTTGCTTGCTCGGCTGTGGAGAACTTTCTTGAAAAGATCTTTATCACCGAAGAAATGCTCTCCGAGAGCTTTATATCGGGAAAGTCCAATGGAGCTATTTCCTCCGCCGAGCACCACGACCTCACTGTTAGCCAGCAGGTCAAATAAGTTTTCGGCCTCTTCTTCAGTTATGTGATCCGAGTAATAGAAAGGATATGCATCTAGCCCATATTTTTTAAAAAAATTAAAGTACCATTCAAATTTGCCCCATCCAAACTGCTGAGGGCTTCCCCATTCTCCACCGTTTCCGCCTTCGGACATTGGAAGGTGCAGAAGTGTTTTATTATTCGCGCTTTGGAGTGCTCGTTCTACGATCCACCAGCGGTGAATATATTCGCAACAATTATGGGAACTGTATATAAAGGCTGTGGGGTGCATTTGATCGAATCCTTTCATCAACTTAACTCGCTTTCAATAAGGGCTTGGACCATAGCGGATACCAGTCCTGCGATCCGCAGGCATTCTAGCGCAGTGCTGAATTCCGTGCAAAGTGTGTCTGAGTGCGGATTCCCTCAAGACCCTTCAAAAGAGAGGCTTAAATCTAATGATTTGTTAGACTGCTCCGCCGACAGAAAAAAAAGAGTCGAATCTTGATTTGGTGGAACAAAATAATGGGCTTTCTCGTAAGATATTATCCTGGGGTTTGTGCATGTAACTGTGCGCTCACTCTATGGCGTGAGTTCATTTTTCATCAGGCGCGGCATTCTAATACACAGCAGCGCGGGAAAGGCTGGAGAATTGAGTTTGATCAAGATCTGTATGCGGTTTCCTTTGCGGTATAGGGTCCAGTACTTTTTCCTGGCTCTTTGCATCTGCTCTGGCCCTCTCTTTTCAGAACTTCCAGACAATCATCTTCAGGTCATAGAGAGTTTCTGGAAGCTGGAATGTTTTCAGCGAAAAATTCTTAGCAGGGTTGGCGGATGGTCAGAAAAATATAAGACCTCACGGGTTCTTTCCGCGGCAAGCTCTAAGGAGTTGGATGGGCTCATGCGGTCGGTCCAGACTCTTAGAAACAACGCCAGGGAAATTAATCGTGTCGCTTCTGCGGTACATGTGAAACTCTACCAACTTGAGAAGTTCCACAAAGTCCATAGCAACTCCCTGGAAGAAGAGGTTTTAGATCTAAAGGCCATCAAACTCGATGATACTGATCTCTTTCATCTATTAATGGGAACCCTTGCTGATCTTCTTGTTTACGAACAGCTGAGTTTTCTGTATCACCTGGTTGAAGGGGATCGAATCCTCATAAGACGTTTGAATGAGATCTGGATTGATGGTGAAACAGGACATTTCCTCAAACTACGCAATGAATGGCTTTCCGTATCAAAGCGCAGGGAATTTGGGAGAGCCCTCAGGCTTCTTGATTTTCATAAAGACCGATTTGATCAATTGATCGGGGCTGGACAACCATTCTTAATCAAGCTCCTGGCTCGCTTCGACAATCATCTGGCACGAGAACTAAGAAAATCCTCAAGTTTTTGGTCAAGTATTGGAGGTTTCTTCAAGAGTGCTTACCGGAAGCTCAAAGATGGGTCGATGAACAGCCTGAATTGGATGGAGTACCAACTATCCAAGATTTTTGGAAACACATCTGGAGCGGTGAACTGGCAGAAATTTTTAGACTCCATTCCGGCTCAGGAGTTGGAATTCATTCGGGATGAAGTTCTTCAGCCTGGCGACATCATTGTTGAAAAGACCCGCGGCGCATTAACAGACACCCTGATTCCTGGTTTCTTTGGCCATCTGGCGATGGTTATAGGAACCCCCGCCCAACTTGAGGGAATTAAACTTTCAGATGGAAGCAGGATTTTGGATCACCCCACTATTAAGGCGTTGATCCCAAGGCTTGAGAGTGGGGAAACCGTTGTGGAATCTATCCGTCCAGGCGTGGATTTGATAGATATCAAGGACTGGGAAATCTCTGATCTAGCTGTAATCAGGGCATCTCATTATCCACCGGGGTACCTGGGAGAAGTGATTCTCAAAGCGGCCATGTATGGAGGAAGGAAGTATGATTTTCTTTTCGATATAAACACAGAATACCTGCCCATTTGTTCCGAGATCCCCTTTCATTCTTACCTGGGTATCAAATTCAGGGTATCGAAAACACTCGGAATTTGGACTATCAGTCCCGATGACGTGGCAGTTTTAGTTAGATCAGAAGAGGAAGGTGCTGCTAAGAGGCCCCTGAAATTGATTTATTTTTTTACACAGAAAAAACGTATCCCAACAAATGAGATGCTGGGCTTGTATATTCAAGCATTGAATGACGCGGGTAGTAGCTATGAAGAAGTACCTGCCCAGTCCAGGTTTAAATTAACGAACATTGCCTCACTTTGGAAACAAGAGTTGGCAAAGAGAAAGTCGAAAGTCGGGGAGAGAAAATGAAACGAGTCTTAATTCTATTTCTAGCAATGGGTATTTGTTCTAATTTATGTGCCTCCGGGCTTCAACTCTTCCAGGATCGTGCCGGAAAATTCTGGGAATTTGAAGATCGCAGTAAGGTAATCATGCGATCCATTGCAAATTGGCTGCAGAGGCATCCTGATATTGAGAAAATCACTCCTGAAACCTCGCTCGAGATCAAGCAAATTATTGAAAGCTATTATGATTTTGCCACGGCACTAAATGGATTTTTGGGAGAACAGGAGCGGGCTTTCATCAATTCTACAGCCACCCACAAGTTTGAAGATCTTTATGATGAGAAAATCGGAGAAGAAGTGGTTACCGATGTGCATCTCCATGAGGCCCTTTTTGGGGCCCTGGGAGATTTGCTTCTATTTGAAAATCTGAGGTTTCAATTTAAGGTTGTGTCCGCCAGTGACATGTTTAAAGAGAAATTGAATGAGATTGAAGCCGGTGGTCAGCAGGGTCATTATAGCCGTTTGGTAGAAAATCTGATGAGTCGAGCGAAAAGGCTTCGATTTTCCAATACCCTTGAGTTTCTAGACGACCATTCAGAGAAACTGGACACCTTGCAAGGCGAGGGTTTTTTGTATCTTCAGGCTCTTCGTCAAAGGCTGGAGACTCATCTCGCGCAAGACATAAGGGACTCTGCCACCTTCTGGGGAAGAATTAAGGGACATTTCAAGAAATACTTCACCAAGTTTGATATTCGTCAACATAAGAGACTGAACTGGACCGAATATTATCTTTCCAAAGTTTTTGGAAACCTCGCCGGCAGTATAAATGTCCAGAAGCTGATCAAGTCAATTCCCGTGGAGGAACTACAGCGGGTCAAGGCAGAGGTTCTACAGCCTGGAGATGTAATAGTGGAGAAGACCACGGGGGCCATCACGGACAAATTCATTCCGGGTCACTTTGGTCACGTTGCAGTCTATATAGGCAGGCCCGAACAGCTTAAAGGGATTCTACTCTCTGACGGTTCCGCACTTCTGGATCATCCCAAGGTTAAGGCTCTGATTCCTGAACTGGAGGCTGGAGCTACTACAATGGAAGCCATTCGGCCAGGTACCCGATTAGAAGATATTTCACACTGGGCTATTACTGATTTGGCGGTTTTACGGCCCCAGTCTTATCCCAAAAAGCACCTTGGGGATGTGTTGTTAAAGGCAATGAGTTATTCAGGTACTAAATACGATTTCAATTTTGATGTGAATACCGAGGCTATCGTGGTCTGTTCTGAGCTGCCCTACCAAACTTTTCGAGGGATCAATTTTCGAATAGCCTATAAGGCTGGCCGCTGGACAATCAGTCCTGATGATGTCGCCATCCTGGCTGGGCCGGATGACTCCGATGTGGCGAATCGCCCCTTAAGACTGGTGTATTTTAACCACGAGACCAAAGAGGTTGAGCAGGCTGAGCGCTTTGAGCTTTATAAGACCCTCGTAGATGTGGATAGCAACTACGCGGATGCGCCTGAGAATGATCATTCCTACCCAGAACTACAGTAGACATTACCAGAACCTTTCGTGAAGACTCGCTTTGTAGATGTTGCCGTAATAGGCTGTGGAACGGCAGGAATGTCTGCGTTTCGCTCAGCGCGAAAGTTTACCGATAAAGTAGTCACCATTGAAAGCGGGCCCTACGGCACAACTTGTGCCAGGGTAGGCTGTATGCCTAGTAAGCTGCTCATCGCCGCGGCGGAGGCTGCACATCACATCAAAGACAGCAGTGGATTTGGAGTCTTTACGGACTCCATTCATATTGACGGACGCAAAGTGATGGATCGGGTCCGAAGCGAGCGCGATCGGTTTGTTGGATTCGTGGTTGAATCCGTAGAAGAATTTCCAGAAGCCTCAAGAATCCAGGGTTGCGCGCGGTTTCTTGCACCAGGAATTCTCCAGGTTGATGAGGACCTGCGCCTGGAAGCCCGTGCCATCGTCCTGGCTACCGGGTCATCACCTGCGATCCCCAAGCCTTTTGAGGAATTGGGTGACCGTCTAATTATCAATGATCACGTGTTTGAATGGGAAACTTTGCCAAAATCGGTGGCTGTTTTTGGACCTGGCATTATTGGTTTGGAGATCGGTCAAGCGCTTCATCGCCTGGGTGTACGAGTCACATTATTTGGCCGTGGCGGAAGAGTCGGAGTGTTCACGGACCCGGAAATAGTTCCCTATTGCCGTAAAACTTTCGGCGCTGAGCTGGATTTCACCTACACACCTAAAGTTCATGGAATGAAGCGCGAAGGTGAAGGGGTAAAAATCCATTTTGAAGATGATGAGGAAAAGGAAAGAATCGAAGAATTCGAGTATGTTCTCTGTGCAACCGGCAGAAGCCCCAATCTTCATTCACTCAGCCTGGAAAATAGCGGAGTGGTATTGGATGAGAAAGGAATCCCAGTCTTTCATCCCAGAACTTTGCAATGCGGGAATTCCCCTGTCTTCATCGCCGGAGATGTGAATCACACCCTTCCTCTCCTACACGAAGCCGCAGATGAAGGTAAAATCGCCGGAGAGAACGCCGGCCGCTTTCCGCAGGTTCTTGAAGGGAATCGTCGCTCTGAATTAACGGTGGCATTTACGGATCCTCAGATGGTCGTCGTGGGAAGCTCCTTTCAACAACTTCAAGAGATAGATCGGCCCTTTCTCACCGGCAAGGTCTCTTTTGAAAACCAGGGTCGAAGCAGAGTAATGCGAGTCAACCGGGGCTTGATGCATGTGTATGCAGACAAGCAGACCCACCGCTTCCTGGGAGCGGAGATTTTTGGCCCCCGTGCTGAGCACCTTGGCCATCTCCTGGCCTGGGCACATCAGCAGAGACTTACCATTGAGCAGATGCTGGACATGGTGTTTTATCACCCGGTCATTGAGGAAGGCTTGCGCACAGCTCTGCGCGATGTGCTAAGCAGCTCGTAGTCGGTTGGTGGTTTTGCCCAAACCGCGTCATCCTGCGGCTTGACCGGGGGATCCAGTTAGTCCTCCTTTATCGAGAACCTCATGTGTTTCTCACTGCGCGAAGAAATCCTTTACTTTGGGGCAGACTGGTTGAGTTCCATCACTTCCCCATTTTTTGCTTTCTGGGTCAAAATGGATGGTACATGCGCTGCCTTCTTCTGAAATTACGTCAAATTCCACCCGGGGGGCAGTAGAG
>Ga0257123_1000033_pt1 | contig 144424 bp, 107 predicted proteins | sample SI106_135metaG_FD_190185 | JGI IMG/M metagenome (GOLD analysis project Ga0257123, IMG submission 190185) | Marine microbial communities from Saanich Inlet, British Columbia, Canada - SI106_135 | ecosystem: Environmental > Aquatic > Marine > Inlet | place: Canada: British Columbia | collected...
GGTGAAAAAGTTTTTCGTCTTGTGCTCATTGCTTCCTCCATTTCCTTAGCCTACATGGAGGAACACCTTATGGCCCGGTCCTAGATTTTCAACAACTATACTGTACTTCAATAGCGGTTTCTTGATAAATGAACGTCCACCTCCATTATACTAGTGAGAAATGCCGACGTACAAGGAACTCTCTCTTGCTTTCTTTGTAAGGAATTCCAGCTCATTGGTACTAAAGCCTACTCTTGGGAAACCTCGATAATCCCATTATCTTAGCTCTGAGGACAGGAGAGCGAACTGAAACTTGATTCTGAATATAAGCGCGATCAAGAACTGGCTTTAAGATTCCTACTGAAGTTCTTTCAGGGGGGAATCTTACTGGTATGTTCCCTTCTGACTTTGATGGCCTTTTTTCCTGAATGGGGCTGGATTTTCGATCTTTGCACCTACTTTCGTTTTCAGTACCTGGTACTGGCTATACTGAGCTTTTGCCTCTCTGCGTTAAGCCGCAATAAATTTCTAACATACCTGTCTGTTTTTCTTATTCTTCTCAACAGCGTGGAAATCTATCGTGTCGTTGATTCCGCAGTTTCCATCCCGGCTAAATTGGAGGCAATGGAAACGCCTCCTTTGAAACTAAAAATACTTGTTCTCAATGTGCTCACAGTAAATCGCCGCTATGAACCCATCATCGAGTATATTCAGAGCAAGAATCCTGATTTGATCGCCCTGCTGGAAATTAACCAGAGGTGGCTTCAAGCACTTGGAGGTATCCTGGAAGAATATCCCTATCAACTCCATCGTGCCCGCCAAAACAACTTTGGAATCGGTTTGTTTTCTAAGATCAAACCCGCCGAGTTTCAGATTCAAGAATTCACCTGGGCAAAAACACCCGGCATTCGAGCTTATTTTTCCACGGATTCATCAAGGCTTGTATTGCACTTGACTCATACCGTTCCTCCCATCAGCTCCCTGTATTGGAATCTTCGAAATGAACACCTTAATGAACTGGCTCAATCCATCAATTCCGAGCCTGGAATCCATATGGTTTTCGGAGATCTCAACCTGCCACCCTATTCGGGATTTTTCCGTTCCTTCCTAGAAAAAAGTGGTCTGAGACTGGGTTTAGGTGAGACCATACCCACCGGAACCTGGCCAACTGGAATGCCCTTTTTGATGAGCCCTGTGGATCATGTGCTGCTGGACACTTCCCAACAGCTTAGAAAATGGGAAATTGGACCGGATATGGGCTCTGACCATCTCCCTATTTTTTTTGAGGTGGATACCCTAAAGAATCATTAGAGGCTGTAAGGAACCATATATTCTGGCGACTCAATTCACCTGATCTAAAAAATAAAGAACTCTCTGTGGCATGGTTGTCTCCCTGGTAGGAATCGAGTAGAAGCAAAATGATAGAAGAACTTTTGAACCATCTCCTAATAGGAGTCTACGCCCTGAATGTGAGTTTTCTATTGCTCATGGGTATACATGCGTACCTGGCCTGCTACCAGTTTTTGCGGGCAAGAAAAACTCGTCAAAATTTGGGATTTCCCTTGTTTTCTGACCCACCGTCGGTGTTGGTTCAATTACCAATCTATAACGAACATAGTTCCATTGAACAACTCCTCGATTCAGTGAATCAATTGGATTACCAGGCAGATCGACTCAGGGTACAAATTCTGGATGATTCTGATGATGAGACCTCTCATGTAGTGGATGAATACCTGAAGACCCGCGCATTGAAATTTCAGTTTTCTCATGTTCGCCGCAGCATAAGAACGGGATTTAAGGCGGGTGCGCTAAAGGCGGGTCTTGAGTTAGATCCAAGTGCGATGATCGCAATCTTTGACGCTGATTTTCGTCCCGGTAGAGATTTTGTTCTCAAGGCAGTTAGCAGGCTCATTCAAGATCCAGATCTGGGCTTGATCCAGGGACGCTGGGAATATATCAATGCTGGAGCCAGCTTTTGGACACGCTTTCAGGCTGTGGGAATGGATGGACATTTCGCCATTGAACAACCCGCCAGAGCGTGGAATGGTTACTTCATGAACTTCAACGGCACAGCCGGAGTATGGCGGCGTCAGGCGATTGAAGAGGCGGGAAACTGGGAGGGAGACACCCTCACCGAAGACCTTGATCTCTCCTACCGTGCCCAGCTAGCGGGTTGGAAACTAGACTATGCCCTGGATTTACCCTGTCCTTCTGAAATTCCTGAGTCCATTTTCGCCTTCAAATCCCAGCAATTTCGATGGGCCAAAGGATCAATTCAGACCCTTATAAAACTGTTTCCGCGTATTTTGAAATCTTCTGCCACCCTTATGCAAAAAGTAGAGGCTGGATTTCATCTTACCCACTACCTGATTCATCCACTGCTTGTGCTGAATTTTCTAATCGGATGCTACATCCTGTTTCATCCAGAACTACTGCTACAATTTCCCCTTGAATACTTCTTTGTATTCATCCTGTTCGCATCTACCGGCCCAAGTATGCTCTACCAGTTATCCCAAAAAGCTCTGAACAAAGAGGTACCCGGTGGAATCTTCTTTTATATTCTCATGATTGCGCTCGGTTGCGGCATGGCCTGGAATAACACCCGCGCGGTTTGGCAAGCTATAACGGGAGTGGATTCACCCTTTGTCCGTACGCCCAAGGCTGGCAATTTAAAAAGAAAGTACCTTCCAACAAGAAATCTTCAGTTTCTGGTGGAGCTTTCTCTTGCCGGGGTAGGCATTATTGCCCTCCTTAACGCGACCACGGGATTTTATTTTCTGGTACCTTTTTTGGTCCTTTACACCATGGGATTTCTCATGATTTCCATTGGTTCCTTCACGGAATGGATTTCAGCCCTGGATTTTGGAAACTCGCTCACCAGGAGTCTGTCGGAGAATTGAGTTTGTCACGAGACCGAGCGAAAAATTCAGGATCAAGGCGGAGGCAATTCTCCGACAGACTCCTTGCATCATCCTGGACGACTCTGCGGAGGAATCTGGTCATGAAGAAAATTCCCGGATTAGAAATCACCTTTAAGGATTTGCATCAATTCTCTTCAGTGCTTTGTATCCCGTAATACAAGTGCTTTACCCACTTGTAGGTTCAACCTCAAGAAGGCTCATCAGCAGTGAGCTCAGGAATTGTAGAATTCTGTTTTGTCCGGGAATCCAGGCAAACGCTTTGTTTTGTGTATATAATGAGAAAACGGGGCACCTGGTTTTTGTCTGTCTGCGTTCTGATTGAGAGGGGGGACGAATGGATTCTACCGACTGCAAGTTCTCAATAGGTCAGTATGTTCACCACACACTATTCGATTATCGTGGAATGATTGTAGATGTAGACCCCACCTTTAGCTTCTCTGAGGAGTGGTATGAGCAGATGACTACCTCGGACCCTCCAAAGGATGCTCCCTGGTATCACGTTCTTGTAGATGGTGAAGATTATTCTACCTACGTGGCTGAACGAAACCTTGAAGCAGATTCCTCTCAAGAGCCTATCAACAACCCACTTCTGTCTCACTTTCCTGAGCTGGAAGATTCCAATAAGCCCTCACTGAATTAGGACTTTCCTGCTGATAAGAAAATAGGCACGAACCAATCGGATGAGTTTAAGAAAAGCCGCAGTTCAACTCCCTGTAATCCTGGGTTTACACTTTGTCTGTATGGGATTTGGCGCCGGGTTTGAGAATGTCAAAATTCAGGCTGTCCATGTCGCGGGAATGGTATATATGCTTCAGGGAGCAGGTGGCAATATAGGGGTTAGCGCAGGTACAGATGGAATTTTTCTTATCGATGCCCAGTTTGCTCCCCTGGCTGATAAGATCGAACGAGCCGTGGAAAGGATCAAACCAGGACCTATAAAATTTCTTTTGAATACCCACTGGCACCAGGATCATACCGATGGCAACCAGGTCTTTGGCTGGAAAGTTCCCATTCTCTCCCATGAGAATGTACGCGCTCGTTTGAGAAGCCGACAAACCAGGGGAAAAAAGATCTTTGAACCTGCCCCGGAACAGTCATGGCCCATCTTGACCTACCAGGATTCCATCAAGCTTTACTTTAATTCTGAAGAAATCAGGATCCGCCATTTTCCTGTAGGACACACAGATGGTGATTCCATCGTTTTTTTTAGTTCCTCCAATGTAATTCATATGGGTGATCATTTCTTCAATGGAAAATTCCCCTTTGTAGACCTGGACTCGGGAGGCAGTCTCGACGGATATACTAACAATGTCTTGAGCGTCATAGAGAGTGCAAAAAGCAATGTCAAGATCATACCCGGTCATGGCCCCCTGGCTACACTTGGAGATCTCAAGTTGTTCTATCAGATGCTTCTGGAAACTACCGGATTGGTCAAACAACGATTAGCAAAGGGGATGCGGGATCAGGAAATTTTGAAAGCCGGACTTCCGGAAAAATGGAATTCCTGGGGTACCGGTTTCATCTCCACTTCAAAGTGGTTGGAAACCATTACGGGGAGCTTGAGAAGCACAGCTCACCATTAGATTCATGTCTTCCAAGGATTTTGGCTCCAAGGATTGCCCCACAATCCGTACCCTGGATCAGCCTCTGGGGAAGAAGGAAGCTGCCCTTTTTAGTGATAAGCCAGTTCGAACATCGCCTACATCAAAGTTGCTTGAGGCCATCCAAAAAGCGCTGAAGCGATCCTACCGAAACAATGAAGGATCCACCGTCAGGGACCACAGGGCTACCATTGAATACCTACAGCCCCTCCTCGATGAGTTTCGATTTTATGACACTAAAAATTTAGGTACCAGGCAACTAAGCATGGTAGCCGAAGCCTTCAATGACCTGGGAGTCAGCCTTGCTGAAAAGGCCAGGAGGGAGAAGATTGAACCTCTTCAGTTTCAGGCCAGAACTTATTATCTGGAGGCTCTCAGGCTCTGGCCCACAGCGCTAACCGCCAGAAATTTTGGCAGACTCCTTGAAAACATGCGCGAATGGAAGGAGCTAGAGGAGCTAGGTAAGTGGGCGTTGGAGAAATTTCCTGGCAGTGATATGGAAAATGAACTAAGACGAATGCGAAGCAAAGCCCGTCGAAGAAAGTAGCCAGCAGCCTATCTTCTGGTAGTCTTCAGGCTTCAAAGTTTACTTTGCACTATAGAGTTGATCTCCGATTTGAGTCTGGGAACTACCCTTGTAAATTTCATAGAGACTGTCTTTGCTCAAACCAGTGAGGTGCGACAGAATCAAAGCAAGTTTTCCAGGTTTGATATTAAAGAGATTGAGGGGCTCATCCTGAATGGATTCTATATCGAGATCGCTAGCGTGAATGACTTGATTCAAAACTTTGAGCTGCTTCTTGGCGATCGCTCTGATTACTTTTCTAAACTTCGAAGCCCCTATTTTCTTTTGACCGGCAGCATAGATCTTCTGTAGCTGTTTGTGCCGCGCTGCGAAAACTACAAAGGGAGTTGCTTCAGCGAGGATCTTGGCCTGTAGTGAATCAAATTCACTACTTCGCTTCATCAGGGTATAGTCGACCCGAGCCCGCATCCGACCTACACCAACCATCAGATCGTAGATATCTTCCAGCACTTCCTTATCCTCTATCTTTTTGGTAGCCATAACCAATTTCTGGTAGAGCTGGGAGGGGTGGTAGTAGAAGTAGGCGAAGAGAGCGGGACTCTCCCACATGCTGAGCTTATCTGAAAGGGCATTTCTATAGGCAAAGCTTCTGGGACCAAGCTCTCGAGATTTAGCGCTGTGGTCCTCATCTAAATACTTCTTCTTGGCTCCCCATCGTCCCTTCCATTGAAAGACCATGGAGTCTTGATCAGGAATGATGAGTTCATAGTCAATTTCACGCTCTTCTTTGCAAACATCCCAAACTGTCTTCAGGGAGACAATAAGTTCACCACCAAAACCAAGGTTTCCCACCATGGCCTGATGTCCTCTCCTCCCGGAGGGGGTAAAGTAGGTAGCATGGGAGTGCTGCGCAATAAACATCTTTACGCGCCCATCTTCAGATCTTAGGAGCTTATCCCAGCTCTTGGATTTGCCATAATAATGGATAGAGCTGGTGGCGCCGATGGGCTGAAGGGTTTCTGAATTGAGGAGAATCTGGGCATATTCCGTATCACCTTCATGCCACTTCATCTGAATGGGAATGATGAGTTTACCCGTATAACTTCCCGCATAAAAAAAGAAATACTGTAGGGCAAGGACATGTTCCTCAGGATCTTCAACGGCTCTGGCATAAACAACCGGTTGGGAGTTATTGAAGTTTTCTTCGTGAGAGTCTCCATAGAGCCTCGTGTAGTCAGTATGGAGTTTCACTGCATACTTTTCTTCGTTGTAACGCTTTAGAGTTTCCTGATTGAGTTTCAGTGGTTTTTGGTTCGCACCCAGCACGACCTCTTCGGTTTCTAAATCCACCAGGTAACCATGGTCCAGCATGCTCTCAACTGCCACTGGCGGTGAAAACTCCTTTGCAGTCGCAAAGAGATGAGGTCTGTACTCGTTCAGAAGCTCCTGATACTTCCCCTGTTGGGCGTGAAGTATGCCTGGCGCCATGAGCAAGACAAACAGGTTTAAAACCAATGAAAACTCTTTGAATGTGAGCATAGAAAAATCCCTGTGGAACTTGATTTGATTAGCCTTCTGAAAAATGGTACGAAACAAAGTGCCGTATGTTTCTCATAGCACCAAGTTACTCAGCAAGAACCAAAAAAAAAAGCGCATAATATAGATAGAAGGATAGGATTTAATCCCTCAGGGAGGAGGGTAAAATCAGGGATATCGAAAAGAAATCCCATGAGGAAATCAATAGCACCCGGCGAGGACAAAGCGCTTCTTCCGAGCAGAATCAAAATGGTTCAGCTAAATATCACCACTACAAACACAATCCATACCTACAGAAGAGCCAAAAAAACCTGGATCCCATTCGCGGACAACAATTAGACCTGGTAGCCTAGGCGAGTATCTTTTCACTCTTACTGACCGGAGAACTTTTCTTCAAAAGTCTCGTAGTCTTTTTTCAACAATAGGGAGAATATTGATGCTTTCTCAAATAATTCGCTTCTACTTGATTTGCTTTTCGTTATTCCTTTCCTTGACCTTCATTACAGCTGCGCAAGACTCTCAGAAACCTGGTTTTGAGGGTATCGTCACTCAAAGCTCTGAAGAGGCTGTGACAGGAGTTGCTGAAGAAAATGGAGAACAGAAGGTTCAGGCCAAAAAAGGACCCTCTCAAGAAGAGATCGCCCGATCTGTCTTTGTAGATCAGCTCAAGGCCTCCTCCAAAAAAGCCAAGAGCACCAAAGAACATGATCGAATTCTTCTTGAAGGATTTCAACAAAACCTGAAACTAGACTTCAATGTCACAAATATCATCATGTTAGCGAGGGCAGCCAGGCAAAGTGAAATAAGGGACCAGATTCTACTGGAAGCCGCACAAGCCTATGCAAAGCGATTTTCCCAGTTTGAATTTTTAAGACTGGCAAAATCAACTCCATCGAAAACCACCAGGGAAGAGATTTCAAAAATTTCAGCCGCCAATAACAAAGAAGGCACTTCCAAATTCTACACAGGATTCAAATTCTTCCTATGGGATCAAGTCCAGCGAATGGGCCAGTAAACGCGCATCGTGGACAGACCACCAAAATGTCTCTATAGCGGAGAAGGACACAAATCTGGAGGATTAAGTCCTAATGCATAGGTGAAAAGGAACCCGAAAGCTCCCAGTAAGAAGAGACGTGAGCCGAAAACCGCTGCCAAAGCACCGGTTATCGGCTCAAACAAGAGAGGCTGAGATTGTCTTAATTCTGTAGATTGGTCTTCCGTCGCAGTATACCGTGGCTTTTGCCTTCAGGTAGGGAGTAGGTTCCAAGCTCTTTTCAAGGACTTCTACTTCATAAACGACATCTTCATTATCTAGGTTAATCTGGCCTTTGTATTCCCATTCCATCCATTCAAAAGGAGATGTCACAAAGCATGCGCCATCCATTTCCATCCCCTCCAGAGCCATCAGGTACCTCAAAACCTGGCTGATAGCGTCCAGGGAGTAGCTACCCGGCATCACCGGGTCTTCATAGAAATGAGAAAAGAAGATCCATTCTGTCGGCCTGACTTTCTTCAGAGCCGCAATCTTGCTCAAACCGGCACTGGAACCGTTTGGATCATAAGCGATGATTTGATCAAAGAATAAGCAGGGTTCAAGGGGCATTTTAAGGATTGTTCCAACATCTTTCGGAGAGGGAACAGGGCTCAACACTGTGCTTCCAGGGTTCGGAGGAATCTCGTCCTCTTGAAGTGCGAAACCGGGAGAATTCTCTAGTGCCTCACGAGTGAAGAATCCAAAGGACAAATCTTCTCCCTCTGCGATAAGGTTCCCTTCTTCATCTCTTATTGTGCCCGAATATTGTACCAGGAAAATTTCAGGCAAATGAGTGGCACTTTCCAACTGAACCTGGCAGATCAACCTGCGTGTGGTGTTAGGTACCGCCCGGTGAACTTTCATTTTACCGGATAGGTTTCTAATGAAACGATCATGATCGCTACAAAGATCATGTTCAAGAAACTGGGCTAGTAATCCGCAGGGCTGCAATAGAGCCTCACTGAGAATGCAAAAAGGGAGGATTCCAAAAGAGCTCTGAAAGAACCAGTCGTCGTGATAGAGGTCCATCTCCGTCAGCAAGGTGGCTCCTGGCGAAAAGTCCCCTGGAGTACCTTGTTGATCTATGACACGGGTGATACAGGAGAAAGGAGGATTCGGCATTCGAGAGAGCTTTCTGCTGGTATCAAATTCTTTATAGCTTTCACCAAAGACCGTCGATGGAGCCCCCATGGTCAACTGTAGCATTTGAGCTTCATTTGCCCTGACCTCACGACCAAATATATCGTGCCCTCTGGTTGTCGCTGGTGGTAGCTCGGGCACACTCTCGTAGAACACTTCCATTGCCAGATTTTCAATGTGTACAATTTCCTTTCCCTCAGAAGTAAGTAGAGCATCTGCAATGACTGTTGGTCTGTATCCATTTTCAACGCTGCGAATATTGATAAAATAGCTTAGATCTCTCATTCCAGGAATGACTTGTCCACGGCACTTCACCTTGATCTCCTGGTTTTGAACCGGCTGAAATCTTCCTCCCCGTGCCTGAAATCCCTGGCCGCAGTAAAGGAGGTAAAAATCCAGTACCTGGGTACATCCATCAAGCATCAGGGTTCCCGGCATGACATTATCGGTCACAAAATGGGAAGTGAAATACCAGTGGTCATCGCGCAGGTTAAGTTTGGCCTTAAGATATCCACATCCGTGGGTTCCCCCTGATGGAAACACCTCGATCTCATCCACCATTCGAAGATCGTGGTTAGCCCATTGGGGTATGGTCCTGGATAACGAGCTTCCGCCCGGAAAGGGAACTTCAAATCCCTCTCCAAAACAACCATAGATATCCCCGGCTACAAGTTTGTTCAATTCCTCTTGCCCAAAGGAGGTTTTTAAGCAGGTTCGAACTGGGGAGAAACCCGATAACTGCTGCGCTTGTGGAATTTCTGGCTGGCTTGTGGCTGACTTCGCTAAAAGTTCTTCAGGTGTGAAGTATCCCGCACAGCCATTAACCCAGCGAATAAAGGGTTTTCCAGAACAGGTTCCTACCCCTTCAAAGAAGAATAACCAGGTTCCTTCGTGTTCAACAAAAGAGGTGATATGGATCTCATAACGCAGGGTACATGGTGCCTTGGGAGGAGTATCAAAGAAAGTAAAGTCGGCTCCCAAGAGTCGATAGACTCGCTCTCCCTTTACCTTATGATCGATCCCGAGGTAGCTGATCAGAAAGAGATCGGCCTGGCCGGATTCTATGCATACGGAAATGGGTACCCGTCCGTCTACCAAAAACCATTCATCTCCTGAAACATCAAATTCCGTGACGACTCGAGAGGGCTTAAATTCATGTAATTTTCCTTCAATTTCAGTTACCCGGCTAACCAGCAAATAAGGAGGGGAAGGGAATCTTGTACGAAACGGGTAGGAATCGATGATCTCAAATTCGGGACCAAAAACATCGGCTATCTTTCCATGTGCGAAATTTAGGATATCCTGCTGATCAAAGGCTGGTGCCTCGAGCGAGTAGGATGGAAGCGGCTCTCGTTCTATTGACGTGTCCCTCGCGGGGACTGCACCGGACTCAAGCTGAAGAAGAAATTCTTGTTCCTTCAAAAAGTTCTGGTGTAGTTCTGTGAGTTTAGTCTGTGCTTCAAAAAAATCACGCCTCATATTTTCTCTTTGCGAATCGGGCTGTGGCCGAGGTGAGGGCTGATCATCTTCAGGGGCTTGCCCTACTTCCGCGGCCACTTGAGGTAGATCCATGCTGGGCAGGGCTGCAATGTGTTTTGAGAATTCTAGGATGTCGCGGCCTTCCTGCTTCGAACTGATGGGAAGGGTGAGGAAACTCCCGGTTTCCTCTTTTGAGGATACCTCCATTAAAGAATTTTGAAATTCACAGAGATCCAGTCCTACACCCTGGGAGGCAAGAATTCCCAGCCCGTGGGCAAGCTGCAAAAGTTCAGAGCGCTCCTTTAGATTCACTGCGACTGTGAGATGGGGTCTGTCTTTGAGAATCTTTTGAATATAGCGGGATACCGATGAATTGGGTCCCAATTCCAGGAACACCCTGACACCATCCTCATAGGCTTTCTCAACAACAGGTTCAAACCTCACACAGCTAGTACAGGTTTCCACCAGGGACCTGGCAATTTCAGAGCGATCTGCCCGATAGGATTTTGCCCGCGCATGGGAGTGGAATACAAGATCTCCCGGGTCCTTAAATTCACGATCCCAGAGCTCAAATAGTTCGTCTTTAAAAGGAGCTAAGAGTTCACTATGGTAAATCTGCGGCATTGGAATGCGTCGATTCTCTAATCCAGAGCGGGCTAGAAATTCTTCGCAGGCTGCATTCAACCCTCCAATCATGCACTCGCCCGGAGCATTCACCATCAGGAGATAAACACCTTCTTTACCTTGCAGGGCATTTTGAATTTCCGTCTCCTCAGCCTGGATGAGGAATGTGCGCCAATCTACAGGACTCTGCCCTCGCAAATGATCCGGGAGGGCCTGAAATTCACCACAAGCTATATTGCTAAAGAGAGGGGATCTTTTGGCATCCTCAAAGTAATGGTTCATGTCCCACAGATCGAGAGCACACAGGGAATTGATTTCACCGCCGCTAAATCCGATTACGTGATCGGGTTTGAGTTGGTAGGTATCTAGAAACAAACGGGTCAATACACAGGAGAGAAAAGTCGTTGCTGTGGAAATCTCCATCACTGACATAGAGTAGAGATCCGGATTATCAGCTTGCCAGAGAACATCGCTTGCACTGAGAGTTCTGGCATGATCAGTCCGCCTCTCAAGAGAATGAATCAGATGGGGAAACCGGGAGAGTAGTGAACGTCCCATACCGGGGTAGATATTCCCAAATCCTGGGTAAACTACGGCAAGTGAACCTGGTTTGTATAAAGGACTCTTTAAATAATAGGTTCCATTAGGATCCAGAATCTGGTCCGGGTCCTCCCGCAGATAACCAATAGCCTCCCGGGTTCTGCTCTCTAATTCAGCATGGCTCTTTGAAACCACTGAAAGAATTTTTAAGCCGGGATCTAGATTACGGGTATCATAAATGCGGTTCCCGCTCAGCAGGGCTTCTGACAGATCTCGATGGGTCTTTCCAGCATATAGAGAAAGAACCGGTTCACCAGAAACCGCTTCCACTTTCGCAAACTGCCCTGTGTCACCAAGGATCAGGACCTGATGGTAGTCCTCCCTGGTTGAGCCGTGAAGCAGAATTCTGCGCACTGAATCTTCACTGTCCCTTAACCATGGCAAGATCTTGGAATCTGTTTCAGAGGAACTGGAGCCTGGCAGGGGAATCCATCTCTGGGCTATCATCAGGGAAGCTGAGATGATTCCTAGAAGTCCCTGGGCTGCACGCGCATAACCTAACCTGTCATCAAGAGAAAAGGAATTTCTCTCCTCAAGGGACAGCGGTGTGTCCAGGGCTGGATTTAAGCTGCTGGTCAGCGATGGCTGAAATTGACCTACCAGGGTTTCTATCTCTGCTGACAATCCCGAACCGGTGCATGAACTTAAAGATTCAACCTGGGCATAGGCACTAAGATCTAACTTCTGAGAATCCTCCAGCCGCTTGAGAATCAAGATGGCTCCACCCTCGCTATAAGGGATAGTTTGTAGAAGTTCTCTTTGGTTTGCCAGGACGTATTTCATCTCAAGGGGAAGGTCTACAGCTCCTACAATCATGGTATCGACAGTTGATGTTTGTAGGTAGGCTCGAGCTATTTCAAGGGCTTTTAAACCAGAGTTTTCCTCTTGAAATACGACAAAGGAAGGACCTTTTAAATCAAATTCCGTGGAAATGCGATTGGCAGGAAAATTAGGAATATCCCCAATTACATCTTCAGCAATGACTGGAGAGCTTACCAGGTTCTTATACTCCTCCAGCAACTCCTCCCACTGGGCCTGTGAGCATTTTCGATTGAGCCGATCAAGGAGAAGGGAGAGAGATCGGGCAGCTTTAAGGCGAATGGTATGGTTAGCAAGGTGAGGATGCCAGTTAAGCCCAATTACAACCCCTGTTTTATCAGGATCAAGAGTTTTTTGGATCCGTGGATTCTCCCGCATGCATCTATCTGCTAATTCAAGCATAAGCAATTGCTGTGGCAAAAGATGCTCCATCTCTCTTGGAGTCATGCGAAAACGTCCGATAGGTATCTTTCGATCTTTGAGAAAATGTGCGTGCCGTGATCCCTCAAGTTGACGGGTTGAAGTACAAGATGGCCAGTGGGAAGATAGATCCTGGTCTTCCATACTTACCTGCGAACTTAGTGCACTACGTAGCTCAGAGAGTCCGCTTATCGTCCCAACCTCGCAGTCCATAGCGACGATAGCCACCTTTTCAGGAGGGGCGAAGCCAGGAAAGATGCCTGGTTCCTCCAGTTCAGAGTCCCATTCCTGGAGAATGGTATGTGCATTCGTTCCTCCAAATCCAAAGCCGCTGACACCAGCCCTTCGGGGGCCATTGTGCCGATTCCAGGGAAGGGGCAATCTAACTGGCTCAATCCAGTCCTTGTTTTCCTCCAAAAATGCGCAGGGTGATTCCATCAGGGTTGGTGGAAGACATTGCTTTTTCATGGCCAGAATTACTTTGATCAGGCTTGCCATTCCTGCTGAACTGAGACAATGTCCAACCATAGACTTCACTGATCCCACTGCAAGAGCCCGGGTTCTCGATGATTGAAATATGGAACGAATGGACTGCAGTTCTACTGAATCTCCCACTGGTGTGCCGGTACCATGGCACTCCAGTAAATCAATTGACGCTGGATCAATTCCGGTAAGACTATAGGCGGAATGCATTGCCTGAATTTGTCCCTTACTGGAAGGGGTAAGCAATCCTCCCTCCTGACCATCTCCGGACAATCCGGTACCCATAATTAGACAATGGATTTCATCACCAGCGGCAAGAGCATCGGAGAGCTTCTTTAGTACGAGGGCTCCTCCGCCTTCACCAACTACCAAACCATCTGCGTTCTTATCAAATGGTTTGCAGCGATGGGTCGGAGAGTAGGCACCGAGTTGAGAAAATCCAACCTGCATGGCGATCATTTCAGCTCGATTAACCCCCATCGCAACCATCAGGTCGGCCTCTCCACTCCATAGTTTTCTACAGGCGAGGTCAACTACGTAAAGTGAGGAAGCACAGGCGGCGTCTATAGCAAAAGGATCAAGACCAAAACCAAAATATTTACCGCAAAGCTGAGCCGGTCTGGCGCTATGATGGAGGTCTACATCTGCATACGGATAGTTCCGTGTCGGTAGTTCCCGGCCTTCCAAAAAATTTACTTCCGATTCAAGGATATGGATCAAGGCTTCTTCAAGAAGGCCCTCAGATGATTCTGTAGCAAATGCCAGGTTGCCCAGGATCAGACCGCTTCTAGAATGGTCCTGCCTGTCACAGCGAGCATCAGAGAGTGCTTTTGAGCAGAGATGGAAAGTCCACTGGTAATAAGGGTCCCAATTTCTTAATTCGGGCAGAGTTTTATCAAAAGCCCCCAGGTCCACGGGCTTATCCTGCCAGGCGCATGTCGTACTGACTGTATGATCAGGCACTTGCTTTGGCGAATAAATGTGGTGTGGGTCAACTCCCAGTCGGCCAGGGCTGACTTCTTGAAAGGAATGTCTTCGAGACTCGATGAGATCCCAGTATTGGGAGGGATCTTGGGCTCCCGGAAAAAGGCAAGAGAACCCTATCACAGCGATAGGTTCCTGCTTCATTGAGTCATTCGCTTTCCACGGGTGGTATACGAGTTCAAGTTTTCGTGGAAAACTGCTTCCCACCCTTGACCATGAGCCAGAACCTGGGAGTCCTTGGAAAAAATCCAGAAATCCATCAAGGCAATAGACTTTTGAGTCGCTATTTCTGCAATTTGGACATAACACCTTACGGGGTCATCAGGAAAAGGGGCATATTGGGTATATTTACCAAGACCCTGGGGAATTCCTATACAACCCTGGTGCGTCCCCAGCCATATCAATCCCATCTGAGCCATCCCATCAAGGACTCGCGGATCACAATTCCAGGAGCAAATTCCCGGTGACTGAATCAAATCCTCCGGCCGGGAAGTTTCGATGAGAGCTTCAATGCCAAACTCCGAATGTCCTCTAATCTCTTTGAGACAGCGTAAACTCTTCCCGTGAAAAAGATAGCGATCATAAAGTTCATCCATACTCAGACCAAGTTCCTTGGTTCCAAGTTCTTCCGGCACCTTAAGGGTTGGCGGTTTCATACTCTGGGTCCCCATCTCCACAATTCCTCGATAGCGTGGTCTTCCTTCCGGATCACCCTTAACAAGAATCTCCACAATCGCCCTTAGATTCTCTTGAGCCTCCTGGGGTGTAATTCTAAAACGTAGGGTCTGCTCCTCTTTCTCAAAGGAGATTTTCTGAAATACCTTCAGGTTATGAAGGGCTTGAAAGTGTAAAGAAGGAAAAACTCTTAAGGCAGCATGAACCATGAGATCCAATCCCATTGACATGGGAAGAACCGGTTCCGCCAGGACGTGATCTTTGAGGTAGAAGTGGTCATGGATGGAGATTTTCTGGTCCCATTCAACTGGAAAAATCTCGAACCGATCTTCCACTCCCAGGGTTGGTGAGCTTGAGGGAGCCAGGATGATCTCATGCTGCTGTGTTGGAATTCCAAGTAATTCGTTGCAGAAGGCATTTGCGGCATCTTCCAGGGGTAATAATTCAATTCCTCTGGCTCGAAATGCCCGGGCTATCTCCTCGGTCACCATGCCGCCGTCAAGGGCACCCCAGTCCAGGGCAATCCAACGACAGGAAGAATCGTTACCGCCACGGGAAATCGCAAGGTGACTGAGTATCTGGTTAGCGGCGGCATAATCCGCTTGACCAGGGTTGCCAAAGCGTCCGGCTACCGAAGAGAACAGGCAGACAAAACGCAGTGATTTTGAAACTTCTGTATCCAGGATGGAAAGCAGTCCCATTAACTTAGGTGCCAGTACCGAATCCAGCTCCGCTTGTGATTTGGTCTCGATACGACCATCATGGAGTACTCCAGCGGCATGTATAAGGCCCGTAATGGAGCCGTATTTACTTTGGACTGCAGCAAGTCCGGATTCCACCGATGACGCATCTGTAATGTCCAGTGACAGGTAATCTATAGTGGCCCCGGTAGCCCTCAGTCGAACGAGGTTCTTTTCAATTTCAAGGTAGGACTGAATTTTCCAGGCCAGATTCTGTAATTCCCTGGGAGTAGGCGCATCTCCGCGTGCGGAAAGTTCCTGAAATAGCCTTGATTTCAGCTTCCCCGGATCCTCAATATCCAAAACCTCGGGGACTGCCGCTACTTCTGGGGGAATTTTATGGGTACTTCGGCCAATAAGAAGGTAGGTTGCTGGTACTGCGGCAGCAAGCTTCTCGAGGAGGTGGGGAGTTACACCCCTGGCTCCGCCGGAAACTAAGATCACATCTTTGGAGTCTAGTGCCGCTGATTCAGTCAGGGGCTCCGTAAGGGGTTGCTTCATCGCGATTTGTGTCCATCTCTGCCCATCTTTATAGCCAACTTCAACTGGTGCCGAATCACTAAGTAGTTCGTTTAGCAAAGCCTGCGCCATGGCGTTTCGGTTCCATTCTCCATCAAAATCAACAACCCGGCTTGAAATTTCCGGCACTTCGAGGGCGAGGGTGCGAACAAGTCCCACGATCCCTCCCTGAATTTCTGAAAATGGTGCGGATGGACTCAGTCCAAAATGACCACCACGGAGCGTAGCGCTGAGAAATCTCAGAGGCCTATCTGGTGGAGACTGAAGTCTACGATGCAGTGCCTGCATAAGAAACAAGGTTCCGTGAATCTGAGTCCTGAGGAGTTTTTCACGCTCCTCAGGTGTCTGGGCTAATAAGGATTTACTGTTCTGCAGGGGATCAAGCTGAACGATGGCGTCAAAATCCGAATCCAGTCTCCCCAAATCTTCAAAAAATTCCTCCACACCGCAGCACCTTAATCCCCCGCTAGTTTCAGCGCTCTCAGTTTGCAGACGGGTCCTATGAACCTTGATTCCTCTTTCCTCCAAAATGGATTGAAAAACCTGGGAAACCCCTAGCTGATCTTCAATCAGGAGAATCTTGCGGGGCTGGGAGATCTCTTCAGCGGAAATTGGCGAACCGAGCTGACGGAGAGTTGAAATATATCGTCCAACCGGGCTATCGATTGGGACCGGCTGCTCAGAACTGGGCTTTGGGTGATTCAGGCCATCTGACTTTTTTTTTTCGGATCGGATCCCAGAAAATCATCCATAGATTCGCTGAGGTGTCCCACGAGATCAGAAATGGTCTTGAGTACTCCCATCTGGGTAGGATCAATCTTAGGCGCACTAGGGAATTTCTCCCGTATGGCTCCTAGAATCTCAACCCTTCGAATACTATCCACTGCCAGATCATCTTCCAGGCACATATCAGGATTCAGCATTTCCATAGGAAAGCCGGTCTTCTCTGAAATCACCTTAAGAAGTTCCTTAAGTATCTCAGTATGCCCGAATGTGGACCCGGTTTCTTCAGCTTTTTCTACTGTGGGAATCTCTTCTGAAGCGATTTCAGGATTGGCTGTTTCACTTGCCCTCAGATGGGAACACATATCAGCTATGGTCTTTAAAACTCCCATGTCTGAGGGGCCAATCTTAGGTGAGGAGGGAAAGGCCTCCTGTACTGCTCCGAGAATCTCTACGCGGCGGATGCTGTCTACTGCGAGATCGGATTCAAGATCCATCTCAAGGTTAAGCATTTCCTTAGGGAATCCAGTTTTTTCGGCAAGAATTCCAAGAACGGTATCCTCAAGGTTTGCATCTGCACTTTGAGAATCCTGAACTGAATTCTCCTCAGTTGGCTTTTTCTGAAACATCGAAGATAGCAGGGACCCATTATGTACTTTGTGGGCTGAAACGGCCTCAAGAGGGGAGGGTTGAGCTGAAGATGGAGCTATGGAAACTGGCCTTTCTGGAGCGATGGGAATTGATTCCGGAGCTCTATCCTCGGAGACTCGATTCAGAACTGGAGCAACCTGCTGAACTGGAGCTTCAGTAGGGGCAACTGGAGCCACAGGTTGGGGCTGGGGCATAGCGGGCGGAGCCTGAAGGGTATAAGCAGGCTGAGAGTCTCGCAAGGGGACAGGAGTCTCCTGCAAGTTGTCTCCAAACAGCATTTTTTCGTAAAGTCGGTTTGCCTCGGTCTGGGTTTGCAGAAACTGCTCATGGACTTCCAGCATCTTCATGCGATACCGGTGAAATTCCCCCATTTCCCGAAATGCTTGATCGTTTTGAGACATTTTTACCCCCGTATTTGTCTGATTTCCGCTTGTGGCTCTATGAGCTACATCCCCCTGACGCTCAAGTCCTACCGGCTTTGTTCGATTCCTGGCAGTAGGTACTGCCCCTTTCACCGGCTCTGGGACCTTATGGCGCGGAGGGGAGGATGTTACACCTACAGGTTGATTTTGTAAATCTTTTAATCCATTGGTTGAATCTAACTTCTCAATAGGATGCTCTGCTTCCCCATACGGAGCTTCCTTCGTTTCAGGTCTCAAATAATTGGCTCCGTTGAGTTGAATGGATGCTGGACTCACCTTTTGTTTCTCGGGAAACTCCACGATTTCCTCGCCCAATGCCGCTGGCTGAAGATCTAGTTTTCCCATGGCGAATAGCTGCGCAAGAGAATGGGACAGGTAACTGAGTGAACTCCAGGTTGAGATCTCATTGCCCTGGACGCCGCCATCGCTCTCCAAAACCACATGAGGACGATCACCCAGAATCTCTGATATCAGATGACAGCAAACTCTCCCCGGACCCGCTTCCACGAATATGCGAATCCCGTCTGAGTACATGGACTCTATCTGCTGCTGAAACAGGACTGGATTGCGAAGCTGGGAACCAAGCGTATCCAGAATTCTCTGGGCTTCTTGGGGATAGGGATTTCCGTCTGAGCAAGAATACACAGGAAGGGCTGGTGATTGGATCTTTAAGTCCGCCAGATAGCTTTTCCAGTGCGATGCCGCTCCTTCCATCAGCGGTGAATGAAAAGCCGCTCCTACCGGGATTGATTTAGTCCGCAAACCTTCTTCCTCAAGTACTTCCTGAATACTCTGCAATTCACTTTTCAACCCAGATAAAACAACCTGGTTGGGGCTATTCTCATTAGCCATCACCAGGTTGGAATTTTTGCCAGAAAGGAAATTTTGGAAAACCTCTTTAACTTTCTTGATGTCTCCAATTACCGCGAGCATGGATCCATCTCCAGATCGAGAGGCTTCTTCCATCACTCTTCCCCGTTCCCAGGCAAGGTCCAGATAAGTACTGTAATCCACTGCCCCGGAGAAATGCAGAGCACTAAGTTCTCCAAAACTATGACCGGCAACAGCGTCAGGCTTTAAGCCAGCTTCCTTGAGATATGTGGAAGTAGCAAGGTGGGCAAAGGCCGCCGAAGCCTGAGCATGATCCGTGCGCTTGAGCCTCTCTTGAATTTCGCTCTTTCTTGAATCCAGAAATTCTCTCACCGGCCAGATCAGTTCGGTGATCATTTCCAGACCCCGTTCTTTTCTTAGTTCATCCATTTCATTGAGAAGTTTCTGGACCTTTGGACTGGTAAGATAAAGACTGCGCATCATTCCGAGGTATTGGGATCCCTGGCCAGGAAAAACAAGACCAACTTTGGCTTCCTCAAATTCTTTTCCAGGCAGATAATAAGTCCCTTTTGAAGTTGAAAAAGTGGCCTCTGGGGAAGTCTGAAGGTGTTCCGACAGAGCTTTGAACCGCCGGGTAAGTTCCTCAATGCTATTTGCCACCAGGCATGCTCGTGTTAAGAGGCTCGAATCCACCCTATGCTGTACGAAACGGGCAAAAGAGGAAAGATCCCTTACCCTGGGAAGAATTTCCAAGGTCTCCTTCAACAGGGTAGCTAATTCTTTGGGAGTTTCCGCGCTAAAAGGAAAAAATTCGGTGGTGGTAGAGGCTACGGCTGGATATTCATCAGCATTGTATTCACTGAGAATGACATGAAAGTTGGTCCCGCCAAAACCAAAGGCACTCACGCCTGCTTTCCTGGGTATATCCCTCCTGGAGATCCAGGGTCTTGGCTCAGTATTAAGATAAAAAGCGCTATCTTCAAGTTCCAGTTTAGGGTTGGGTTTATCGATGTTGATCGTACCCGGCAACACTTTGTGGTAGGTAGAAAGCACACCCTTCAACAGGCCTGCCATACCAGCACAGGCTTTTGCGTGTCCAATTTGAGATTTAACAGATCCCAGGGCACACCATGCCTGCTTCTCTCCGGGTCTGCCAAATACAGCATGAAGACCCTCTAACTCCGTGGCGTCCCCAACACGGGTTCCAGTACCATGAGCCTCCAAGAGTTCCACATCGTCAGGTTGAATACCAGCCATATCATGGGCCTGTCGGATGGCTTTGGACTGCCCGGGAGAGAGGGGTTGATACACACTTCGACTCTTTCCATCACTGGAGGAACCTACTGCCTCAATTACACTGTAAATACGGTCTCCATCACGAATGGCATCATCCAGGCGCTTTAATACCGTGAGGGCTACACCCTCCGCGATGAGGATTCCATCTGATTTCTCATCAAAAGGACGACTCATTCCTTCCATGGAAAAGGCCGGAGTCTTTGAAAAACACATATACATAAAGACATTATTAATCGTGTCCACACCACCGCTGATAGCCATGTCACAAGAACCTGAAATCAAAGCATCAGTAGCCATTTTGAGAGCACCTAAGGCACTGGCACAGGCCGCGTCAATCACGCAGTTGGTTCCCCCCAGGTTTAGATGTGATGCGATTCTACCGGAAACCACATTGCCCAGAACTCCGGGAAATGAATTCTCCTGCCAAACGGGGAAGGAGGACCTGTATTGTGAAAGAATGGAATCACGGGTCTTTGGATTCAAGCCGTGGGCATCAAGAACCTTGGAGATCGTAGGATAAGCCAGCCTCATATTCAGGGGCGTACTCAACTCGGTGATGGAAGTCGTACCCAGAATTACGCTGCATCTGTCTCGATCAAAAGAACGGCCATCTTTTTCACTCAGGTACCCCGCGTCTTCCAGCGCATCACGAGCGATCACCATTCCCAGTAACTGAGCGGAGTCGAGAACATCAAGATCCTTGGGTGCAATTCCATAGGCCATGGGATCAAAGGTGATAGAAGGAAGGAATCCGCCACGCTTACAATACGACTTGTCAGGAACCAGGGGATCGGGATCATAGTAGTCGTCAACATTCCAATGGGTAGCGGGAATATCAGTGATACTATCCTTTTGCTGTAGTACGTTTTGCCAGAATTCACCGACATTGCGGGCTCCCGGCAGCAAACATCCCATACCGATAACAGCTATATCTCTGGAGCTAGTCATTGTTTCTCCTGGATTGATGGTGAAATTTGGGCTGAAGTCTCAGGCAAGGGAACTCCGTAGGTCTTTAGGTTTTGGACCCTGGATAAGCTTGCCGCGTCGCTCATCAACTGTTCAGCTACAGCGGTTACAGTGCGCTGTTCAATGGACTCAAGAGGCGTACCCTTAGCCCATTCATTGAAGGCTCCGGTGGCAGGCCCGGCCCAGACCTGGTAATCCATTTTCCTATCGGGATCACCTTGAATAGCCCACAGGCTTGATTTTCCCAGGTACCACCTAAACACCAGGGCCATGCGATGTTTGGGGTCTTTTTTGGCTTTCTCCAATTGGCTTGGATCCCGATCCGTAAAAAATTCTACGGTTTCATTCCAAACTTCTTCGAGTGATTTCTGAAAAATATGAGCCTCCAGAAAATGCCTTTCCTTCTGTGGTATTTCTTCCAGTGAAGAATAATTCTGATAGCATTGATAGAGTTTCTGGGAACGCATGGGAAACATGGATCCCTTGCGCAGCACCTGTAGCTTAACACCCATTTCGAACATGTCAGCCGCCGGTGCCATAATGACATCGTGAGGCTCCATGTTGGCGAGCATTACTTTTACCGCCTGAGATGTTCCAGCCTCCTTACACATCTGGTTGACGGACCCGGTCAGGACATAGGCTGCACCCATTGAAAAGGCGGCGATTACAGATTGAGGAGTGGAGATACCTCCGCCACATCCCACTCGAATGGGGGACTGGTATTGGTATTGGTTCATGGCCTGATCCCTGAGGTTCAAAAAAGTGGGAAGCATGGTGACAAGAGGGCGCTGATCGGTGTGGCCCCCGGAGTCAGCCTCAGCGGTGATATCAGAAGCCATGGGGATTTTCTGAGATAATTCCGCCTCCGCAGTGTTGATCTTTCCTGAATTGAGCAGCTCTTCTACCATGGATAAAGGTGCCGGAGCCATAAATGCCCTGGCCACTTCAGAGCGCGAAACCTTGGCAAAAATGTGATTGCGGGCCTCTACCTGTCCCCTGGAATTGATATAGAGACCCTTAAGTCTATAGTGCACCACATAGGGAGTGAGGCCGAGATAGGCGGATGCTGATACCCGCTGGACTCCATACTTTAGATAAAGTTCAACGGTCGACTCCTCAAGGCTTGGCTCGAAAGGATTGTGTAAAAGATTGAAGCCATAGGGGAGGTCCTTGAGTTCTCTCTGAATTTTTTGAATCGCCTGCTCCACCCTTCTGGGATGCAGGCCCCCGGCTCCAAAAAAACTTAATAGTTGTGCCTTTCCCATGGCAATGACCAGATCTTCTGAAGCGATGCCGTTTGCCATTGCTCCTGCGATATAAGCATAGCGAACATTGTGCTCACTAAGAAAAGATGCGCTGCCCAGCCCAGAGGGTGAAACGGCGGGAAGCACCGCGATGAGTTCCTCGTCTTCTTCTTGCAGGGAGAGTCCCTGCGAAGACGGAGCGCAGAGTATTCTAAATTCTTCGGTTGTGGAGCGAAAGAGCCACAGGGGAAGATTGCTGCCTTCCAAAATGGAATTCAGTTTGGATCGTTCCTCCACACAGAGGCTATGGGAAGGGCTAAACCGTACTGAAAGTGGTCCCCCAGCCACAGAATCCTCGGAGGCAGAACCTCGGATTAATGTAGAGAATACAGTTGGCACAATTTTAGCTTCTTTCATAAAAGGGCTAGGATACTAAAAGATTTCCTGTGATTCTTCAATGAAAATCTCCCTGGCGTTTCGTTTAAAATTCATTGAGTTTTTAAGTTTTTCATGTATTTTATTAGTCTTTTGGAAAATGCAAACCCCTTGAAGTCATTTTTGGGGACCATCTGTGATGCTGTATCAGAACGTATATATTGAAGGCTTTGGGATTGAAATCCCCTCTAATGTAGTCACTACAGAGGCTATAGATTCCCAATTGGCCCCGGTATATTCAAAACTCAATATGAAGCCCGGAAGCCTGGAAATGATGACCGGTCTCAAAGAAAGACATTTCTGGGATGATGGCACCAGACCCAGTGAGGCCGCAACCAAAGCCGCCGTTAAAGCTCTTAATGACGCGGCAATGGTGCCTTCTGATATAGGTGCGTTACTGAATTGTTCGGTTTGCAGGGATTACCTGGAGCCCGCCACAGCCACCGTAATCGCAAGGCGACTGGAAATCCCGCAGAATACGATCCTCTTTGACGTCTCCAACGCGTGCCTGGGATTCGCCACAGGTCTTTCCGTGGCAGCCAATATGATTGAACTTGGGCAGGCCAAGTCGGTTCTGGTTGTTTCTAGCGAAGCGGCATCAGAGGTTGTAGAAAATACCATCAAAGCTATTCTTGCTAATCCATCAGAACAGTTATTTTTGGCCTCGATTCCATCACTCACTCTTGGCTCAGCGGCCGTTGCTTTTCTTCTTGTGGACCGTTCCATTCAAAAAAGGGGAATAAGATTCCTTGGCGGGACAACCAACAATGACAGCCAACAATCTGAACTTTGCCTGTGGGGTCCCGATACCGGGTTTCCATCCACGCTTAATCACACCATGATGACCGATGGAAAGGTATTGCTCGAAAAAGGAGTACGGCTGGCTCGAAAGACCTGGGATAAATTCCAGGAGGAAATTCCCCTCAGTACTAGCGATATTGATCGAACTTTTTGCCACCAGGTGGGAATTTTACACCGCAACGTAGTTTTCGATGAGATCGGACTTGATGTAGCCAAGGACTTTACAACCTATGAATACCTCGGGAATACCGGAAGCGCGGCCATGCCAGTCACCATTGCCATCGGTATTGAGAAAAAAGCTTTTCTACCGGGACAAACTGCGGTGATGATGGGAATTGGGAGTGGGCTCGTCTGTACGATATACGGGCTAAAATGGGAGGCTTAAGCCTGTCCATGGAATCCTTTTCTCCCTCCTTCGATCTTGACGCCTATCGAAATCTTTATCCCTTTGAATCGAATTTTCTCGATCTGGATGGAGTCCGGATGCATTACCTGGATGAAGGTAAGGGCGAAACCGTTCTTATGCTCCACGGGAATCCAACCTGGTCCTTCTATTATAGAAATCTGATCCTGGCTCTGCGCAAGAAATATAGGGTGATCGCGCCCGATCACATTGGCTGCGGTCTCTCAGACAAACCCCAGCGTTATCCCTATCAACTTTCCAGGCATGTCAGCAATGTTCAGAATCTGCTCGACGAACTCAAGCTAAAGAAGGTCCATCTCATCGTTCATGACTGGGGCGGAATGATTGGGTTTGGTGCCGCCGTGGAGAATCCTGAACGCTTTCAGAGCTTTGTCATCTTGAACACGGGTGCGTTTCGTCTTCCCCAGCCGAACAATTTTCCGCTTTCCATCGCCTTTTGCAGGGTTCCAGCCCTGGGCAGATTTGCCGTTCGAGTTTTCAATGGATTTTCCAAAGGCGCTTCTATGCTGGCCACGGTATCTTCAAAGGTCAGTGAACAAGAGAAGCAAGGGTTAATGGCACCCTATAACTCCTATGCAAACCGTGTTGCCATTCATGCCTTTGTGAAAGATATTCCCTTGAATCCCTCACACCCAAGCTATGAAACCCTCCTGCAAATTGAGTCGAGGCTTCACTTGCTTGAGAATCACCCCAAACAAGTGATCTGGGGTAAAAAGGATTTTTGTTTTGATGATCATTTCCTACGGGAATGGAAACGCTTTTTTCCTGGAATTAGTGTAGTTGAGTTGCCAGAGGCTGGCCATTATGTCTTGGAAGATGCTCGCGAAGAAGTAATTCAAATTGCGGGAGATTTCTTAGGTCAGGTCAAATCTCAAAAACCTGCTGAAACCAATCGTTCCAAAGTCACTCGAAAGGAAAGTGCCAAAAAGCGATGAATATCGCTTCCTATCTGCCCAGACGGGCAGTTGAGAATCCTTACGGCAAGGCTCTGATCCTACCGCTTCGGTGGGATGGGAAAGCCTACTCCGGTTACAGGCACTTGACCTTCAAAGCCCTGGATCTCTATTCCGATGAGCTAGCCGCAGGTCTTTTGAAAAAGGAGATCTCAAGGGGTACACGCGTGCTTCTCATGGTCCGTCCGGGACTGAACTTCGTCGCCTTGAGCTTTGCCCTGTTTAAGATTGGCGCTGTGCCTGTACTCATCGATCCTGGTATGGGCAAACAAAACCTACTGGACTGTATCAAGGTGGCCTCTCCACAAGCCTTGATTGGAATCCCGCGGGCACATCTGGCCCGCTGTCTGTTTCCAGCTAAATTTAGTTCGGTAAAAACATCTATAGTGGCTGATGGCTGGTTTCCCGGAATTCCTAACCTGAACTCGCTGCATTCTGATTCACAAGGTTTTTCATGTGTGGATTCTTCTCCTGAAGAGACCGCCGCTATTGTGTTCACTACCGGGAGCACAGGAACACCCAAAGGAGTGGTCTATTACCATTCCCAGATGGCGGGCCAGGTCGAATCCATACGCAAAGAATATAGTATTGAACCCTCAGATGTAGACTTCCCCGTGTTTCCACTGTTCGCACTCTTCTCCACAGCCTGGGGAATTCCGGCGGTTCTTCCCGACCTGGATCCTACTAATCCAGCCGGATGCGATCCTCACCGCCTTGCGGTCCAGATCGAGGAGCAGGGAGTAACCATGAGCATCGGTTCTCCAGCGGTATGGGATCGCTTAGGTGCCTTCTGTCGCGATCAGTCTATCAAACTGCCCTCCATGCGTAGAATCTTGATGGTTGGTGCTCCCGTAGCCCCACGAATCTTAGAAAGTTTTGAGGATGTTCTTGAAAACGGAGACACATTTACTCCATACGGAGCCACCGAAGCCCTGCCTATTGCCAGTATTTCGGGGAGCGAAATCCTCAGCAGTACCAGATCTGAGTCTGAAAGCGGCAGGGGAACCTGTGTGGGAAGACAGTTTCCAGGGTCCAAAATTCGGACCATATCCATCTCTGAGGATCCAATTTCAAAGTGGGATTCTAGCCTTGAACTTCCCCCGGGAGAGATCGGGGAAATTTGTGTGAAAGGACCTATGGTTACACGGGAATACCTTGAAAATCCGGATGCCACCAAACTGGCTAAGATCACTGAGGGCGAAGAAGTTTGGCACCGCATGGGAGATGTTGGCTATTTGGATGAAGAGGGGAAACTGTGGTTCTGCGGTAGAAAGAACCATAGGGTCCAGACTACCGATACCACTTATTATTCCGTTTGCGTGGAAGCCATTTTTAATGACCACCCAAGAGTAAAACGATCCGCTCTGGTAGGTGTGGAATCAGCCTCTGGAATTCGACCTGTGATCATCGTGGAGCCCTGGAAAAACCAAATGCCTTCTGATTCCCTCGATAGGGAAAAGTTTCTCAAGGAGTTGCTTGAATTGGGTTCAAAGTTTGATCATACCGCAGAGATCAAGGAGGCTCTCTTTCATCCTTCCTTCCCGGTTGATATCAGGCACAATGCCAAGATTTTCCGGGAGAAACTTCGTGGATTCGCCCAAAGAGCGCTGGAGAGTCGGCCCGCATGAAAACCCTGGTTACCGGGTCCACCGGATTCTTAGGCTCCTGGCTGGTTAAGCTTCTCATAGAAAAAGGAACCCCCGTAAGGGTTTTGATCCGCCGAAAATCACCGGAACTTGAGGCGTTGGGTGTGGAATGCGTCCATTGTGACCTAAATGAAGGAGAAAAGGTCACGGCGGCTTTGGAAGGAATTGATTGTGTATACCATGCCGCTGCAAGACCGGGTGTCTGGGGGGCGTCTGAAGACTACTTCCGCGATAATGTGATCGCTACTCGAAATATTATCACAGGCTGTAAGGACCAGGGAGTCTCCAGGCTGGTTTTCACCTCAAGCCCCAGTGTGGTCATTGGAGATCGAGATCTAGAGGGCGTAGATGAAACCACACCCTATGCCAGGAATTACCTCGCTGAGTATCCACGAACCAAGGCCATCGCGGAGCGAGAGATCCTGGAAGCCAATGGGCCTGATCTCATGACCTGCGCCTTACGTCCCCACCTGATCTGGGGACCTGGAGATAACCATCTCATCCCCAGGTTCCTATTGAGGGCCAGTCAGGGTAGGCTCAGAATAGTCGGTTCGGGAAAAAATCTGGTGGATACGGTCTATGTGGAAGACGCCGCGAGAGCCCATCTTCTGGCGGCTGAAAAACTGGTTGAACAATCCAAAGTTTGTGGAAGTGTGTACTTTATTTCCCAGGAAGAACCAGTAGTACTTTTTGAATGGATCAACCGTATTATCTCTGCGGCAGGACTGAAACCAATCCAGGCCAGAATTCCAGCAGGATTGGCCTACTCGATTGGGGCCATCCTTGAAGGAATCTACGGTTGTTTTGGAATTGCTGCTGAACCGCCTATGACGCGATTCATCGCCAGGCAGTTGTACCAATCCCACTATTTTGATCATCACAAAGCTCGAGAAGAGCTTGGTTTTAAACCCCTGTATTCCATGGAAGAAGCTTATAATAAGCTCTTTGAGAGTGAATACTTCAGGGAACTTTGCCGAGAATTTCGTTAACAAAACTCTCCTACATGTCCCCAAGTTAAATAGTGCTTCATTTTCATGTTAGGATAGAATTGGATCCTCAACTTTGAGGGTAAAAACCAACGCCAGATGTGTAAAGAGGATGAAGGTAGACTTCGCATCGGAGATGCCCTCGTAAAGAAGGGCTATCTCACCGACCAGGATCTTCGCACAGCCCTTCAAAAGCAAAAACGCAGCGGACTGCGCCTCGGTGAACAGCTTCTGGAAATGAAATTGGTAACCGAGGAGGCACTGCTGGAGTGTCTCTGTGATCAGCTCGGAGTTCCCATGCTGCATATGGCCGGGGTGGAAATCTCTCCCTCGGCATACCACAGCCTCAACGAGGAATACATAACAGAGAAGGGGCTGGTACCAATCGACTTCGTTCAGGGTGAACTGGTTGTCGCACATCCTGATCCCCAGAACCTCAAAATCATCGAAGATGAGGTTTCTCACAAAACTGGAATTAAAGCACGGGTCTATGCGGCCACCCCCAATGACATTATGAAGACTAAGGCCCGGTTCAAACAGAGGATGCGAACCTTTGAACCGGTGCTGGAACAGCTAAAGAACGAGGATCCCGACCGCGAAATTGTTCAAATTGAAAAAGCGGTCAATCTCGATGATGACTCGTCTTCGATGGTGACTTTCTTGAACCTTGTGCTCACTACCGGTGTACAGCGAAAAGCTACGGATATCTATATTCGCGCGGTGCAGGAACGCCTGGAGATCCGTTATCGCGTGGATGGAGTTGCCCTGGAGCTGCTCAAGTGGCCTTCGGAACTCAATCAGCATAAAGAAAAGCTGGTTTCACGACTCAAGACTATCGCGAATATGGATATCGCTGAGAAGCGTTTACCCCAGGATGGAAAGTTCCGGGTCAAGCTCGGTACCAATTATTATGATTGCCGACTCAGCGTGGTTCCTTCAATTTTCGGAGAGAACGCCGTGATCCGGATTCTCTACAAGGAGATGTTGAAAGTCACACTGGATAATACGGGGCTGTCCAATTATTCTTTTCGACTCGTTACCGAGCTGCTAAAAAAACCTCACGGTCTCATGCTTGTCACCGGTCCTACAGGATCGGGTAAGACAACTACCCTCTATGCCTGCATGGCCAGCATCTTCGATCCCTCTAAAGTGGTCACGACCGTTGAAGATCCTGTGGAGTATGAAGTTGAGGACTATATTCAGTTCCAGGTTCGACATGATATTGGATTGAATTTCGCCACCATGCTCAGGTCCATCCTGCGCCAGACACCTGATGTGATTCTGGTGGGAGAGATTCGGGATACTGAAACGGCACAGATGGCCTGTGAGGCCGCGATGACCGGACACTTTGTATTCTCAACTCTGCATACGAATAATGCCACCAGCTCTGTACTCAGACTCACTGAAATGAAAGTTGATCGGTTCCTGGTATCCGCAGTGCTTGTGGGTGTGATTGCACAGAGGCTTGTGCGGCACCTCTGTTCCAAGTGCCGCCTTCATGTATCCCTCGATCAGGAGCTGAAGGAATTCGCCGCCCGCTATAAGCTTCAGCAGGACTACGCCTTTGAGGCCTCAGGCTGCGATTCTTGTTTTGGTACTGGCTATATCGGACGCCTGGGACTTCATGAAGTCCTGGTTCGAACTGGTGAGATCGCCGAAATCATCAATCACGGGGGTAGTTCAGGTGATATTTACCTGGAAGCCAGAAAATCGAGTTTTGTGACCATGCGTGAGGATGGTTTTCTAAAAGTACTCAAGGGGCTCACGGACAAAATTCAGGTGGACCGCGTCACGGCCTAGGAGACTGTTTTTTGCAGCCAGTCGCAGTAGAAGACAATTCTCCGACAGATTCCTGGTTACTTCTTCTTGGGACTTTGTTTCTCCAGCATCCGGCGATAAAACTGACCCCTGGGATTTTTTAAGGGAAGAGAATTTTTCTTTTTGTAGATAAACAACTCACATCCATCGCAGCCTGATTCACAGCAAGAACCCTCTGGTTGAGCGATTTGAAATACTTGACCGTCAAATTCTTGCTTCATGAAAATCCAGCATTAGTCCTCAGAAGAGAGAAAGTGGAAGGGAGTCAACCGCTTGAGAGCCTCCGGAGTCGTTTCAAAGGAATAGTCCATAAAACGGTAAGTAACAGGGTTTCCAGGAGGATCAATTTCCATTTTCCGGGTGACCAGTTTGCCCAGGTTAAGATCCAATTTCAATTCATAGGTTCCCGATCTTTCGGGATAGAAAATCAGGCTCTCCGATACAGAAAGATGAGAGAGTTCCACTCTTGGATTTTTTTGGTGGGGAAGAAATAGGAAGGGCATCTCTAACCGGGACCAGGGATCTAGAGATTGGAGTTTATAATGGATACCGGCAAAGTCCATACCCGGCTTTACGACAATCACAACTTCGGACATTTCATGTTCTGGTTGATTCCTCGAGGTTTGATGACAATATTCTCCGAAGGGCAGATTTCCTAGCGCAAAGAATATTTTTCTCAGGGGAGAGAGCAGGTTCTGCTTGTGAGCCTGGTAAGAATAAGCCTTGAGGCCATAAAATAAAGCCTCATTAAAAAGCCCGCTCCAAAAAAGCAGTTCTCTAACCTTTTCATAGAACTCCACATCCAGATGAGGAATGCGCTGGCTAAAGAGGTTCCTGGATAGTTTCGTCAACCTCTTCACTTCTGAATGTTGTGCGCATTCTTGAAACAGCGTAAGAAGAAGCTCCTTGTCCCAAACACCATCATCGAAACTCTGGTAAAGCAGATCAAAATATTCATCGAGTGCTCCACGCTCCTTTAGGGAATAACCGTATTCAAGAAGAGCCGGAGCATGTTTGCGATTTAGGATCAAAACAATCTTCAGTGTTTCGATCAGAAACGGGAAGGGGACAGCGGAATTCTCTTTTAAATTGCGATAAAAGGGGAAAAGTATTTTGGAGATCATCTCCGGGTTTTTCAGTCCTTTCTCGTGGTTGCTCAACTCCAGGTACTGCTTTAGATTTAGATAAAGGTGGGAACCCTTGTCTATTGGCAGAGTATGTAGGTCTTGAAAGTAGCGGTTCCAGAGAATCTTTTCACCTTCCGAATAATAGGCTTCATCGGTGGTCTTAAAATCCTTGAATTTTCGGGCATGATGGAAATGCTGCCTGAGGTCATGCATATTATTCTGCGAAAAACTGGGAACCCGATTAAAGATTTCGGCTTCAATGTCCTCAGAATCGAAAAGCCAAAGAAATTGTTCTCTTTCCTGAAGTATCTCAATGAGAATCTGCGCTCGGGAAGAAGCATCGGTATCTGAGTCCTTCAGATACTCCTTCAAAGATTCAGAATCCCCCATTTTCAAATCCTTAAGGATGGAATGAATCAGTGCGTAATCGACCGAATTGTTACGGGGAAAAAAGTGCATTATAGCTCCACAGGATCCCAGTATTTACCACGCCTTTGACTCTGACGTCTCCCTCGTACCAAGTATACACGGAGCAGACCAGGAACGAATATACAGAATCGGGTTGAGAAAAGAGCGCGAAGAATTACCGAAAAAGTCTAACTCTGGCAAATCCAGGATAATATGGGTCTCACTAGAGGCCTAATGGGCACAGAGGATCCCAAAGGAGACCTCTCTTTGCCCTATTTGTGCATATTCTGTAATCCAAGCGCTGAATTAGAGAATATTCAGGGTGGAAAGGCTGCACCTTCAATGCTAAGTTGGATAACCGCGATGCAGCGCCCAAGCGCCCTTCTCCTCTTAACGATCCTTATTTTGATCCCAGTGATTCCACTCGCTGGGGCGACAGAGGCTGGTCTGGAAAACCTGCTTTCCATACTTCGCAATCAGGATTCCATGGAAACCAGGGATAGAGCAATCCTTCAGGAAGTCCTCTCAAAGTTCAAGGCAAACGAGAAGTTATCTGTTTTGGAAGATAATGTCCTCTACCACTATATTAAATCCAAAAATTCTCAGTCTCATCACGTATCTTCACCCATTGATAGTGACTTCCAGGTTTACAAACGATTTGATGGTCTAAACTATTCTTTTGCTGTTGAGGAATTTCGTAAAGATGGGATTGTTCATCAAATTCTCGATTTGAAAGAAGAGGAACCTACACCCTATTCAATTTGGTCGCCCACCGATTTGTACGTACTTTTCGTGTATGGAGACGAAAGCGGTAGAAATATCTTTCGGTATGCCCCCAAAAAACAGGCTTTTTCTCCCCTGGTGAATTCACAGTATGATGATTTCTCACCCCTGTTCCACCCGAGTGGACGATATATGGTTTTTCTTTCCAATCGAGACAGAGAATATGTGAGCGATACTAGAACCGCTCTTTACCTGGTGGATCTAATCGAGCCATTTGCGCCGCTAAAGATCTCCGGGTTGAATAATTGGAAGGCTAATACCTCAGAGGTACCAGGCTCTATTCGCTTTACTTCCAAAGAGGTCCTGCTGGCATCAAACCAAACCTCCTCGGACGAGATTCTCTTTTCCACCATCATGAAGGATCTCCAGGAGGCCAGGGAGATAGAACGAAAAAAGGCCGCCGCAGAGGAACGGAAGAAGGCAAAGACTCAGGCTAAAAAACAGGAGATTCAAGAGGCGCAGACTGTGTTGAACCTGGAGAGCGGCAATCGCTCCGCCAGAATTCAAAGGAAGGATGAAATCCTGACCCTGGAGATTAAGAACAGTCCTGAAGAAGCTTTTCGTAAAATCAGTACCATGCCTTCTGAATATTTGTCTTCCCCCAGGGGACCTGCGGTAGTCCTCAAAGGATCTTACTTATTCTTCAGAAAACTCGAGGGCGGTCACTCCAGGATTTATCTGTATAAGGATGGCCGCGTTCAGTCAGTTAGCATGGCTGATGAAAATTGCTATGGAATCGCATGGGACCTGGAAAGAAAGCTATTGGCTTACCTCATTGACCGAAGCGGTACCTTCTATCTGATGGTACAGGCTCTAGATCCTACGGAACTGGTTTTGCGAAAGCGCGTTGAAGGTGTATTCAGCGGACCAAGTGAAGAGATGGTTCGTATTGAAGATGAAGATCGATTCCTGGTGCGCAATTCACTGGGAGATCTTACCGCGGTTGAGGATTCCTTCGAAGCAGAGGATACTGAGTCCAAACAAACAGACACTCGCAGGGTAAATCCCATTTATGAGGCCCCTTTTCAGATCTCAAAAAGTTTGTGGCTTCCTCCCGACTCCGGAAAAAAAAGGATCCAGCCGGAAGCAGCGGTCTGGAGAGTTGAGGAAATACAGCGGGAAATGAGTAAAATGACTGAAAGTATCCGTTGGATCTCTACAGGTAGAGAACTAATCGAACTCAAAGAAAGATTTAACATTGTTCGTGAGCAGGTTCAGATTTGGATTGGTCGTTGGGACCGAACCGGAGATGCAACACTGCGACACAAGGCCATCCGTTGGATGGAAGAAATCAACGGAATTAAGTATTTAATTACTAACGCTCAAATCTTGATCGATATCGAATAAAGGAGTCTGGTATGAAACAACGAAACCTGGTGTCTATGCTTCTGTGGTTTGTCTTTATCGGGATAAACTTCAGCAGTTTGCCATTTTGGAAATACGCTCAATATGAAAGTGCTATGAAACGTCTGATGCAGATCCATGAGTTAGAGGTTAAAAATCATAGTGTTTTAATAAATAACGGAATCTTCTACCTCCAGAATTATTTATCCGCTGAAGAAGCAAAGTCTTTGCCTACAATGGAAGCAGAGAAGGCTTTGAGTATTCTGGGACGTAAAAACTTCTGGGCTGAAAAACTGAGCAGAGATCTGCAAATTCCCTATTCCGACAGTGAATTTCAGATCTATATGGCCCAGATTCAAGAAGAACTCAAGGCTTTTCTAACCTACCTCGGATCGGTAGCCTCACCCGGCTCTTACAAACTTTACCTTTATGGGAGTTTGGCGAAGGGGCGGTTTGGTGGAAACAGCTCAGTTGACCTTTACCTCGCAACGAGCAATAAGGGACTGATCGGGAAAATCGAAAACGGGAAGTATTCAAAGAACCACCCTGATTTTCGTGGGAATGTGGATATTCTGACCTCTTCTTTTTCCGATAAGTATCTGCTCGCGCCCATGGTGAGAGTGGATTCTTCACAGCTCAATAGTATCGACGCCACTTACGCAGGAATCCTGAGCGAAATGGGATTTCATTTCCGGGGTAAGGGAAGTGCGAAGAAACTGGTAAGAAGAAGGGGAGCGGCTCGTTATCATCTCGAGTTTAATCCCATTGAGGACCGCGTGTATTTTCTGGTGAAAAAATCTCAGCGACTGGTTAAAGAGTTGAGAGCTCGCAAGCAGTCAAAAGATGCCCAGTCTGCACATAAGCGGAAGGCCAAGGATCTCTTAGAGGATTTTAGAGAGGTGGAAGAGGACCTGAATTTGATTCTCAATGATGTTCAAAATGCTCGCCATCAACGCATCAAGGAAGTCATCTCAGCAGAATCTTACGCTCGACTTGAAAATCATCGATCGGAACGACTTGCGGCAACCATTAAAAAATGGTCAAGCAGGGTAAGCTCCTCGACAGCTGGTAAATAAGCTCTACAGTTTCCGCCAGATTTAATTTTCCCGGCCCCAGTGATGGGGCCGGGGAAAATTATTTCTTCCTGCGGCGCTGGTGCCGAGTACGCTTTAAAAGCTTACGGTGCTTATGCTTGCGAATTTTTTTTCTACGTTTCTTAACTACGTTACCCATTCCCAATCCTATTTCATGGCAAAAGAAGGGTAGCAACTTACTTGGGAAGTCAAACTCTGTCAAGCAATATTCAGAGCCAAACTTGCTCTTTTTGACCAACTTGAGCCCTCACCAGAACCGGGATTCTGAGATTTCATTTACAGAATTTGTGCCTCTGTAAAAATGAGTCCAACTGTGGAACTTTCTGCTGCCAACTTCGTAGTGCTTTGCAGGAGACCAACCAAGTTGCGTTCAATTCATCTCTATATTTTTCTTGTGCAGTTCATTTGGGTTCATTCCCTCGCTGCCCTTACCCTTGGAGCCAGGTATGAACCTGAGACTGATCGTACGGTTTTTAAGGTTTTTGCCGCTTCTGCTAAAAAGGTGGAGTTAGTACTTTATTCCTCTGAAAAAGGCACAATCGATTTTAGCCGTCAGATGGATAAAATTTCAGATGTGGAGACAAATACCCTGGACCGCCTGGTCTCTACCAACACCTATGGTACACAACTCAAGGGTGATTTTCGGGGTCATTTCTACCACTACCGTGTCACCGGAAACTCCTCCTTAAACTATAAAAAAGTAGATTCCAGAAGAATTCTTGCGCAGATATCAAAACCAGTACATATTTTTCTTTTCAACCGCGAATACGGGTACCTGGAGCTAACCTCCGCCCCCGGATACTTTGATGAGAACCCTGGTGTCGAATCCAAGACCGAGTCTCAACCCAAAGTGATTCGAGAGAGTGTTGAAGGAGGAACCCAATTTCAGCTGATCGCTGCGAAGAAATCCTTTGAGGACTTCTTCGTAGAAGTCATGCCTGAAGGTACTTTTCCTGAGAGAATCAACGATTATCCAGTGATGGACCCTTACTGTAAGAGAATCAGTACCTTTTTCAATCGCTGTGAGATTGTGGATGATCCGGTAAGCTCAAGCCAGTCGCAAGGGAAACGCAGTCCAAGTTTCCAGGCTGGGCATGTCATCCATGAGGTCCATCTCAAGGACCTGACCATGCTGCTTCCCGGAATTCCAAATGAAATTCGAGGGACTTATCAGGCCATCTCTCATCCTCATACGATCCGGGCTCTCAAAGACCTTCATGTCACTACCCTGGAATTCTTACCACTTCATCACTACGACCAATCCGCCGCCCCACCTGGACATATTAATTACTGGGGCTACATGACCATCGGTTTTTTTGCCCTACATGAACCCTATGCAGCAGTAGAGGGTCAGGCCCGTATTGAATTCAAGCAGGCTGTGGAAGCGCTCCATGAGGCGGACATATCAGTGGTCATGGATGTTGTATATAACCACACTTCCGAGGGAGATCACCGAGGTCCCAACGTAGCCTTTAAGAATCTTGGAAGGGACCAGTACTTTCGCATGCACGACGCCAAGAAGGGCTACTTTCTCAATACCACCGGGGTAGGGAATACCTGTCGAACTGAATCTGCGGTGATGCGTAAACTGATTCTCGATTCACTGAAATTTTTTGTAAACACTTATGAGATCGATGGATTTAGATTTGATCTTGGAGCGGCCATAGATCCCGAAACTTTTCGAGCCATCCGACAGCAGCTGCCCGCCTCGGTTCTTCTAACCGCTGAACCCTGGGTCGCCGCTGGTGCCGGCCAGTGGGGCAGAGCCGATTTAAATGAATTGGAAGTGGGCAAGTGGAGTGATCGATACCGCGTCGCGACCAAGGGCAATGACTCAGTCCCGGGATTCATCAACGGAGAAGCCAATGAGCAGCTCATGCGGATACTTGTAAGGGGCGAGGCAAGGGAGTTTGGGGGATCCGGAAGCTATATTTTCGATCAGCCCGGCAATACCAATCCCCGAGGTGTGATCAATGAGGTCGAAGTTCACGACGGGCACACCCTTTATGATTGGCTGGCTCATGTGGGTATCCCTGAATCCCATAGAGAGGCCAGAATTCGGCTTGCGTCCACGCTCTTAATGACCTCGGTGAATACACCGATCCTACAGTTTGGACAGGAATTCGGTCGTACTAAGCAGGGTGATCATAATTCCTATGACAAAGATTCAGAGATCAATTACATCGACTGGAGCCTGAGGAAAAGCAGAGCCTCACTGGCCAATTTTACTACCGGGCTGAAGAAGCTAAGATCACGCCACGATGCCTTTCATTTCCAAAGCCGCATCAATGATGATCGATTAATATTTTTGGATGACAAGCAGGAATCTCCTCAAGCCTTCGGCTACCAGATGAAAGGAAGCGGCGAAAAATTTATTGTCCTTCTCAACGGCTCCCCAGAGGGTGGTGTAGACTTCCAACTGCCTGAGGGAATCTGGAATGTGGTTTCCAACGGTGAGGTAGTCGCGCCCAGGGGACTGGGAAAAGTCACAAACCAGCACTACTACCTGCATCCCAGCAGCAGTGCGATCCTTCTCCAAAAGACCCCCTGAATTCAGCCCCGGTAACATGATTTATCAAGGTTCCTGTCATTGCGGCAAAATTCGCTTTGAAATCGACGCTGAGATAGACCATGTCCGTTCCTGTGATTGCTCTGTCTGTCATCAACGAGGAGCACTCATTCACAGGGTGGACCATACAAACCTGCGTCTACTCACTCCCTGGGATGAACTCTCCTTGTATGAATGGGGCTCAAAGACAGCTAAAGACTACTTTTGCCCAACCTGCGGAATCCTCCCGTTCAGGCGACCGAGTAAACCCACAGAAAAGGAAATCCAAGAAGGGGTGCAGCCTTTTAACGGCTGGGCCGTTAACGTTAGATGCCTAAAAGGACTTGAGATCGATTCCATTCCCGTTAAACGCATCTACGGAAGTAAAATTTAGGACAAAGTACCTAAAGCTGCCAGAACCTGGGAGCCATAGCATAATTCTTACGCTTCCCTTAAACTTAGGTCAGATTATGTTTTCCTTTTTGAAGTCTCTATTCAATCCTTCTTCACAGGATCTGTCCGCAGAAGAACTGTACCAGAAGGCAATGGAAGCCTTTTTATCTGAGGGCATTTATGAGGCTGCAATTCCGTGGCTCGAAAAAGTACTGGAGGTTGATGAGAATCATGTGGAGGGTCGTAAAGACCTTGGGGTATACCTGATTCGATGCGGACAGGTTGAGGAAGGCGTTTCTCAGCTTCAATCACTGGTTGAGCGCTTTCCCAATGAACCCGCCGGCTACCGGGCCCTGGGCAATTACTTCTACCTGCAGGCCTCAAACCATGAAGAAGCAATTCCCCATTATCTGAAGGCTCTGGAACTAGACCCGCAATCCAGCGCCCTTTATTTCGCCCTGATGTCCTGTTATTCCATGCTAGGTCGCCCTGGGGAAGCCAAAGAAGCTATCGAAAAGTATCTTGAATTCTTTCCTGGTGATCCAGAAGGACTTGCCATGCTGGGAGAACTCAAATCCCAGCTTTCTGAGGGAGGAGGGGACGATGGGTTGGAGGAGTTGGAGCGCAGTCTGGAAATAGATCCAGAAAGCCGTGTTGTACCCTCTCAGCTTGTAGAAGAATACACCCGGAGAGGGGAGCTAGAGAAGATCGAAGAGATGCTGCAAACCTACCCGGACCTTCAAGACCAATACCTGTTGCAGTTCACCCTGTCGGAATCCTTTCAATCCTTTGAGAAGAGAGAAAAAGCTATCGAATGCATCCTCCGCTTTCTTGAAAAGTACGAGTACTTCTTCGCAAATGAATCGATGGAGGCCAACCAGGCAAATCAACCACTCTTTGAGATGGGAATTAATCAACTGAAGAGTCTTGAAGGAGATCCAGAGCTAATCCAAAGATTCGAAAATGCCCTTGCGAAAGGACTTGAGTAAGTCCTGGTTGGAGTTGATTAGAGTGGGAAATTCTAAATTCAACCCTTCCTGATTGGCATCGGGATCAGCATGGATACCTGATTTTTGTAATTTCTGTATTCATCACCAAAGGTATGAACGAGATCCCTTTCCTCCAGCAGAATTCCAACGATCACATATCCAAGTGTGCCAACGGCAAAAAGTAAGTGACCTTGCGTCATCAGTGGAGCAGACCAGAAGGCCAGCGTAAATCCAAAGTAAATGGGATGGCGCATCACCTTATACAGGATCGGTGTTCTAAAGGGAGTGGAGGGCATCTCTTTGCCCCTGAGATGAAAAAACACCTGCTTGAGCCCAAAAAGCTCAAAGTGGGAAATTAAAAACGTACTGAGTAGAACAACCAACCACCCGAGCAGTGATAACCCAATCAGTATAGAATTCAAGGGGCCTGTGGATAAATCCCATACTGGGTTCGGCATGGGTCGCCATTGCCAAAATAGAAGAATCAGGGCAAAGCTGGAGAGAAGAACATAGGTACTTCGCTCAAGGACATTGGGAATGAATTTTGTCCAAATCGCCTTAAATTCAGCTCGTGCCATGACACTGTGCTGAGCAGCAAAGACTCCCAATAGAGCACAATTGATCATGAGAGCAATGTGAAAAGGAGTATCGGCCCCACCTTCGTTCACCGTCTTAGGTACGACCATTCCTTCCACAAATCCTATGGCATAAAGAAATGTGACGAAGAAAATCAGGTAAGAAATTACTCCATATCCAAAATACAAAAATCTCATCCCAGCCCTCTCTACAAAGTCCAAAAACGATTAGGGAAAACGTTTACTCTACCACAATTTCCCAGTCCCACTTACAGTTTTCTATGGTGCTACTATCAACCTTAAACCTGGTGACCAGATCATTCCAGATCTGTGGTTTACAGGTCCAAAGGGAAGTTTGTAGTGGATTGTGTCCAGCCTCAACTACCTTCACGAAACTACGATATTCAATTTTTTGACCAGCGTAGTGATGATAGGCCTGCCAGAGAGGAGTTGCGGCGTCCTTTGTACCCTGAAAATACACTACGGGGACTTGAAGATTCATGTTTTTCACATCAAAGGGATGATCAAGTGTCAGGTCCCTACATTGATTTCCCGATGGGTCAAAATTGCCATCCTTCAGGCCAGGAATTGCCATGAAACTACCAGATAACTCCTGGCACATGATCAAATTGAATGAGGGGAAAAATCCTTGAAAGACAGAGTCGTTTACTTGCCGCTTCAAGACTTGAAGTCCTTGTTCAGTATGAATCCCCATGAGGGTTGAACCAAGGTCTTTGGCTCCAAACCAGTCCGGAGTGCGCCCCAGGTATAGGCTATTCATGATGAAGTACCCCCAATTCACCTGAGAAATGCCAAGCGGATCTTTTCCAAGAAGTAAGTCTTTTACTTTTTTGGATAAGTGCTTTTTAACGCGCATCCACTCCACCATATAGGCATGCTCAGATTCACCAGCCTGAAATGATCTTCCAAAGGTTCCTTCTAGTACCAAAACTTCGGGGCGAGGAAGATTTGCACCGGAGGCATTGATTTGATTGATCAGGTCAACTACCTTTGATGCGTGGTAGGTGCCAAACGAGTGACCATAGAGTATGTACTTACGATAACCCTGTTTTTGAACATCTTTGATTAGTTCAACGATGTCGTTAGCGAAATTGGCTCCCGTGTATGCTCTGGTTTGAAATTGCCCCCGGGTCCCACCATTACAGCCGGTCCCGCGTTGATCGGTATAGATTCTGTTTGGAAGTCCCGGTGGTAAAACAGCAAAGGGAGAATCGTGGTATTGACTGATCGAGGTCATTCCCGGACCGCCAGGAAGATAGATAACCACAGGTTTACTGAGGCTGTTTTCGGAGTGATGAAACTGGTATCGATAGTCGAACTTTAAACTGTTTCCAGTTCCTGGGTACATGGGAACAGCAATTGTGCGCATGGGTGCTCCCTTGCAATAATCTGGCAATTTCGCACTTGCTGTTGAGGCTAAAAGAAAGGGTATGATCAAGAAGACGGATCGATACATGGAGAAAACTCCTAATCCAGGTTATGAAACTGAAATACTTGATCTCAAAACCCAACCAAGGTGAAAGGAACAGTGGGGAGAGAAAGGGATCATTTGGAGAGACTAAGGGAACAGGTTAGAAAATTCAACAGAAGGAGAAGGCCATGAGTAATTCTGTAAACTATGGACCACTAAGTGAATTAATTGGAGTATGGAAGGGGGACAAGGGGATCGATATAGCGCCTGAGCCAGATGGTGAGGAGAACAATCCCTATTACGAGACCATCACTTTCACTGCAATAGGCGATGTCACCAATGCACAATCACAAGTATTGGCAGTCCTTCATTACCGTCAAATTGTAAGCCGGAAATCAAATAACCAAGTTTTTCACGATGAAACTGGCTATTGGATGTGGGATTCAAAAACAGGGACCATAATGCACTCCCTGACCATTCCCCGGGGGGTTTGTGTTCTTGCCGGTGGAACGAATAAGGGTGAACTTGATTCTGACGGCAATACTGTCCTAGAAGTTGCTGCAAGCCCTGCTGACAAGGACTGGCAAATCATCCAGTCACCCTTCATGGCAGCTAACGCACGCACTACGGCTTTTTCTCACAAAATCACGGTAGGAAATGGCAAGCTCTCCTACCAAGAAACAACCATACTGGAAATCTATGGAAAGACCTTTGAGCACACAGATCAAAATGATCTCGTACTCCAATGAAAGTACGAGACAATTCTAATCTTAATTACTCATAGGTTATCGGTTAAGCTGAAACCCGCACCCTACAGGTCATACCGCGACTTGATCGCGGTATCCAGAATCGTATATTAGAATCTGCATTGCCTGCGGGTTCTGTCTCCGGAGATTAAGAGGACGGGCTAGAACACTTTTTGTTTGGTCAAAAACGTGCTCCGTGCCTGCGGGTCCTGTCTCCGGCAATTTACCCCACTACGCTTCGTTTGCGAAGGGACTTGGGCCAGTACCATAGCAACCGACGCCGAGCATCACCCTCAGGTGATGACACGGCTGAATCTCATTGTAATCTGCGTACCATCTAAACCCACATTCACCCTGCGACGCTCTACACTCCGCAGGGACCCCATTGCACAGAGCCACCCGCATTTTTTGCTCATTGGGGCAGAGCATTAGATTGAGGGGACGGGCTAGAAAATTTGCTGGAAGACTACTTGGAAAAACACTCCAGAATCTAAAACTGCATTCAAACCCTATGAAACGATCTAGAAAATTCTCCACACGGTAAATCTAGCTGGGCAAAAATCGGAATCAGGTAACCTTTTGCTCATCATCGAATGATCCACGAAAAGGGAGCGGGATTAGTTTTCTGGATTGGCCCTGGTTTTGAGTGATTTTGCTATCCCTGATTTGAAACACTGGTTTTCTCACCAACTGAATCTGGTGGAAGAAAGGGGGTAAACAAGGAAGGCGGGAAGACACTCGAGTTTTAATTCTGTTAGAATAAATGGGTAAGAGTGGGTAATTTAATGGGTAATCAGGGATCTTTTGATGGAAATTTCGATCAATCCAAGCAATGAAATTCTCAATCTGGTATCCCAGATAGACACCTTTAAAGGAAGCTGGCAGGTCTTTGGGAGACTATCCCCCGATCGTTTGCAACTACTCAAGAAGGTAGCTACCATCGAATCCGTGGCCTCATCCACTCGCATAGAGGGCGTGACGCTTACAGATCTTGAGGTGGAATCCCTTCTCAATAATCTGAAAAGAACTTCGTTTCGTACCAGGGATCAGCAAGAGGTCGCGGGATACGCCAAAGGAATGGAGCTGATATTCGACTCTTTCGATGCCATCAGACTGGATGAAAACCATATCAAACAGCTCCATGCCACACTTCTTGCCTTCAGCACAAAGGATGAGCGGCACAGGGGAGAATACAAAAAACTGGAAAATAGTGTGGCCGCCTTTGATGAGAACGGCAAGGACATTAGCATCATCTTCAAAACTGCCTCGCCATTGGAAACTCCGTATAAAATGCAGGAGCTTCTCGAATGGACCAGCCATGCCTTCGAGTCCGGTAAAATCCATCCACTTCTTGTCATTGCCGTTTTCACGGTGCATTTTCTGGCGATTCATCCATTCCAGGACGGCAACGGAAGGCTTTCCAGGATTCTGACAACTCTACTTTTAATCCAATGCGGCTATGAATACGTGATCTACAGCTCATTAGAGCGAATCATTGAGAACAATAAGGAGCTGTACTACCTGAATCTCAGAAGGGGACAGTCCACACTGTATACGGACAATTCCCTTCTCAATGAATGGATCACCTTTTTTTTAATGTGCATGGCAGATCAGAAAAACCATCTTCTCAAAAAACTTGAGACGGAGCACCTACTCGATAGGCTCCCCCCACTTTCCCAGAAGATTTTAGAGATACTGCAAACTAGGGGGAGGATCACCAACCGCGAAATCCAGGAGATTACCGGTTCCAACAGAAACACGATCAAATTCTACCTCAAGTCCCTTGTGGATAGCGGACATATTGAAGCGTCAGGGAAGGGAAGAGGCGTAAGGTACAGTCTGAAAATGCCGGTTAGGGATTGAATTCATTTGCGATGCAAAGATAGCCGAGCGCAAACACAGCGCTTACTCTACAGGTTTACGGGGCTGCGCCAGGTCTTCGCTCCTCTCACTTCGTTCGCGGTTAGTGACCTTTAGTTGCGGGAAAAGTGTCCTCACTCAACTCCACCTTCAATTCTCATATATGAAGGAAAGGGGCTGTTTGGGTTTCTAATTCTGCTAGAATCAATGGGTAAGAGTGGGTAATTAAATGGGTAATGGCTAGTTCTTATGTCATTGCCCAATGGGGGAGATTAAGAGGACGGGCCAGTAAATTATCAGGTGAGAAAAAGGACTGACGGGATTCAATTTTAGGTTATTGAAAGTGATTATAGATACAATAGCTTAAAAAGGCCGGGGAAGAAAATGGGTAAAGAGAAGTTTATTGATGCTGGATTGTTTGTATTAAGGCTTGGAATCGGCCTGAGCATGGCTTTGTTTCATGGCTGGGGCAAAATCAGCGGGGGTCCTGAATACTGGGCCAAACTGGGCACAAGTATGAGTCAGTTCGGAATCACTTTCTGGCCCATTCTGTGGGGATTTTCCGCGGCGTTTGCTGAATTCTTCGGTTCCATCATGCTCATCCTGGGCTTTGGATTTCGCATAGCCTGCCTTTTACTGTTCTTAACTATGATGGTTGCTGCATATAAACATCTCAGCCTTCCCCCGGAAGCAGTTAAAAGTGGATGGAAAGGCGCTTCCCACGCCCTGGAATTTCTTACTATCTACCTTGCACTTTTTCTTACAGGTCCTGGAAAATTTGCCCTGAACCAGAAAATCAAGTTTGGCAAAAAGAGGTAAACCACCATGAGGAAGGATTAAGGGGACGGGCTAGAAAACTCTCAAGTTGAGAGGAGTGAAGGACTCCCGTGATTAGGCCCATAGTGCTCTGAATCAATGCAAGGAGATGCTAGACTGTCCCGGTATGAATTCCAAGATTGGAAAGATGGAAAAAGTAAGGCTTAACTAAGCTTTAAGAAATCTGGCAAAATGGATTCTCTTGGATACACAGGGCTATACCAGCCCTCAAAATTCCGTAAAGCAGTTCTTCAATGAAGTTTTTCCGATACATTCTCATCTCATTTTTCTTCTTGATTCTTTGTGAGATCGCTCTTCAGCTACTGGCTTTAAAAACCAATCCCTACGGCTCCTATGCGCAGTTTTTTGAACAAGCTCTAAAGAAGATCTCCACTCAAGAGGCCAAAAACACCGTTTTCTTTGTTGGCGATTCTACAATTTATGGTGGAGGAGCCAGCTATGAGGCTCTCTATTCCCTGCCAGCCCAGTTTTCTACCCTGCTAAAAGCGGCCGGGTCTCCCTTTGAGGTTGTGAATCTTGGTTACCCCGGGACCATGGGAAAGCAGCATTTGGAACTCTTGAGAAATCTTCCACCAGGCGCCCACGTTTTTCTTCGATCGGGAATCAACTATTCCTGGAATCGATTTGAGAGCTACAAGATCCATCTTTTCGGAAACTATTACGAAATCCGTCTTTTGAAATTGTTCCTGATCGCTGTCTTTGGGTGGAGCAGAAATGAAAGCACGGACCTGGCTACCCACGATTATTTCCAGGAATTGATCCGCCTATCGGAACAGAAGAAGTTTTCTATCTTCTACCTGGATTATTTCCTTGGTGAAGTTACTTTTATGAATGACTTTTTTTCCGGTCGTGAGGATTTCATACCCATGGCTGAAATCTTGAAGAATTCCGGGTTCTTTAATGGAGAGCGCATCTCAACCAAATACCTGAGCTTTGACCTTCTGCATGCCAATGATATGGGGTATAAGTTACAGTCGCTGGTACTTTTCAATGAACTCGCCAGGCGAAATAAACTGGCTCTTGAAGAAAGGGACCAACTGCCGCTGGTCGTGGATCAAAAAGATGTTACCGCGTTGATTAGCAAATTTGAAGAGGATTTGAAGCAGCTTCCTTCTCCTAAAGGAGATTTAAAAGATCTATTGAGGACCCTGCTCAAATCATCCTGGCAGCTTCATGTCATAACCGGTAGGGCCCGTTTTTTGAAGAATTACCGACGGGTGGAGAGAGTTTACCTATTCGCCTATCATGATTATTTTCCGGCAATGTATGCGCTGGATCGGGAGCGCAGGAGGAAACTCTCCGGGTTTCAGGGAGTAGAAAGGGGATTATCCACGGAGCAGATCAACTTTTACCTGAAGCTTGTACGCCTTTTTGGGGCTTCCGAATTTGACTGGGAGGAGGAGTATAAGGAGCTTTTCAACAAAGAAGTGAATCTGCCGGGAAAGTACTCCGATTACTCCATGCTTGTGACACCTTTCCCGGTGGAGTTTTGCCCGAAAATACTGAAAGAAACGGGCTGGTCAAAACAGGAAGTTTCAGTTCTAGAGGACTGGAAAACTCTTTTTGGCTCAGTCTATTCTAATCCTGAAGCTCAATTGAAAAATCAAAGAGCCTGCAATCCGGTCTTTGATCAAAGAGATTCGTAGAATGAAAATTTTCATGCTTGAAAATTAAGGGGAAATTAAGGGGACGGGCTAGAAAATTCTGCTAGTCATTATTGTCTGAGGAGCCATCCGATTTCTTTGCAAACTGTATCCAAAAAAAGTTATACAGCGCAAATAATGAGAAGAGAGAAAAGTATCTTGGGTCCAAGAAACCAAGAAATCCCAGAAAACCCAAATAGCCAAGAAAACCTAATTTGTGCATACCTTAACTCCAATCCAAGGTTGAGATCATCCTGAAATGTGAATCATGTCTTGAAATTATAAACACACCTGCCAATTTCTGTAGAAGAAAAAAGAATAGCGCACAAAAAAACGGACCAACTGCTTCTTATAAAAACCTCGTATAGGGGCCAGTGGGACAAGCTAGAAAACTCTGAAGACTTTTCTGATAAATTGATTGCTACAATCTACATCTTCAGTAGTTGGAATTTCCTATGAAGAATATAGTTTTTTTTGGGTGTATTTTTCTGGGTACCGCGCCTGTGTTTGCCAATGGACAGCTCTTCTGGAGGACTCCCAGGATGGGGACTAACTTTTTTAATTATGTTGAAAAAGCTGAGAGGTTTAAAGCCGCGAAGGAACTCAAACTCGACTTTGTACGATTAGCTCCTAATAAGTGGTTGAATGGCAGAAAGGTTGAGAATCGAGGGGATTATTTTTTGGGGAGACCTGGAAAATTCAAGGGATTGATTAAAGAGGATCTCCCACTATTACTTGATGTCCTCAATAAAGCTAATCAAGAGGGACTGAAGGTCATTTTGACCATGCTCAGCCTTCCTGGAAATCGATGGCGACAGCACAACGGTGGAGTTCAGGAAAGAATGATCTGGAAGGACTTCAAATTTCAGGATCAGGCAATTTCCTTCTGGTCGCAGTTGGCAGCAGCGTTAAAGGGACATCCGGCACTTGTCGGTTACAACATTAAAAATGAGCCCTCCCCCGAGCATGTCAAACCCCGCTATTCAGATTGGTTTACCTCTGATTACGGCAAGTGGTACGAGAAGATCAAAGGTACCCCGGCAGATCTAAATCTATTCTACCGAAAGGTAGTCCAGGCAATTCGCAAGGTCGATTCCCACACCTCTATTATCCTCGACAGCGGTTTTTACGGTACACCCTGGGCATTCAAGATCCTTGAGCCTGTTGATGATGACAATGTCCTTTATTCCTTTCACATGTATGAACCCTATTTATTCACCAATCACAAAAACAAGGGACAATACCTCTACCCGGGCTCTATCCCTACGGGGGAGAAGGGAAAGTCATCTCCAAAAGTGCCTTGGGATAAGGAATTCATGGCACATTTTCTCCGTCCGGTTCGAAAATGGCAGGAAAAACATAAGATTCCGTCCACGAAAATCCTGGTTGGAGAATTCGGTCTCTTTCGTAAAAACAAGGGCGCGGTCCAGTATATTAAGGACCTGGTATCCGTACTAAAGGAATACGGATGGCACAGAGCCTTTTACTCCTTTCGTGAGGAAGAATGGGACGGAATGGACTACGAACTGGGAACCGGTCCAACTCCTCCCGGCTACTGGACTGAAGTTGAAAAGGGAAACCCATTTCCGGGAAAGAAATTTTACAAACCCAACCCGTTATTTCAGGCAATCATACAAAGGTGAATTGAGGGGCACAAGTCCGAGGAGATTACGGGGACATAATAGCAACGTGGGGTCTGTGGAGAAAATGATGAATGAACAGCAATCACCATCCAATGCAATTCAAGTAGAAGTTCAAGGAGAGGCTTCTGATTGTTTGGGTCTGTTTCTTAATAAGTTCGCTTTGATGATGCAGCCTGAGAGACTTGAATTGATTAAGAGTAATACGTTCAAAGTAAAAAAAACACCTGAGGAAAATCGCATAATCATTTCTCTCGGGGATAGTAAACTTCTTACAGAAATGAAGTTTGAGACCTTGGAAAGTAAGAGCACCCTGATTTCGTTTGATTGTCCCTCTAGAATCAAGAAACTCAGGGAAAAGATAATCTCATTTTTTAGAGTCACCTGTGGGTTGTTTGGAATATTGCCTGTACTAGCAGTTTTTCACTCAAATTCAATTGATATACCACTCGCAGGAATTATTACTGTAGTGATTGGATATCCAACCTTATTTTTATGCTACGTGTTCTTTTCTAATCGTTATGTAACTGCGTATGAGAAGTGTTTCGAAGATTTGACTCAAAAGATTCTTTTGTTCATTGAAACCGAGTTGAAGAATTGTTGAGCCAATTTCTTAGGTTGATAGATTAAGGAAACAGGCTTGAAAATTCTGAGCAGATTGGAGCTCAAATGACTTCTAAGTTGGAATTTGTTGAATTCATTGTTGGACAACTGGAAAACGCGAATGACGTTACATTTAAGAAAATGTTTGGTGAGTATGCGATTTATAGTGGTTCCAAGCTAGTCGCATTGATTTGTGATGATCGGCTTCTCGTAAAACCCACCAGTGGAGGAAAATCCTTTATTGGAGAGGTCGTCGAGGCATCCCCTTATCCAGGCGCAAAACCCTGCTTTCTTATCGAAGAACAATTTGAGGATGAAGATTGGCTCTGTAATCTAATTAGAATCACCGAGGAAGAGCTTCCGATCCCAAAACCGAAGAAAAAGAAAGTTAAGGAGAAGGTAAAGTGAAGCTAAATTATGTGATTGTTTATGTCTCCGATGCCGTTTCAGGGGCAAGTGCAGACACTTAATTCCTATTCCAAACTCTATCTATGAAGGATTTCAAAACCAGCCTCGTCAAATGCAGGGATTTCTCAGGTTAATCCCAGAGAAAAGTATACCGCCTCAACGGGCTTGAGGACATTTCCGATCATCCCCACAAGAGCGTCTGCGCATCTCTGGTGAGCTCCCAGAAAGCGTCCCAATTCTTCGACCAACATAGGCTTTTTAATCAGCCATTGAAAGAAGGTGTTGATTTTGATCTTTGCCTGGAACCGTTTCCGGTGAAGCAGGGCATAAGCACTAAGACATGTCTCCAGGGATTCAGCGTGGTTGGAATTCCAATTCTTCAAAGATTGGCTAAGGAGCAGGGCGCTTAGCAGTGCCGAGGCCATTCCCTCTCCCGTGAGTGGATCCACAAAGCAGGCCGCATCCCCTATGAGGGCGCACTGGGGAGCAACAATTTGAGGGATGAGATTATGGAGATTGCAGGTGACCCTCACATCGAGGGGTGAGGGAGGAAAATCAATCCGTTCCCGTAACCAACGATCTGTCTCGATCCGGTTCTTCACAAATTGTTCGGGAGAAGAATGGGATTTCAGAATTCCAATATCCGTAACATACCCAAGATTACATTCAGAGGCTCCGGTGGGATTAAGTCCCAGGTAGGTTCCGTCTTCATAGAGATGCATTTCTCCAAAGGAATCCCTCGCATCCCTGGAATTCGCAAAGCAGTGAACAGCGATTCTTTGAGCAGACACGGACCTTCTCAAACCGCTAATACGAGCAACGATGGATTTCATCCCATCAGCACCCACAAGAAGCATTCCCTGGAATTCATCGTTTTTGCTCTTTACAATCCAACCCGACTTTCCCCGATGAATCTCCTGGACTCTATGTTCGAGGCGCAGATCCACACGTGATTCGAATTGTGCGAGTTCTCTCATTCTGGAATCAAATACAGCCCGATGGACACTTAATCCGTAGGATGTCTTCGAGTCTTTGATCGGGAAAGTACAGCGAACTTCCCTCCCCGCCGGACTATAGATTTTCATTCCATTTAACATTGGAAATCCCTCCAGAACCCATCTGGCATCTGATTCCTCCAGGAGCTTTACTCCTGCGGGGCACAAATACTCTCCGCAAAGCTTGCGTCCCTTCCCGTCAGAGGCTTCCAGTAGAAGAACGCTGTACCCGCTTCTAGCTAATTCCCGGGAGAAAAAACTACCGGCCGGGCCGGCACCAACAACGATGGCGTCATACTCTTTCATATTGCATACACTCCATACTCAGACCAGGTCCAAAGGCCATAGCTAAACCAGAAGAATCCGGGGATTCATAATCCTGTAATTTCTGTAGAACGAACATGATGGTTGCCGAACTGACATTGCCGACTTCTCTGAGGACATTGCGGGAGGTTTCCAGTTGATTGGAGGAGCACGGGAGGTCCAAAGCCTTTTCCAAAGCCCTTAAAATACTTTCCCCACCGGGGTGAATTGCCAGTTCAGGCAGATCTGCAATCAATCCCATGGTTTGAAAGGCTTTGTTTAAATTCTTCGCTAGTAATCTGGGAACGCTTTGAGAAAGGTGCATGTTGAATCCAGAATTTCCTATGTTCCAACTCATATCATCCCAACCTTCAGGGATGTAGGAGGAGTAGAAATTTCGGATTAAAAGACCTTCCGGTTTAGCTCCAATCACCGAAGCGGCACATCCATCGGCAAAAAGTAGAAATGGAACTGCTTCCTCAAGAGTTTGAGGCTTTTGCAAGTGCAGAGAGCACAATTCCAGGTTTACCATCAATACCCTGGCCTCTTGATTGGAGCGAACGATGTGGTAGGCGCTTTGCATGGCATTAATAGCCGCGTAACATCCCATAAACCCGATGATGGATCTTTGAACTGTAGGCTCCAGTTCCAGCCATCGTATGATTTCCAGATCCAGACCTGGAGCGTAAAATCCGGTACAAGAGGTGATAATCAAGTGGGTAATTGCTCTACGGTCCAGGGTTCTAAAGAGCGGCTCAATTGCCTTGTGAGCCAGGGGAAAAGCAGATTCTTGATAGACTTTCATTCGATCCGCGGTTGAAGGCCAGTTCTTCGGTCCATAAAACCCCCCATCACCGTATTCCTTACAAAGTGGGTGTTCCAGGACACTGAAACGCCGATTAACAGTGCTGTATCTCTCCAGACGCCGCATTTTTCGAGCCAAAGAATCATCTTCCAAAAGCAATTCCAGATGCTCCAAAAATGTTTGGTGAATCTCGAAGTTGGGGTGTGCTGTTGAGATCTTCTGCAAATAGACGGTTTGGCTCATTGTCGGCCGCTCTTTGCTTTGATGATTTCTGGCGGAACCGGGCTTTGGATTTCTGCGGATTTGAGCTCAATGGTTCCGCTAACATCCACGCGATCTTTCACCCGAATCATCCCGAAAAGTGCACTGGGAGCCGTGAGACCGTATTCTTTAAGAGAAACGGGAAAGGTAATTTCTAAAAGAAGCTGCTCTCCTCTTTCCTCGAATTTCTTCAATTTCACTTCAATTTCCTTTTCTATGTCCCGAATCTTCAAGCGAATGGGAAACTTTGCTCCAGAGCCTTTCAGGGCATGCAAAGAGAGTCTCTCCAGACTTGCGTTCAATACAGGGAAGCGATTGGCCTGAAACATGTCATACATCTTCCGATCCCGTTTCTTGTTTCCAGTTTTCATGTCTCTGATACGTATCTCGATCTTGGGAATGGAAAGGATGCGGCCCCTCGTACCACCATCTTGCAATGTTGCACCAAATGATTCGGGGGAAAGGGTTCCTCCGAAATCGTGCCCCGTTGAGTGTCCGTCAAAATGAAGTGATGCCTCCCCAGATAGGTTTTTTGCTTGAAGGCAGAAAAAAGGGACGAGGAAAATCATGATGAACAGGAGAAAATTGGATTTCATGAGATAGTCCTTTGGTTTTTCCAGAAAAAGGGATCCTGGAGTCGGTTTAATAATCGAGCGAAGCGCCAAATTGGTTTCTTGACCGGAAGTTTCTCCAAAAAGGCTTGTGCAAGATCTGCGAGATATCCCTGACCCTGATCGCTACAAAGAGTGTTGGGACAGGTTCTGCGAAAGGTTTGTAATCGATGATTAAGCCACTCTCTACCTACCTCGTGGGATAGATAAAAGGGTATATCTCTGTTGGTACCAAACCAGCTCAAGCTCATAGGATCCAACTTTCCGCAAAGTAGATCTCCATGTAGGGGGCTCCCTGGATAGATGCGTATTCCACAGGTGATATAGGCCACATGAGGTTTTGTGACAAATTCCTTGATAAATTCCAGGGTTTCCTCCACCGTTTCACGGCTTTCCAGAGGCCCTCCTATCAAGAAAACAAAAAGGGTTTGAATCTGTAGTTCCTTCAAGGACACCGCAGCCTTCCTCAACTGTTCCACGCAGAAGTCCTTACGATAAGATCGGAGCATGGTGGGACTGGCGCTCTCCGCAGTGAGAATTGTTGACTCGAAGCCAACTTCCTTCATTTGCTCTAGAAGAGTAAATGGTAAGTTCAGCGGATTTAATCCGGTTCCGATGAATCGAGCCCTTACCCTCCTATTTTGAATGGCACTCAGTACGTTGCGGGCATGTTGCACCGGCAAGTTGAAAGTACTATCCACAAACTCGAATTCCTCAATTCCCGTGCTCAATGCACCTTCAACTTCACGAGCAATCGAATCCGGATCCAAGAGACGATAACGGGATCCTTCGATGCGTGCGTAAGTGCAGTAAGTACAGTGAAGAGGGCATCCTCGTTTTGTTTGGAGGGGATAGCCCGCATCGCGGCCGAGATAGGGTTTCATGGAAACCCAGCGATATAGTTGTGGAGCAGGGAGATTACGGGTGTCTATTACTCGAAAAGGGATGGTTTCCGAATGGGAAAGAATTTTTGGAAGAGGTTTTTTGGAAGCAATGAATTCAAGGGCCTGCAACAGGCCCGGCTCTCCTTCTCCCAGGATCAGGCAATCTGCCTCAGTAGCACGCAGAACCCTTTTGGGATCAACAGTAGCGGCCGGCCCTCCCACAAGAATGGGGACAGGCGCGACCTTAAATGTAGCACGTAGCAGATCCACAAGTTTTGCTGGTTCCTGTAGATAGGTTCGATAGGCGTTGAGATCTGAGTTATCCAGGTTTCGGATTCCGATCCCAATGAGATTCGGTTGGAAAAGGAGAGCTTTCTTGGAAAACTCCCTTTTCTGCTTACGCGTGAACGGAAACTCCAGAATCTCTACCTGATGGCCCTTAGCTTCCAGAAAACTTGCCAGGAATGCCAATCCCAGAGGAGCAACACGGTAGGGTCGTGTAGTGGAGTTCCCATTGACGAGGAGGACCCGAAAAGTGTTTTTCAAGTTCATATCTTCAGTATCTGGGATAGGACCTTAAAGGAAGGTTAAATCCCAAGATCTGTTTTTAAGTCCAGAAATTAGAGAAGGGAAACCGGGGGAAGTCCGACTGCTGGAAAGAGGCGGAATCAGCCCCGTGACTCCAGAATATAGCCCGTGCCGCGTACCGTATGAATCAGGGTCTTCGCAAAGGGTCGGTCCACTTTCCTACGAAGGTAGGAAATGTATACATCCAGCACGTTGCTATCGCAATCGAAATGAAGATCATAAATTTTTTCAAGGAGCTCTTGTCGGGTCAAAACTTTACCCTTTTGCAGGAGAAGTGCTTCCAGTAGGTTATATTCGCGTGTACTAAGAGTTATTTCCTTTTCAGCTCGAGACACACTCCGACGGTTGAGGTCCATCACCAGATCCCCCTCTTGAAGAATCGATTGCGCACTCGATTGAGTACGACGAATCAAAGCCCGGACCCTGGCTAGCAGTTCTCGGTATTCAAAGGGCTTGCCAAGGTAATCGTCTGCCCCGGTCTCAAGTCCTTCAACACGATTTTTTACAAGATTCCGTGTAGTCAATATGAGAACCGGGGTTCGGATTCCTCGGGACCTCGCTCGTTGAAGAATTGCCAGACCATCTAATTCGGGAAGTTGTAGATCCAAAATCGCAAGATCGAACTTTTCCTCCTCCAACAAATATGAACCCTCGATTCCCCGGTCCGCCCATTCCACAAGAAATCCCTCTGACTTCAAACGGGAAACGATCTGTTTCCCCAGGATTTCCTCATCTTCCACAAGAAGAATACGCATATTTCTTTAGCGTGGCAAAAATAGCCTGACCCGTGTAAAGCCCCGTTCTAACTTTGACTCACTCTTGCTTTCGATTTCCATAGACCCTCCCATTTCCTCCAAGAATTTCTTCGCCAACAATAATCCAAACCCCGTCCCTTTCTCTCCTGCGGTTCCCCGGCGAATAGGACGGACGGAAGGGTCGAATACCTGTGAAAGTAAAGACTCATCCATACCAATCCCCTCATCGCATACAACAAATTCAACTCTTTTTCCTCGATCCAGGCAATTCAAAGTGATTTCGCAACTGGAGCGGGAAAATTTAATCGCGTTTCCAATGACATTGGCAAGGACACTCATGGTGAACCATTCCCGATCCACATTCAATGTTTCCACCTCGGTGGACTGCTTTCGAAACCTTAAGTCCTTTTTCCGCAAGCGCTGTGAAAATAATAGTTCAAGATCTTCATACAACTCGGATACAGAGGTCTCTTCGGGCTGAAATTCCAGTCGTCCTTCCTGTAGGGCCCGCAGTTCCGAACACTTTTTCAACATAGTAGAAGAATCCATACAGAGTTTTTGTAATTTTGGGATTGCCGCGCGTAATTCTTTCTCCCCCGTTTTCGTACCAAGACCTTCCACAAGCAATCCGAGGGAAGACAAGTAGTTCCCAAGATCATGGGTGAGCAGATTTGCCAGGGTTTTGTATTCTTCCACCAACTGTAAATAATCATGAGTACGGTCTTGCACCTGAGATTCCAGGGCCAGAGCGGATTGCTCCAGTTCTTTCTGATATCGTTTCAGGTTTTTCGACATTGACTTCATACTGTTTGCCAAGTCCTCTATTTCATCACCTGAATGAATGGAGAGTTCAAAATCAAATTCAGATTTCTCAATGGATTCTGCTGCCGTTCGCAGCGAAATCAGAGGGGAACTGACTCTCCTGGCAAGAACCTTTGAAATCCATAGCGTAGCTAAAATGGTTAAGATCAGTATGCCAAAAATGATGTGGAGCACATGTTCGCGTTGTAGTAATGCAGCTTTTTCATCAAATAGAACAAGAATCTTCCAATCTGTTGAAGGGAGTTTTTTCCAGTAAAATAAAAATTGTCCCTGGCCCTTGGGTCCGGGACAACGATCATGAAAGTCTCCTCGTTCGATGGATGCAAGAATCTCACTCCAGGTAGTATTCCTTACCGATTCACCCAAAGGGTGGAAGAGCAATTTTCCATGGGAATCAAAGACAAGAATCATTCGATCCTTTCCCTGTTCCTTTCCCCCCAAAGTCAGGGAACGAATCTTATCAAAGATTGTCTGAAGGGACAGGGAACCCTGTAGAATATGTGCGCCCTCATCTTCGCTATGAAATGCGATGAGAACGGGTAAGATGGAATCGTCGCCAAATGAGGAAAGTTCCACATCCAGATTGTGCATCCAGGGTTGAGTAAGGTGGTCCTGCGCCATGCGCTCGTGAAGGGAAGCGAAGGACTCGTACTTATGTTCCGTGGGAAGGGTGACCCGCAAAGGGTTGGTACTGGAAAAAAATTTCATCCCTTTGGAGGTGTTGCGAACACACAACACTTCCTCAAATTCCGGGTGATACCTTTGAAACATCACTAGCAGATTCCGCAGAAGTCCATCCTTATCCCATGACTCCATAATTTGTTCGCGTATCACCCGTGTTTGGGAAAGAAATTCCAGATCTCTGCGACTCGATTCCAGAAAATTCTGCATCTCACGAACCAGTTGGATTCCCAGCTGGGAAAAATCACGTTGAACCTGGATTTGAAGGCTTTCCCCAAAGGTTTGGAAGAACAACCAGCTACAGGCCATCATGGGAAGAAGCGAAAAGGTGAAAAGCAGAAACCGGACCTTGCTCTCCAGGTTCATTCTTCCCATCAGTAATGTCTCACTTCCAAGACTTTTAAGAATTTTGGTAGAACGGTATTCTTTGGACAATAACCAATGTAATTGGGGTTTCTCATCAGGAACTTAAGAACTACACGAACATTCTTTTTGGTAACAGGATCCTGCTGTCCTACGGTGAGAAACCTGGTGCGCCAATATGCTTCCAGTTGCAGTCGATTCAAGTTGAGATACTTCAGTGCGAAAGCTTCACGCAGTGGGTCGTCAAAGCGGTATTCCACCACGTCAAGTTTTAGGCCCTGTGTTCTTTTGGTCTTCAGTAAAAAAAGAGATCTCAGGTCTCGGGAGCGGATCCATTCAATGGGGGTTTTTTGATTTGTGATTAAGAAAAGCTCTTCACAGCGACTTAGACTGCTCAAGAGCAAAAAGAGGAAGAGATATACTGAGGATTTTAAAATCACTTCAGAAGCCGAAATAAAAGGAAGTCCACAAAGACCTTTCTCTGCCCAATTGCGCATTATCAAACTCGGAAGTTACATATTCGAGTTTAACTCCGGCATGGGATCCGAAATGACGATTCAATCCAACTAACTGAAGATGCTGGTCCAATGTGCTGTCCACCCGTTGATCCATATCGATTTTTTCAGCCCGATAATAGAGTGATAGTTTTGGGTCAAGGGCATAGAAGGGCTGAAAATACCAGCCAGAAGCACGGGTCGCTCCGCGAAGGGTTTCTTCAAGCTCACTGCGGGCATACGAAGCAATCAGGCCCAAACGATTTCGTTTTCCCTGAAGTTCGGTCATGTAAACTTCATAATCGCCTCCTCCTACAATTGGGATTCCGTCAAAATGGAAATCTCTGGAGTCCTCATAGTGATGAAAACTCAATTCCAATAGATTCCACGGGTCGAGGGAAATTTTCAGTTTTTGTCCCAGGGCTTTGCGGTTGTTTTTATCCCGACCAGCCCCGGAAAGATTCCCCTGAAAGGCCAGGTCTCTGCTATCGATTCCGTTTCCGCCATACAGCGAATAGGAAAAGGAACGGCCCGAGCTGATCCATTGGCCGCTGAGCCCTGTTCCTATATAAACAAAGGGCATAAAGCGCTGATTAATCAGAGGTTTATTAATACTCTTAGTGAGAGTGGGGTAATGATTCAGATTCCAATATGTGGGAATCAGAGATTCCCCTGCCCTCCATTTGAATGCTTCCGTTTGTCGATATTCCACCCAGGCTCGCTCCTGGCCGCTGGAGGTACCACTGTGAGCCCATTCCAGTTCGCTGAAAAAGGTAAACCGTCCCCGGTTTGCCAACAGGAAAAGGGACGTGTGCTCCTGGTTAAACGAATCAGGTAGACCCTGGTTTGAAAAGCCGTAATTCACAAAGTCTGTATTGAAGTACCCATGAATTTCCAATTGCCAATCCAGCTTCTCCTGCAAATCATCGATCTCATCCCTCTGAATTTCCACTTCATTTTCGACTGCGGCAACATCTGTAGGTTTGGAAGCCTGCCCAAAGCGGTTTCGCAAGATATTAAGCTCCTCTTCTTGAGTTCTCAGAAGGCTAAGGGTCTCCAGGAGCACCTCTTTCAGATCCTGCACGTTGGAAGATTGCAAGGCGCGATTCTGAAGAATGGAGATCGAGTCTTGTGCGGGTGCAAAGGAGGTCAAGAGGATACCGAGGGTGAAGATTTTGATTCTTCGCTTCATTTGCCTGCCTTATTTTAAGATTTCTTTAAGTTTATGCCTGATAAAATGAAGGGGTGAACATCGCACCATGGTTACTCCTGATTCTCAGCCTGGCAGGGCTGCCCTATATTTCCCTTCACCAGGACAATGAGCTGGAAAACTGGTTCGGAAAAGGACACGCAGCCGTCCAGGATTGGGACTCTGCGCGTAAATCTTTCTTCCTCGATCCCCCACTGGTCCTCCACTGGGAAAAGATTCCCACAACTTATGAAAACTTTGTGCAGTTGGCAAGCTCTTTGGACCGGCTTTGTAACCGACCTGAGGTTCAGACCTGTTTTACTCTCAAACACGCAGTTCTGTTGTCACAGGGAGAGGAGTCTCTTGACTTCCTGAACCCAGCTGAGTGGCCACGAATTCTAAAGGAACTCCTCGATCACCCTTTTTATGCCAAAGTATTTTTCCCCACACAAAAAGGGGTCCTGGCTTATTTACATCTGCGGGAAGATGCAGAAGAGAGTTTCCAACAGGACCTGCTGGAAGAATGTACTCTCGATGGAGTTTTTTCGCTCTCTAGCGGAACCATGCTTAACCGAGAAATCCAGCATATCTCCGAAGAAGACTCCAGGCTTTACTTTACATTCCTACCCCTGCTTTTGGGTTTCTTTGTCTGGTGGCTAAGCAGATCATGGAAATTGGTTCTCATTCTATTTCTGGTTCAGGGAAACGTGCTGATTCTAACCTTATGTATAGCGAAAATTCTTGGAGTTTCCCTGACTGCGGTGAACATGATTGTACCGCCCATGCTCCTGAGCTTGACCCTGGCCTCCTTCTTCCATCTGGTATTCCACGCAAACGCCACGATATGGCTGGAGGAAGGAATCGATTACTCCCTATCCCATAATTGGAGGGTGATCTTGATGAGTAAAGTCACCACAGCCACGGGATTCCTCACCCTTTCGCTGAGCGAGTTGGAAACCCTACGTGTGACCGGTTATCTCTGTGCTCTGGGACTGGCCCTCTCGTATATAGCCCTGTTTACTTTATTTCCCTTCCTGGTGCGCATCATTCGGCCAGAGAGTTTTTTGAGAACCCGGTGGAAGAATACTTCTGCTAATCTTCAAAAGAAGTTGTATCGCTGGGTTCTGAAGAGGCATTTCTACCTGGCTGTGGGCTTCATAGCCATCCTAATTCCTTGTCTTGTTCTTTTTTTTAGAACTGAAACTTCGTCCCATGGAATTTATATGCTTCCTCGTGGAAATGAGCTCCGTCGTTTGATGGATAATTTTGAAAAATCCGAACTCCTGGGTACAACTAGAGTGGAGTTACTGATTTACGGAAATGGACAGGATCCGGGGTTCGTTGAAAGGGTCTGGAGTGCACAGCAAGAGATTGAAGGTCTAAAGGGAATTCGACATTGTTTTAGTGCCCTGGACCTTGCATCGCTGGTGCAGTGGAATCTGGAAGAGAAATATTCTCCCTCCCTTCAGGGCGAGCAGTTGGCAGAGACCTACTATTCCCTGCGGGAGAGCCCCCTGGGTCCCTTGCTGAATCGTTACCTTCAGAGGGAGATCTTGCGTGTCAGCATCGGACTTTCCATTCCTACTCCGCAAAGCTGGAGTGTCCTGGAGCCAGGTCTGCGGCGAATCCTCGAACAATTCCAATTGGAGTATCAGCTCACTGGATACGGGGTCTTAGAAACCAAAATGGATAGGGCTCTTCTGGAGGTTCTGCAACAATCCTTCTTGATTACACTGATTCTGCTTCTGATGTTCTTATGGTATTGGACGGGTTCCTTTTTTATGGGATTCATTGGCCTTTTGCCAAATATGTTTCCGGTACTTTGTATTTTTGCGTTTATGAATCAAATGTCGATGCCTTCCAATGTTGCCACGAGCTTGATTGCGGGAATTACACTTGGAATTGCGGTGGACGATACGCTGCATTTTCTATCTGATTGGCGGTTTCAGACAGGCCCCCCGTCGATCAGGTTTGAGCGATTCTTAAATTATTCCCTGTTCCCGATCACTCTGACCACTTTATCGATGGTCCTGGGTTACTTCGTATTTCTTTGCGCGAGTTTTGTGCCAATCCAGACTTTCGGTGTCTTCATGCTTGTGGGGGCTACGATGGCCTGGCTAGGCGATTGTTTATTTTTTCCAGCCCTGCTGTGGGTTCTAGAAAGGGGGGAGAAGTCATGCGTTTTGGGTGGAAAGTCGTTTTAGGATTTTTTTTGTTCTTCAGCGCCTACAATTTCAGCACCAACAATGAAATCACTAAGGACGAATGTTTCTTACTGAACTGGCTACAAGAAAAAAAGCCGATTTTGGAGTGGGGACAGACCTCGAAGCACTTCAATTACAGGGTGGTCTTTTTTCATGACAAAAAAGCCCGCAAAAAGGTGCAGACCTGGTTTGAGGAATTCACCCCTCTCTTACTGAATTACCCTGACATAGAGTTTCATCATGTACTATTTCCGGGAGGCGTCTCATTTCTCACTCCGCGTCCCAAGGTCTATGCCAAAATTCGATCGGAAATTTTGCTCCTGCGAAAAGAGATACATGCGTCACTCAGTGAGAAACAGCGAGCTACCCTGGCAACCCTGCGAGTTTTATGGCGCGTAGACGACCGCAGGTCGATTACCGGTATGATGTCCATGCCACGTCATGATCTGGGTGTCATAATTTTAGGCGGGAAAGGGGAGGTCCTGGCATCGGTTAAGCTAGTGGATAAGAATACGGAAATTTTCTTTGACCTACTATCAAAGCTTGAGGCTCGCAATTCGAAGCAGTAAGCGGGAAAACTGGCGGCAACGAGGACAGTCCACTTTTGGTCCCCCAGCAGGGACGGGCTAGAAGATTTTCTAAATCTTCATTTGAATTACTTCTAACTACCCAAAAGCATGGAGGCCTTCTCCTCTTCCTGGAGTGAAAATCAAGAGTTTCTCATCCGATATATCTGACATACCCACTATGCAAATCGGAAAATATGAATGACTCTAACTTTCTGCACTTTCTTCTTTTAGTGCTTCTCCTCATTCCCACACATGCTTCAGCACCTGGGAACTCAGATGAAGAATTAATACTTCACTCCATGAGACTAGATAATCTCCAAAGAAAGATCAGAACCTTAGAAGATGCGCTGTATCAGGCAAACTTCCGGGATAACATCCAGGGTACAAAAGGCCAACCTACAGAAAGTGAGAATCTTAAGGAGCGGATTGAGGAACTGGAGGAGAACCAAGAAATTCAAATGGAGGAATTGGAAAGTCTGGACCAGAAATTAGATCTACAAGTTCACTTCAATGGATACTTTGATTTGAAAGCCGTGGACTACAAAGCCAGGGGGGATCAACGCAAAGACAGCTTTGATCAGCACCATACCGCTCTCTTTATAGATATCAGAAAGGGGAGAACACAGTTCTTTGCGGAAATGGAGTGGGAACATGCCGGCAAAAGCCTGAAACAGGAACGAGCCTGGGTTCGTTATGAATCTGGGTTTGGCTTAAATCTGAAAGCAGGGCATTTTTTCGCCCCAACTCACTGGAATCTAAATCATTATCCTACGATTGCGCTCAGCATCAGTGAACCTGATTTTTCAAGACGCTACTTTCCTCGCAGCTTGAGTGGTTTGGACCTTTCCAAAACCTGGATTCGCGGCCACAGCAGTCTTTCCTATGAAACGTATTTTGCAAATGGCTTTGAGGAAGATCCCATCCTGGTTGGTAGGGATGTGAATGACTCCAAGGCCATAGGTCATCGAATAAGGTTTGAGCGAATAAAAGGCGATAGATCCTATGCGATTGCCCTTCATCATTACAGGGACCGCAGGAGTAATGATCTTTTGAATCAACCCATCGGAGCAGACGGTAAATACGTATCCAAAATGATAGAAGGTGAGTTTAATCACGGTAATCTTGGCTTGATTGGAGCCTTGGTAACTGGCACATGGAAAGATCCCATAAGGGTGTCCGGGCTACTGAGAAGTAATTCCTGGTACATTCAGCCAGCCCTAAGACTATCGTCCAAAATTACTTCCTATGCCCGGTTTGGCGTACTTGACCCTGATCGTTCTATTCAAGATCCCTTGGACCGTCAGCAACAGGTTTATGGACTGAACATAAAGCCCACATTCGCGACCACCTGGAAGTTAGAGTGGATACAACATCGCCATACCCTGAAGACAAACATCGATGACAAGCAACTCTGGTCCAGCTTGAGTTTTGCATTTTGATGAAATTGTTAAAGCACATAGCACTTGTACTGGCATTTTCTCCGGCCTTGATGTCCGAGGAACAGATCTATCTCATTGCGCACAAGGACTTACCCATATCTCAAATTTCAACAACAGAACTTATGTCCTTATTTCTAAAAAAAATTGACCACGTCGGTGGAAAAAAATTGAACTTTGTCCAATATAGAACCGGCTCCAGGGCGCGGACCGGCTTTGCTCGTACCTACCTGAATATGACGATGGATGAAGAATCTCTATACTGGAGAAAACTTCTTGTACAGCGGGGAGCTCGACCACCGAAATCCAAAAAAAACAAAAAAATCATGTTGAAATTTATCAGCAAACATCCTGATACAATTTCTTATATTTTGGATTTCATGGTTCTGCCATCGGAGCTCAAACTCCTTAAAGTTATTCCATGAAGAGCCTTTCCTCTCAGGTTCAAAAGGCATTTTGGATCGTTTCTATACTTCCTCTCTTGCTTCTTGCTGGATTTACTTATCAGGAAGCCATTTATATTACCAGTAACCAGGTGCAGAGGAATTTTCAAAACATCACCCATCAAATCGTCGCGCAGCTGGAACGCTCCCTTGCCAGCAGAAAAAATAATCTCCAGTTTCTAACCAGATTGCTATCGATCCGAGAAGGAATCTTGGAGGACTTCGATAAGGATGGATTACTTGCTGAACTTCTCATTGCCTATCGAGACGAAAATCCGGAATTTGCAGAGATATATTTGCTAAAAAATAAGGAGAATTCATTTACTCCCTTCGCAAGTTCAAATCCTTCAAGGATGAAGGAGTCTTGTAACTTTGAAGACAGCCTTCGAGAAATCGTTCGTAAAGATGGAGAAATTCCTCCTCTCGTCCTTTCTACGAAAAATATGATGAGTATTCCCGGTTTAAAGCGCTCAGCTTTTCCGCTTTTGCTCCCCTTTCGGGCGGAAGATGAGGAGATTCATTTCATGGTAGGAATGATAGATCTGGAAACTCTGCAACTGCACTTTCGATCATTGGAAATTGATGGGGAAGCACAGGGGCCTGATCAATTTCTAGTGATCGTGGACAATGCTAATGACATTCTATTCAAGCCTGTTTCTAACCAGTCCAACCTCGGTAGCCAGTTGACCGGAAAGGAGGGTTTGGTGCTACTTGGGCAGAAGGAATATTTGGTTCACAGACATCATAGTGAGCTCTTGAAATGGACTATTTATGTATTACAAAACACGCAAATCACCTTTGCCTGGAAAGAGAAACTGCTCTTTGCCATCTTGATCCTCTTAGGGGTGGTTACCATGGTTACACTCCTTCTTTCTTCAAAGATGGTGCGAGGACTAATGATACCCATTGACAATCTAAAATTGGCTGCTCAGAAATATGGAGGATCACAGTTTGATTACAAAATTCCATTTACCCATATCAGTGAACTGTATCAAGTATCCGAGGTCTTTCAGGAAATGGCTCATTCCCTAAAGACAGCTAACCAGGAACTACACAATTTCAATGAACAGCTGGAATCTCAGGTGGAAGAACGTACCGGTCAGCTAGCGCAACGAAATATGGAATTAGATGCCATATCTACCCAGCTCGCGAAATACTTATCTCCGCAGGTATATGGACTGATCTTTCAGGGAAATTCAGAAGTAAAACTTGGAGCACGTCGCAAAAAATTAACAATATTTTTCTCTGACATCAAGGGTTTCACCACGATTTCAGAAGAAATGGAATCCGAAGATCTCACAAAAATGCTGAATTCCTACCTGAACGAAATGGCGAAAATCGCATTGGATTTCGGAGGGACCATTGATAAGTTCATCGGAGATGCTGTGATGGTTTTTTTCGGTGATCCTGAATCCCGGGGGGAATCTGAAGATGCCCTACATTGCGTCCGAATGGCTTTTTCAATGCAGGAGCGAATGAAGAGCTTGCGATTGAAATGGAAGCGGGAAGGATGGAGCCATGAATTTCACATCCGCTGCGGCATCAACACTGGATATGCTACAGTCGGCAACTTCGGCAGTGATGACCGCATGGATTACACTCTTGTAGGGCGTGCTGTCAATCTTGCCAGTAGACTGGAGTCCAACGCCAGTGTCGATGAAATACTAATTTCTAACTCCACCTATTCCCTTGTGCAAGACCATGTGGAATGCCTGACAAGGGAACCTATACAGGTAAAAGGGATTCAAAGACCCATTCAAACCTATGAGATCATTCGAGTTTTGGAAGATCAACAGGAAGATCTTGTACTACATGAACAAGAGAGTCTCTTTTTACAGGTAAATCTAGGAAAATTCGATGGGGAGAAGAAAGCCGCCATACGGAAGGAAATCAAGAAACTTGTTGAATATTTTCCCCCCTGAGTAGCGAAAACTTCCTTCTCCCTGCTCTAACTCCTGACTCCTTAGCCTCCAGGTGATAGACTGGGATTTCCTGATTCATAACCGGGGGGCACTTCATGAAATCCTATAAGGATAAAGTTGTTTTCATCACCGGTGGGGCTCATGGTATTGGGCTATCCCTCGCTCGAATGTACCATCGTAAATCCGCCAAAGTCGTGGTGGTTGATATCAATGAGGAAAACCTCGCCAAACTTGAACAGGACCTGCCTGGACTCCTTGGTAGAGTGTGCGATATCACGAACCGGGAAGCTGTGTATGAGATGGCCAGAGAGGTTCGAGAGCAGGTGGGCGATCCAGCCCTGGTAATCAATAATGCCGGTGTTGTAGAGAACTCTGATTTCCTAAACTGCTCTGATGAGAGCCTTGAGCGCACCATGAATGTAAATATTGTTTCTCATTTCTGGGTGCTGAAGGCCTTCTTACCTTCCATGTTGGAGAAGGGGGAAGGTCATGTATGTGAAATTGCTTCCGCAGCGGGTCTGATGGGGGTTCCCGGCATGGTAGCTTATTGCGCTTCCAAGCATGCTGTCATCGGTTTTGGCCGAGCGTTAAAGCAGGAAGTGGATCGACTCAGCGGTGGCAAAGTCAAATTCACCATTGTTTGTCCAAGTTTCATCAGTACCGGAATGTTTGAAGGGGTTAAGCCCGCTCGCTTGACTCCTATGCTAGGGCAGGAAGAAATTGCGAAGATCATTTTCGATTCCATAGACCGTGAAAAGACTATGGTACTCGAACCCTTTATGGTGAAGCTTTTACCTTCCCTGATTGCGATGCTTCCCACGTCTGTCTTTGAATTTGTTTCTAAAATATTTGGGGTAGATCAGGCCATGGTTGACATCAATACCAGAGAAGGCCAGGGCAGAGAATGAAGCGAGGATAGAAGATGCCAGAACTTGAGTCCCGATTTGAGATGAAATGGTACGGATGGGGCAGTGCAGATATTCGTTATCCTGTTCATCAGAAACCCGGGATTCTAAGCTATCTTGAAGAAACTCTGGGAATCACCGAGTTGACACCTTCCTCACCACCGGATCTATCCAATATGAAGATCCCAGACTCCTCCATTCCTGAATCCCTGGTTGAAACTCTCAAGGGTGAGCTTGGAAGTACCCTGGTTTCAATGGATAGGCGGGACCGGATTCTACATTGCCTCGGCAAAAGCTATAAGGATCTTCTTAGATTGAGATCAGGCAAGATTGAAAAGGGGCCAGATCTCATCCTTTACCCAGCTAGCGCGCAAGACCTACCCCGGATTTTCCAGGTTTGCCGAAAATACAGAATCGCTATCGTTCCCTTCGGCGGCGGCACCAGTGTGGTTGGAGGAGTAGAGCCTTATAAGGCTGATTTCCCCTTTCTGGCAACAGTAGATCTACGTAGACTGAAGAAAGTGCTTTCGCTGGATCCCGCTTCCCTTATAGCCCATGTCGAAGCAGGAATCTTCGGACCCGAGTTGGAAGAAAAGCTCCAATCCCAGGGCTACACCGTAGGTCATTATCCCCAGTCCTTTGAATTTTCAACCCTGGGAGGCTGGATCGCCGCTCGATCCAGTGGGCAAAACTCCCTTCAATACGGGGGAATTGAGAAAATTGTTCAGTCCATTGATGTACTTTCACCCATCGGAGAGGTAGAAACTCTTGCCACTCCCAGGATGGCCTGCGGACCTGACTGGAAAGAATTGTTTTTGGGTTCCGAAGGGTGCCTTGGTGTGATTACCTCCGCAAAGATCAGAATTCAGCCAGTACCAGACGAAAAACTCTATTTTCTTTCCCTCTTTCCTGACTTCAAAAGCGCTGCCCTCGCCTGCAGAAAAGTAACCCAGAAAGGATTATCGGCCGCAATGCTGAGAGCATCTGATGAAGAGGAGACCAGGGCGATGATGGCTATGGGGAGGGGAATGGAGACACTCTGGTCGCGTGCCGCGAAGAAGTTCGCTCGTAAATACCTGGAGTTGAAAAACTTCGATTTATCCCGGTTCGCTTCGGTAATGGTGGGTCTAGAGGGAACCGCCAGGAACAACTCACGGTGCAAAAAAAAGATTCGAAGGATTTTCCAAGAACATGGCAGCGTTTACCTGGGTACATCTCCTGGAGAAAAATGGTTGAAGGATCGCTTCTTTCTGCCCTACCTCCGCGATGATTTTATGGACAATGGATTATTGGTGGATACCCTGGAGACATCGACGACCTGGGAGAGACTTGAGGAACTCTATCACGGCGTCAGAGACGCTATCATTAGCGTGCTCTCAAAAACCTCCCCCTGCGTGGTCTATACCCATATCTCTCACCTTTACCCCGATGGTGCTTCACTCTATTTCAGCATCCTCGCCAGGCAGGATCCTGCTGATCCCATGGCACAGTGGTCAGAGATGAAGGCTGCCGCCAACCAGAAAATTTCCTCCCTTGGGGCAGCCATCAGTCACCATCATGGTGTGGGAATGGATCATAAGAATTCACTGCATTACGGCGAAGTTGAAAAGGGATTGTTTCAACAGGTGAAAGCCTATCTTGATCCCGATGGGATCTTAAACCCGGGTAAGATGCTGTGATCCTCAAGACGAGGAGAACAAACCTTCGCAGGTTGGCCAATGAGGAGTTGGATGTTCTGGTCATCGGGGGAGGGATTACCGGCAGCGGAATCCTGCGCGACTGCGCTCAGCGCGGCTTAAGTTGTGTCCTTTTAGAAAAGGGGGACTTCTCCTCGGGTACAAGCTCCAAATCCGGAAAGCTCATTCATGGCGGATTGCGCTACCTGAAAAACCTGCAGCTCTCCCTGGTCTGGGAATCCTGCACTGAACGAAGGCATCTTCTGGATACCCTGGCACCTCATATCGTGAAGCCGGTCCAGTTCTTCATTCCCTTCTACCGAGGTTCCCTGGTACCGCGTTGGATGGCTGCTGTGGGACTCCTGGCTTATGAAATTTTGTCGGGTTTTAAGAGTCCAGGTCCTTTTAAGGTTCTTGGCCCGCAGAAAATGCTGGAAATATTTCCTAATCTTGAGCGCATTGGATTAGTGGGAGGGGTCTCCTATTTTGATTGCAGCTGTAATGACGCACGTCTAACCCTCGAGACACTCAAGGCCGCTGTCTCTCATGGAGCCCATACGCACTCCTATTGTGAGGTTTTGAACCTTGAGCGTCAGGATGGTGTCTTTACGGTGAAATTCAAGGATTGTCTCGATGGAGACTCGCAAGATCTGTCTCTGCGGGCAAAGACAGTTGTCAGTGCCGCTGGTGCCTGGGCAGATCAGCTCCAATCCATGGCAAAAGAAGAATTGTTTAATCTAAAAATGACTTCGGGTATTCACTTGATTCTGGAAAAAAACCGGCTCAATCTACCCTTCACCATGTCCGTAGAATCTGGCGAGGATAACAGGGTCATCTACCTGGTACCTCACGAGCATTATTTACTCATTGGGACCACCGATCGCTTCGTCGAGCCAAAACCTGATGAGATTTCTATCTCAAAAAGAGATGTCTCCTATCTGCTCAACCTGGTGAATCGGTACTTCCCGGAAGCAAAATTGAGTGCAGACGATGTACAATCCGCATTTGTAGGGGTTCGACCTCTGGTAGGCAGCGCTGATGGGAAGAGTGAATCAGAACTGCCCCGGGATTACGAAATTCGATCCAACCACAATGGCTATATCGCCGTGACCGGGGGAAAGCTCACCACCTATCGGCACATGGCGCAAAAAGTGGTGGATCTGCTTGTACACGATTTCTTTCCAGACTTCGCTTTTAAGCCCTGTAGCTCTATCTCTCCCATCTCCGGGGGAGAGATGATGTCTGATAAATACGGAATTCAAGAGGAGATAAAGTTATCTCAAGAGCATTTGCAGATCATACAAAGCCGCTACGGCTCAAATGTCTCAATTGTAGGGGCGCACATTTGCGCGGCTGAAGATGGAGCTGAGAGAATTTCCGATGACATCCCGTACTTGTGGGGTGAAATTGACTATTTCGTTCATATGGAGCAAGCTCTAAGTCTTAGCGATGTACTAATTCGAAGATCAGAGATATTCTTCATTCAGCCATTGCTTCCAGATAGCTTGTTGAGAAAGATAGCCTTGAGGATGAGCAAGTTGCTGGGAACAGATGAAAACTGGGTGGATAGAGAGATCGAACTCTACCTCAGAGAGATTCAGAAAACACTTGGAGCAATTACGGTTATCAATGCCTGAGATCAATTCCCTTTTAGAACAAGCACTGAAATGCCACCAAGGCGGTGATTTTTACAGGGCAAAAGACCTCTACGAAAGAGTTTTAAGTCGAGCACCAGAGCACCCGGACGCTTTGTACCTTAGCGGAGTTCTCCTCCAACAATTGGGAGAGCCTCGCGAGGCGATTGAAAGACTGGAACTCGCTTTGTCCTTTGCGAGGGGAAACTGTGTAATTCTCTACAATCTGGCCGCAATCTATTTTGAGCAGGGATTGTTGGAGGAATCCATTCAGACATATGAGCAGGTTTTAGAGATCGAGCCTCATCATATTTCTTCGCTTAATAACCTGGGTTCTATCTATTTCCCCTTAAATCCAGAAAGCTCCGTCAAATACTTTCTCAAGAGTTATGAGCTGGATCCCTCTAGTCTTCAAGCCCTGTGCAATCTATCGCTGGCATTGGATCTAAGTTTGAGAAAGTTAGAGGCATTCGAGCTACTCAGGCAAAGATTTGCCTTTTTTTCCCTGTCTTCGGAGTACTGTACTACTCTGTCCGCAATCCTCGATGGTTTAGATTACGAGCTTTGTACACAGGATCAAAGAGAGTTTCTAGAGAGTCTATACGGTTGTGAATTCATCAATCTCGATAAGTTAAATCAAGTCCTCAAACCCATGTTTGTCTGTTCTCTAGATGATTTGAGCGAGGTCTTCAGCCTGAAGAATTTGCCTTCCATGATTCCCAGGTATTTGAAGGCATCTCCTATTTCTTCAGATTTGGAAGAGACCAGGCTATTGGAGCTAAGGAAACTCGTAACCCTCGGGATTCAAAATGATTGTCAGGAGAACCAGGAGGAGCTCTTGGCATTACTTGAGGCTATCGCAATTCAGGAATTTAGACTGGAGTTCTCAACTTTCGTTAGCAGTGAGGAGCGAGAAGAGCTTAAAAAATTTGAGGGAACTTCTACTCTGGAGCTATTGCTCAGGGCATGCTACACAAAACCATCGAGAGCTGAAATTGAGCAGCTTTCCCAGACCAGCTACCAGGATTTGTATGAATCCTATAGAAAAGAGCTCGAAATCCAGGAAATGCCAATTAGCTGCTTTGATCTCTCCAATTCGACATCAAAGATTGTAGCCTGTCACTATGAAGAAGATCCCTATCCCAAATGGTGTTTCGTTCAGAAATTTAACCCAATCCCTTTTAGCCAATTTCTAAAGGAGAGGCTGGGAAACAGGGAATCTGTGAGTTCGGTCGCAAACTTTCCAGAAATCCTGGTCGCTGGCTGTGGAACCGGGAAAGTGCTCGTGGAACTCTTGTCCCAGGTTCAATACCAAAACGCCACAGGAATCGATCTGAGTGTCCAAAGCCTCCAATACTCAAAATACAGATTAGAGCAAGCGAATCTACAAAACGTTGAACTCCTGCGATCGGATCTATTAAGTCTCAAGGATTTGGGCCAGAGTTATGACTTCATAGACTGCTGCGGGGTCTTACATCATTTGGAGTACCCGCGTGAAGGCCTTAAGACCCTCGTAGAGGTCTTGAGGGGCGGCTCCTATATGAGACTTGCTCTCTACAGTAGGATAGCCAGAAGAAATATCACCCTGGTGAGGCAAGATTATCAATCTTCTGTCCCTGATCGCGAGTCAATCATTCAGGCCCGCCATGAATTACGAAATCTGGAGATCGAAAATCCTAGACGATATGTTCTCAACTATTCTGACTTTTACAGTGTTTCGGGCTGTAGAGATCTTCTATTTCATTCCTGTGAGCATCAATTCGATCTTCCCGAGCTCAAAGAGCTGCTAGACTCTGGCGGTCTCATCTTTTGCGGATTTGAATTTCCTTCCAGGCGGAGCCTTCTTGAGTATTCCCAGTGCTATCCCCAGGATCCCTATGGTTTAAACCTCGCTAACTGGCATACCTTTGAACTAGAAAACCCGGATTTTTTTGCGGCCATGTACCAGTTTTATGTAAGGAAAAATAGCACCAGAAAACTCTAAAGTATTATTCTTCAGAATTCTTTTGAAAGTGGAGAAATAACGGGATTCTACCGGCTCTTAAGGCGTGCTGGTAGAATAGTGTCTGCTGGTGTTTTCCTGGGTTAGAAGTTAATTCCCCAGGTCCCACTAAGTTCTCAAACAGAGAACTGTTTTCCACCAGTTCCAGGGTGTGCTGGGCATAGGCCTCGATATCGGTAGCGAAGTGAAACCTACCTCCCGGCTTAAGCAGTTCTGCAAGCGAGCGGATGAATTCCGAAGTAACCGTGCGGCGGTTCTTCTGCTTGTGTTTGATCCAGGGATCGGGAAAGTTCATGTAGATTTCCTCAATGCAGCCATAAAAAAAACAATGTGGAATCAAATGCTCGATGCGGGCTTGAAGAATCACGAGGTTTTGAAGCGAAGATTTTCTGCATTTCTTGGCCAAAGATCGAATTCGATGACTCCGAATTTCTACGCACAGAAGATTCCAATCAGGTCTCTCCATAGCTACTCTTTGAGCGAATTCACCCTTCCCCGCTCCCAATTCCAGCAAGATGGGCCCAGGCTCCTTGAAATGCCTTGAAAAATCATGGGGCTTGGTCATATCCGAGAGCCGTAATACTCTTGGGGATTGATCAAGACTGGGCGAGTTCATAGAAAGTTAGCTCTTTTCAGGATCCAAGAGATCTAACCTTTTAGAGAGTTCTATCCGGCGCTGGCGGGAAACTCTAAAAAACCACTCGCGGATCAGTTCAAATTCTGAATTGATGATCGTGTGACCCTTAGCAAGGGCATGAAATTCATCAAGCTTTAACTCATGCCTGAGAAACTCTAGACCAACCCTCGAATCGCCCCTTCCGTGGAGAATGATCATAAGATATTCGGATTCCTTTTTGGCAGGATGGAAGCGATAATCCTCAAAGCTATGGATAATGGGCTCTTTCATAGGACAGCATTTTACTCAATTTTTCTTTTGATTCCTTCGATTCTTATGATAAAACTCACTGGACTCAAGATTGGTAAGGGGAAAAAATGGGAAGTCTGGAAATCAAGAAGGATTCGGGCGTGATCCGATTGGAGATTCAGAAGCCGGAAATTCATAATGCTTTTGATCCGGGATTGATTGACGAATTGAAGACCGCATTTCAGCAGATTGCTATTAATGCTCGGGCTGTACTGCTGAGCTCACAGGGTGATTCTTTTTGCGCTGGAGCAGACCTGCGCTGGATGAAAAATATGGTGAATTACTCCGTTGAGGAGAACCGCAGAGACTCCCTTGAACTCTTTGATATGATCCATGCCATCAGAACCTGTCCGGTACCTGTGGTTGCCAGGGTTCATGGCCCGGCCATAGGAGGCGGAGCTGGTCTGGTATCCGCATGTGATATAGCCCTAGCGGGTCCGCACGCAAGATTTGGATTCACTGAGGTCCGACTTGGGCTTCTTCCAGCTATAATCTCCCCATTTGTCCTGGAAAAAATCGGAAGGTCCGCGGCATCAAGATACTTTCTTAGTGGAGAAACTTTCTCTGTGACCGAAGCAATGAGAATTGGATTGATTAATGGGCTTTTCGAAAGCGACCAGGATTTGGACCTTGGAGTAGAAAAGCTTCTGTCTCGATTGGTAAAAAATGGACCCACAGCCATGCGGGAATGTAAGAAAATGATTCTTGAATCATCGGGAAGAATTCTTGAGGAGCGGGAGAGAGTGGCAGGACTGATCGCCCGCCAGAGAACTAGTGAAGAAGGTCAGGAAGGAATGAATGCCTTTCTTCAAAAACGCACGGCTGACTTTGCCGATTGAAAATGTCTCCCCTGGTATCCGTCATAATCCCCACCTTCAATCGAGCTACGCTGATTGCAAGAGCCCTCGAATCGGTCCTATCTCAAGATTACACTCCCATTGAGCTCATTATCGTGGATGATGGTTCAACAGATCAAACCGGGGAGATCCTCCAAAAGTACTCGGCAAAGATCCACTATCATTACCAGGGAAATTCAGGTGTAAGTGCCGCCAGAAACGCAGGAATCAGGCTCTCAAGGGGAGAATTCATCGCGTTTTTGGATTCTGATGATTGGTGGGTCCAGGGAAAAATTCGCTCCCAGGTGGAAGCCCTCATAGAATCAGGGGAAAAGGTGGTTCATACCGGCGAGATCTGGATTCGAAACGGGAAGAGGGTAAATCCTTGCAACCATCACCAGAAATCCGGGGGATGGATCTTTGAACAAATGCTTCCTCTCTGCGCCATTTCTCCGTCCAGCATCCTCATGGATCGAGTTGTCCTTCAAACCTGTGGTGATTTCGATGAATCTTTACCCGCCTGTGAAGATTATGATCTGTGGCTTCGCATCACATCAAGATTTCAGGTGCTTTTCCTGGAAACGCCCTATGTGTTTAAGACTGGTGGACATAAAGATCAGCTATCCAGATCCATTCCAGGCTTAGACAGGTTCAGGGTCCAGGCCCTTGCCCGAGCCCTTCGTGATTGTCCTCTCACACCCACCCAGCGAAAATTGACTGAAGAAATGATGGTGAAAAAGGCCTCGATATTCGCAAAAGGATGTGAGAAGCGAGGGAAACATCAAGAAGCTGGTGAAATCATCTCCTTCGTCGCAGAACAACTTGAAAAAACTGAAAGGAATCCTCTATGAAAACCAGGTTATTACTGTTCCTATTTTTTGCAGTTAGCGCTCCAGTATTCACCTCAATCTCGGAAGTCTATTTGAAGAATAGAAATCGGCTCAGTGTGAGTTCGATGGAATTCTCAGGAAAAAAGCTAAAAGTGAATTATTTCGAGAGTTCCGTCTCGATTCCCTGGGCCGAGGTTCTGTGGATAAAATTTGGAGAACAATACGTAGTGTTTACTGATGACGGCTCCAGACTGGTCGGTATTTCCAAGGAGGTGTCGAGTCAGGATAGCGGCTTTCTGAACCTACAGCTCAAGGACGGGGTACACATGGATCTTGAAAAATCCAAGATTCTGCGTGTACTGAGTCTAAAGCAGTTTCAGGTTGAGGAGAGAAGGGCTCGGGAGGCGGCCCAGACAAAGAGTGAGGCCGCCTGGGTAGGGACCGCTGACCTTGGAATTCTTCTCCAGCAGGGAAATACGGAAGATACCAAATTGAATTTTTCAATCAAGTCTAAGAGAGCCTCTGAATTTGATGTGTTTAACATCAATTTATACGCTGCCCAGGGAGAAACTAATGGAACTGAGAATTCCAATAGCGCTAAAATTCTTACGCGCTATGATCTCAAGCGGCGTAAGGACCGATTTGTATTTCTTCTCTCCAGCTTTGAGTATGACAAGATCAAGAAGATTGATCAGAGATCAGTACTGGGTGTGGGATATGGACGCACGATCCTTGATAAACATGACTTAAAACTTCAAATTAGCGCTGGTCTCACTTCTGACAAGGAAAACCGCGAGGACGGTACCCGCAAATCCCTGGTATCTGCACTGTTTTCCAGTGAATTCAAGATACCGGCTTTCAGGGGAAACTCTATAGAAGGCACCATTAACCTCTATCCAGACATCAAAGACTATTCCAAGAATTTGAAGGCCGATTCGGTATTGTCTTATGTGACACCTGTGACTGAATCTTCCAACCTGAAGTTTTCGCTTAGTCATCGATTTCAGCAAACGGTGCTGCCGGGCGTAAAGAAACTCGATACTTTACTCTCAACAAACCTCTCTTATTCTTTTTGAGCCGAGATCGGGAAATTTCGGAGCTCCTGGGCGGCTGCAAAACTCGATACTCTGCTCATCCTCCTTGAACGTGACGATGCCACGTACTTCTTCATCTTCACAGGTCTCGAGCTTTTCGCTCGCCCAGGAGCTCCGAAATTCCCCGATCTCGACTCAACCTCTTTTTCTTTTTTTTCTTCTCGGTTTTCGCTTTGCTCTTACCTTGCTGGGGCTTGCTTCTTGAATTTGGATTCTGATTTTCCCCTGGTTTTCGCTTTGCTCTTACCTTGGCGTGGCTTGCTTCTTGGAATCCTATTCTTCCAGGTATTCTGGTAGCTTATCTGGCTTTTTTGGGGTTTTTTTGTAGCCGTATAGACCCTTTTCTTTTATGAAGTTGGCGGCTTTCTTTGGTAAGTGGGGGCTTAGGATTCCCTTTTTTAAAAGATCTCTAATTTTCTTTGAGCTTACTCTTGGGGTTTCCAAATCAATTAGAAATAGTCGTTCACCTAGTTCTGGAATTAGAAACCTGGGAACCGTCTGATTATATCCGGGTCTTTTGATGACCACGATTGACAAAGGCTGATCCGGTTTCGGGAATCCACCGCTTTCAACAATCTGGTGAAATTCATCGGTTCCCATGATCTGAAAGAACTGATTGTCCCAACCCTCCAGGTAGAAAAGTTCCTTGAGTACACGCTTTACAAAGGCATTGGGCCTGGCTGAGAAGGGTTCCTTTTTATTCCAAAGTGAAAGTTGATCACAGGGAACTCTGTATTTTGAAATCTCTTCCTCAAAACTGGCTTGAAGCATCTCGCAGCGTGTTTGCAGCGAGATTTTGATTTCGCTATCGGAGACCGCATAAGGAATTACATAAATGCGATCCAGGGAAAGCAATTTCAGCGAGCCCGAAATAATCTTGATGTGGGCTGCATGGGGTGGATCAAAATTGCCAAAGAATAGACCTACACGTGCGCAAAAGAGCTGGGAAAGCCCCGCGCTGCTGTGCAGACTTAGGATTAGTACAATTACACGAATACAAATCTTCATCAAAGGTGAACCCAGTTTAACAAAATGGGAACCATTTCCCCATTGAAGAACATCCGCTCCTGCTGCCATCCATTCCAGAAAGGGCATTAATTCGCCTAATATCTTTCCCTTGCAGTATATTTATCTCAGGTCCACGTTCGTGTCTACGCCCGCCCATCCTCTGGATTCACGAGACTTTCAGGAGTAAATTCAACAATTTTTGGGGCTTCAGCCCAGAAAACCTTTGCCAAGTACGGTTCAAATGGAATACATTGCAATAGCCATGAGAAGCTCGACAATTTGTCCGTCGATTCTTGTTTTTTTGTCTGCCACCCTTGCAGTCTTAAACGCCGACTCTTCACGATCCTTCGAACCTGAAAAATCCCTCATTCGGTACAGGTTCTTAAAGGAACAAAAACCCCATGATAAAGAAAGCCTATATGACGAGCTTATGTCATTGCGAGGTTGGGTTAAGGGTGAATTGGGTGGCCTTGATGTCGCGGCAGAGCCCACGAGTTCCAATGCAAAAAAGCCTGCAATTAAAAGGCAGATATACAAAACTCCGGTTCAGTCTCCAGTAAGAGTTAGTTCTCACACTACCCAGAAAACAAGGAAAGACAATCCAGTTCGAAGTGTCGCCTATGGAGCCCTGGAGAAAGAAGCGAGGTCTGCCTATAGATCCAAGGATTACCAGAGGGCGGTTTCCATCTATTCGGACTTGATTCGCATGGGTCCAGAGGAGCAGTTCTATTTGTATAGGGCCCGATCCCATAAGAACCTGGAAAATTTTAGCGAAGCCGTACGCGATTTCGAAAATCTCGATATGATGGAGCAGCCACCAACTGTTGGAATGGAGCTTGTACGCGCCTATTCTAAATCCGGTCAAATTTCCAAGGCAATCAGCCTGGGAGAAAGGCTGCACGGAAGATATTCAGATTTCGCACGCATAAGACTGACTCTCGCGATTCTCTATAAGAAAGAAAAGAAATTCGATAGAGCCCTTCCACTTTTCAAAGAGTACCTCTCCTTAGATCCCGATGAACCACTCGCTCTATTGGAGCTAGGAAATTTAATGGAGAAGACTAAGAAGTGGCCGGAAGCCCTGGAAATCTATAACAAACTTCTGAAGATAGACAGAAGGCACAAGCTGGGAATTCGAAATCGAGGCAATGTCCTTTATCGACTCAAGCGATATGATGATGCCGCCAGAGATCTGGAAGCTTCGGGACAACTCTCCATTCCGTGGGTTAAGAAGTTGTATACAGACTCAAAGGAACGTGCGGCTAAGCAGACTACTCCTCCATCGCTCCCGCCGCCAACCGGAATTCTCACCAAAATCCCAAAAGTGGATACCGCTCACGCAAGAAAGCTAGCGGAGCAAATCAAGCCCGTACCCGAACCCACTCCTGTTAAGGCTAAACCTACACCACCCAGAAAGCCCCCAGTCGTCATTACGCACCCTATTGATGTAAGAATGGCGAAAAAACTGCCTGATTCCTTGCGGACTTCAGCAGGTCGACCAGCCACCGCGGTGGTATCTGCGGGAACTCAAGCCTTTAAAGACCGCAAATATCATGAGGCGGTAGATCTTCTTCGTCTTGAAGTGAGGAAGAATCCACACGCTCTCAAGTTGAGCGAAACCTATTTACAAGCCCTGCAAAGACTCAAGAATTATAATGAAATCATCAATGAATATGAGCGACTTCAAAAAGTCCTACCCGGCTATGTCGATTTTGGCCTGGAAAAGAATTTTTTCCGTCTTTCCCTAAATAAATTCAATACAGTTCTGGACGGTATTCCTGAAAAACACCCTTCCCCTTATGCCCAATTTCTCAGGTCTCTTGCCTTCAATGGTCTTGGGAGGGAAGAGGAGGCTCGTAAAGCTCTAGAAAATGCCGCTTCTCTTGATCCACGGTTCGAAAGACCAGATTCGGGTAGCCTTCTCTGGCTCATTCGGGTCAAGAATTATCAAGATGCTTATTATCTTGGAAAGGATCTCATTACTAATCCCAGCGACTGGATGTATTACGAAATGGCCCGCCTTACCTGGGCCCTTGGTAACGGTGTAGAAGCAGTACTCTATCTGACAAAGACCGTCCAAGTAGATCCAAATAATTCTGAAGCATTTTTCCTGCTCGCTAAAATCATGCACTCTCTACAGCGCTTTGAAGATCGAGATGTCTTTATTCAAAAGGCACAAGTGCTAGACCCTGAGAGTCTTGATATCCGCCTTTGGCAACAATCCATTGAAAATTAAGATTCCATTCACTCTTTCTTGAAAGGTAGGAAAATGACTCAGTTATCAATGTCTGAACAATTCGGAAGTTTAACCTTTAACCAGGATGTTATGCGCGAAAAACTCCCGGAAGAGGTTTATACCAAGCTCATTGCCTGCATGGAGCAATTTACACCCCTGGATAGAGAACTTGCCGATCCCATCGCGCATGGAATTAAGGAATGGGCTCTTGAACATGGAGTCACCCATTACTGTCACTGGTTTCAACCGCTAACAGGGTCTACCGCTGAAAAGCATGACAGCCTTCTGGACCTGAAGGATGGAAGGGCTATAGAGCGATTTTCCGGTGATCAGTTAGTCCAGGGAGAACCCGACGCATCCAGCTTTCCCAGCGGTGGAATGAGATCCACATTCGAGGCACGCGGGTATACAGCCTGGGATCCTTCCTCTCCTGTCTTCATTGTTAAGGCGAAGAACGCACGAATCCTTACCATTCCGTCTATCTTCATTAGTTATCACGGTCAAGCACTGGATAAAAAGACGCCTTTGCTTCGTAGTATGAGAGTCATTTCAGAAGCAGCACAGGAAGCATTAGCAATGTTTGGCAAGGATGTCGATTGGGTACGACCCACTCTTGGTCCCGAACAAGAGTACTTTTTAATTCCCAAGGACCTGTACGATCAGAGGATGGATCTGAAATTGGCAAGTCGCACCGTCATCGGTGCCGCAAGTCCTAAAGATCAGCAGCTTGATGATCATTATTTTGCGCAGATACGCTATAAAGTATTGGATTTTATGCATGATGTGGAGGAGCAATTGCGAAATCTCGGCGTGCCTGTAAAAACCAGGCATAACGAAGTTGCCCCGAGTCAATTTGAACTTGCCGTTGTTTATCAGTTTGCTAACGTAGCTACTGATCATAATCAACTAACTATGCAGGTGATTCGAGAAGTAGCCAGAGATCATGACTTTGAAGCCGTATTTCACGAAAAGCCTTTTGCTGGTATCAATGGGAACGGCAAACACTGTAATTGGTCTCTACAGGACTCCTCGGGCAAAAATCTTTTAAACCCGGGTGAAAACCCACGGGAAAACCTTCCGTTTCTCTTCCTCGTTACTTCAGTCCTACAGGGAGTTCATCGCTATGAACGTCTGATCCGGTCTTCTATCGCCACACCTGGAAATGATCATCGCCTGGGAGCGAATGAAGCCCCGCCAGCGATTATTTCCGTGTTTCTCGGAGAAGAGTTGACGAAGATTATTGAAGAAGGGATTGAAGGAAACCTTGGATCTATGGCTAGCCCTCGTACCCTGGATTCCGGTGTAGAGTCGATCTTTGACCTTGCACAGGACAACACCGATCGAAACCGAACCTCACCCTTTGCCTTCACCGGTGATAAGTTTGAGTTCAGGGCTGTCGGCGGAGAACAGTCGGTAGCTATTCCTTTAACCTTCATTAATGTGGTCATCGGGGATGCTATCAAGGAACTCACCGGCAAGGTGAAGTCATTTATCTCCCAGGGAGATTCCCCAAAAGATGCTCTACTCAAAGTAATGCAAGAGTCCGCTCGCACTTCAACTCCTATTCGATTTGAGGGCAACAATTACTCTGAGGATTGGGTTGTTGAAGCTCAAAAGCGTGGCTTAAGCAATCTACGAAAGACCCCTGAAGCATTAAAAGTCTGGACAGATCAGGTCAATATAGACCTGCTATCGAGACATGATGTCTTAAGTAGTGAGGAGCTGGGTGCCCGCTATGCTGTTGAGTTGGAAAAGTACTCCACAAAACTCAATATCGAAGCCAATACCTTGATTAAAATGGTGGAAAGCATGGTTCTTCCAGCAGCCTTTGACTACCAGGCTACAGTCTCTGGAAGTATCTTGGCTGTGAAAGAAGTCGGTGTCGGGGGGTCCGCGGTAAAGTCCCAGGTAGCCCTTCTCGAGAAGATCTCTTCTTCTACAGGCCGTCTGGTAAAGAATCTTGAATTTCTGAAGAATGCACTCACCAAGTCTTCGGAATTAGAAGAGGATGCCTATGAACAAGCCAAATTCATTTCGGAGAAGGTTGTGGGTGCAATGGATTCTGTTCGTACAGAAGCCGACCTTCTTGAGCAGATCGTCGACTGCATGACCTGGAGAATGCCAGATTACACGGATTTGCTACATTCCAGATAATTGTTAAAAAAAAGCCCTGCCCTCTGGCAGGGCTTTTTTTACTCAATTTTCAAGTATTTCACCTGAGATGGATTCTTCTATGAGCATCACCGGAAATCCTTCTCTGATAGGGTATAAAACCTTACCATCCTCCCTGAGCAATGCTCCAGATAGCCGATAATTCACTGCCTTTCCATTTCGATGGGTTAGTTTGCCACAGGACTGAAGCTCATTGAGCTTCTCGATATTACTGTCTTGCACCAGACTGAGCCCCTGGTGGGTCTCGGGACAGCAAAGGATTTTAAGAAGTTCATTACTAATAGTTTCTTCCATGGCTCGCTCCACTTATGGATATCTAGATCTGATATGGTAATCAGGAATGGAAAATAAGGCAAATATACGATTCTGCATCCTGGTTCTCCTCCTTTTTCTTTTTCAACCTGACACACAGGGAGCTGAAAAGATCCTGAGTTGGATGCTTGAAAACACCTTTCCCCTGACCCCCCAAGAAATTCAAAATTGCCGAGAAATCCAATTTCAAGATTGTCTACTTGCTGAGCAAAGACTTCTACATTTCATCGGTAAAGAGAAGAATGAAAGCAGTCAAACTCCTTTATCTTCAGAACTCGAAAGGACTCTCTTAGAGAAAGGTGTGTTTGACCTGATCAGGCAAGAATTCTATCGTCTGCCAGGTCTACCTACAGCTTCAGTCTCTCTTTCTGCGTTTACCTCCGCATCTGGACTTGAAAACTCCTTAGAAATTCTAAGCGCATGGAAAAGTCGAGTTCAGACCACAGAAAGCATTGGGGACTTTTTCTTCTCCGATTCCTACAGGGACTACCTTTTCCAACTTGATACACTGCTAAAGAAGGCTCAAATTATCCTAGAAGAAGAAAGGGATAACAAACCCGCTGAGATTTCCAGCACAGAAGGGAAATACCCTGACAATTTGGGGTACGTTCTTAGCCATCTCAATAGAATCTTATTTGTTCTCTCTGAATCTCCCCCTGAGAAGTCCAGGTTGATCGAAAAAATTCAGCCTCATTTCAATGATCCGCCTGGGGCCAACCGGATCGATGAGTATCTACTCAGAGCCCTCGATAGAGTTCGATTTCACCCCCGACCAAGGCTTTTTGCACACCTCTATCAACTAAATTATGGACCTGTATTGGATAAACTGATTCAAATCTCAAAGGAGGTAGGGGAGGAACACGTCAAAATCATCCTCGAGGATCATTATGTTCATGAGGATTCCAAATCCAGTTCAAAAAATAATTATCGAAGTGTCTTTCTCAGGCTGCTTGAAGCAGGAATACAGGTACGTACAGATACTTACGCAGGCAGTTCAGGAAGCGGACAATCCCATAACAAGTTTTTCGTTATTAACGACGACTGGATATGGACCGGATCTCTGAATATTACCCGTAGCGGTATTCACGAAAACTTTAATCATGGAATCGAAATTAATTCCCCAGAGCTCAATCAACTCTATGCGAAGGAATTCCAGCAAATGTGGAATGGCCGCTACCAATCTAAGAAATGGGACAGCCCCATGCCATCTGAGATCTGGGTTGAAAGGACTCGGGTAGAAGTCCTCTTCTCACCACAGGACTTTATTGCACAAAGAGTCAGGAAGAGACTCCTGCAGGCACGCTCTTCCATCCAGGTAGGGATGTTTTATCTGACCAACGCCGATCTTCTCAAGGCCTTGTCTTTTCAAAATCGGAGAGGAGTGCCTGTTAGCCTGATGTTAGATGATCTTACCCTGGGGGCCATGATTCACAGCAAAGAGGGTAGAAATAGAAAACTAAGTGAATTTCTGGATTCTGAAGAACTAGACTATAGAACAGAGGGTACGAATCATCTCTTTCATCATAAGTTTGCTGTAATTGATGCAGGGATTGGGCCAGACCCGATGGTCATCACAGGCTCCTTTAATTGGACAATGGGCGCTGCGAAAAAGAATGATGAAAATGTCTTGATCATTCATAGTCCAGAAATGGCTAAGATCTTTCAGGGTAAATTTGCAAATTATTATGGGAAGGTCCCGCAAGCAAAAGAGGCACTCCCTGTACTTCAACTACCCTCCACCATGAACAGGCTACTGCGTGAAGGCGAGGATCTTCTCAGTTCCATGCATCCCATAGACAACAGTCTATTCCTGTCACTGGGTAGAAAATCCTTTCATGAAATTGTCTGGAAGGAGGGAAACCGATATATTCGCGTACCTGAATTCTTTAGTAGGCTCGGCGATGGTGCCCTGGTTTTAGAACATCCTGAATTGGGGCCAATTGATACATTTTACTATTCAAATCGCAATGGAAAGGTCTCAAGAGGTATATTAAGGGAATGGAGGCGGCTGGCTATCATCGGTGAATGGATGGGATGTCCTGAGAAAGCACCTGATGAGAACTGTGCATTTGAGCTCAGTAAATCAGATGAAAGGCTATGCCTGATCAAAATCTCAGAGATGGACAGATTAGAAGATTGGGTGCCTTGCCCGCAGAAGGAAGTAGATTGATGACCGTTATAGAATATCTGAATAAGCTGATTGAAGACAGAACTTGGGATACGATCTCGCCTTTGACCCAGCGTATCTTCCTGGCCATACTCGCGAGAAGCCAGGGTGGTCGAGGAACCCTGGAGTACGATAGCTTCCGCGAAACCACAGGTTTAGATTCTAAGGAAGAAAAAAAAGTCATTGAAGAACTTGTTGAGAAGGGTTTTCTTCAGTATTCAAGTAATGGGGAATTCGCCCTGGTAGAATCTCTGGATCATAGCAGTATGGCTATCCCGCTACCACCCTATAATGCGCCCAAAGAGGCACCAGAGTTTTTGGAAGCCCTGAGAAATCTGGTCTCCGGGCAGTGGACCGGGATTCTTGGCGGGGCTTTAATGGTCTATGTTGTTCAGACCTGGTTTGATTACATCTATCGAATGGATCATGACGACTCAGATCACGCCCATGACACCCTGAGCAGTGCCGGGGTTTTTGATGGATTCCAGGAACTGGAGAGCATAGCCTATAAAGAGCTCTCCAGACCACTTCATCTCATAACGCCCCTGGAATGGTCAGCTATCATAGTGGAAGCTGAGGAGAGGCCACCGGAGGTTCCGTTGACTTCCACTGATGTGGAAGCGATGTTTGCCCGTTTGGGAGAGTGAGCCGAAGGCGAGTGATTTTGAAGCCCCTGGGCTGCTGCAAAACTCGATACTCTGCTCATCCGCCTCTGACGTGACGATGCCACGCCATTCGTTGTCTTCACAGGTCTCGCGCTTTTCGCTAGCCCAGGAGCGCCAAAATCTCTCGACTTCGACTCACCCATTCTAAGTTTTTTGAGTTTAACTCACTACTGATTAATTTTTGTGATTCCGTGGCTCAATCACAGAATCCATACTGATCAAGCCTAAGAAGGCCAAAAAGACACGTAAGACGAAAGCCGGTGCGTGGTGGATGGATTGGGTAATTATTCACTTCTCTTCGAGAACACAACGTGAGGCGAGATAGAGAAAAATCGGAGCTCCTGGGCTAGCGAAAAGTTCGAGACCTGTGAAGACGACGACGGTACTAGCAGAGCTAATACCTAGGAGGATGAGCAGAGTATCGAGCTTTGCAGCAGTCCAGGAACTCCAATTTTTCTCTATTTCGCCTCACACATAGAGGACGTAACAGAAATATGCGAAGGCTGCCAGGATTAGAAACGGGGTGATGAACTCAGAGCTATCCCCGTGTTCGTATCCCTTGAGCTGTTCTGACGGCATTCTTTGCCGGGCACCTCTGACCATCTGTAGCCATGAATGGGATTGAAGGACGCGAGTGGGATCAAGAACGGCTTCTCCTCCCTGCTCCATAGCAAAGTCCTGACTCATCCGGATTCCGATAGATTCAGGTTTTGGAGGTTTTACTTTGACTTCCTCTGGGCTTTCTACTGACTGAGTGACATTCGTCTTCATGAGCGGCTCATGATTTATAACGACCTCTCCACGTGGAGGCTGAAATGCCACTTCTTCATCAACTGGCAGAATCTTATCAAGGTAGGCAAGGTCCTCTTGAACCCTGATTTTTCTTTCCCTACTCTTCTTATGTTCTTCCTTCTTCTCTTGGATACGCTTCACATCCTGCATAGAAAAAGACCCGTCTTTTGGTTTGACACCCTGTACCGTACGAGATGGCATTTTCTCTAGCAAAAGAAGTCTGTCGGTAGAATCGAGCAGGGGAGTTCTCTTAGAGGGCACAGAATCCGATACCTTTTGATTTTTCACGGGAGCATTTTTTGGAGCCTGCCTGGGACCGGGATTATGAACTGGTTGAGAAGGAGTTCTCCTTTGCCCACCAGCCTTGGGAGTGGGCACAGATGCTTTTAGATTTGTGAGATTCGCTCTCCTCACAGGAGGACTTTTTACCTGAATGGGCTGAATTTCAAGCGATACCGACTTCTCAGATTTTTTCTCTACCACCGCGGAATCCTGGGAATTCTTTACCAGACCCAGTCGGGCTTCAAGTTCAGGGGCAATATACTTTCCCTGGTTCTGAGAGGTGATTACATCCTCGGATCTCTGGAGTGGATGAGTAATAAACTCAACGGGGTCTACGGCGGAGATCCAACTCTGTGTAGACCTCTTTGAGGGAGCCGGAACCTGGAACCCTGTGGTAACAACACTAAGTTTTGTTCCACATTGAAAGCAGAATCGAGCAGTTGGTTCATTTGGTGTCTTACACTTATTACACGGCTTCATTCATTCCCTCACTTCAGTTAAGAGAAAATTGATGGAGAAACTCCCTTACTGGAAATATCGGTATATTTGGGTGAAATTCTTACAAAAATGGGAGTTTTTTAGGGCTTTTTGTATCAGTTTACAGCCTGGTTTTGAGGTAATCGACGAGGTCGATTCGTTCCCCGGTTTTCTGATCGACCAGGAAGTAGTTGGTATTGTCCTCTGTGGAGCGATCTTTACCCATACTGCTGACACCAAGGCTGTCTCCCCAGGATGACTTTCGAAACATCTCTAAGAACTCCCCATTACTACTTACCGGATTCTGGTAGTAGAGCAGCTTCAATTGGAGTTCCTCTTTAAATGTCTCCGGCGACCATTCTACTTCGGTATAGATGGCTTCCTTTCCATAGGACAAATGATCCCGTACATGGGCACCATAGTGGTAGCTGTACTGGCTTGAGGAATGTAACTCATCAAGGACTTTTCCAATACCCTTTACGAATTCACGATCTGGAATAGGTTTGGATGCGAAAAAGACATCCCATTCCTCCTTGGTGGGATTTCTTCCTGTGGTAGCAACTTTATAAGCAGCGAATTCGTCTACATCATCCTTGAGACGAGTATGAAAAATTTTCATGAATCCATCTTCAAGTTCATCTGTGACGGTAGGTCCTTCGGTATCTACCCCTTCAAACAGATCACCCGTATGTTCTCCTATGATGGTGTTCTGATTATCTGGATCAAACGGGTCTTCATAATAATCGATGACCTCCACTTCTATTTCTTCTTCCGTATCATCCCCCGGACCGGGATAGGGTAAAATGCTGTAGCGATCATCTTCTGCAGGAGGGGAGGCAGAACCATCCTCATCTGCTCCGTTACCATTTGGACCAGATCCTCCCTGGCCAATAATATCCTTGATGATATTATTCTGACTTTCAAAATTTTTGAGATCTTCGAATTGGTCCAGGCTGATAAAATCCCCTGAAGGGAGCTGGATACTCGGGCTTTTGGCCCTCAAATTCTCCAGCATTTTAACAGGAGCGAGCGAGTCGTTAAGTTGAGACTTCAGATTTCTAACTTCTTCCCGAACTGTTGTATGTATCGGAGTAGCGCCAGTTTCTGCACCCACCACCCTCACCAGGCTGCCCGGTTCAAGCTCTTCTAGTATCTCGATATACTCCTCTACGATCAATCGCTCCACAGTTGTGGAGGAGAGGGGCGGGAGCTGATGCCTTAAGTCTTTGATCACATCTGTAGAACCTTCGGGAACACGCTGTAGAGGATCTTCGGGGTGCTGAAGAGCGATGGCAAGTTCTTCTGGTTCATCGGGGAAACTATATTCCAATGTTTGCGGCTGAACCGCAAGGCTCAGCCCCTGGTCCAGTTTCATTGCCTTAAGACTAATACGACTTAAGCAGCCTAAGGATTGATTAAAGGACTCCAGGCGTGCCAGGGCGGTCACCAGACGGGGTTCATTCATCCAGTCAATCTCTTCAAGGGATGTACTGCGCAAGGCTTTCAAAAGTTCTTCAAACAAATCTGCGGAAGTGCGATCGGAGCGGAAGAAGAAGGAACTATATCGAGGGTCCAGAATATACTTCAAAATACTCTCCCGTTGTACTGGCACCTTAGCTACCACGAAGAGCTTTTGAGGCTGGTCATCAGAAGCGGGATTTGCCGGTTGAAACTTCAATTCCCCCTTTAGAAGAGTGATGTTTTTCTCTTTGTTTCCGAATCTATCTTTCTTTCCGGTGTAGTAAATCCCTCTTGCCAGAATGAAAAGATGAGAAAACTTCCCACCTGAGTCGAGTACTTCCCGCAGAAAATACTCAAAGACTCCCTTGCCGCCTCTTTCCTCATATCCATAGGGAACTGATTGAGCAAAATCAGTCTGGGGTGCATACCATCTCTTATCGTAGCGGCCAATCGAATCCAATCGGCCCGTGGCATACTGGAAGCCCGCTTCGGAGATATAGTAGGAACGTAGATCTTCCTCAAACAGGATGTCCAGTCCTCGTTGGGATCTAAGAGAGGAATTGTAGAGGACCACCACAGACAGGGCGGATAGGATTCCCAGCGCAATAATCGGAATCAGAATTCCGCGTTGGCTAGCGACTAAGCGCATAGGAATCAAAGATTTCAACGATGTTCTCCTCATTTCCTGTGTTTTCCTTATAGGCAATGTAAAACTCCAGGACACCGCCTGGACGCAGAAACCAGAGTGGATTTCTCACCCCAATACGCTTATTGGGGCTTCGAACCAACATTTTTGGAGACTTATTCCCTTCACTGAAGCCCCGAATCATGAAGTCTCCTGCTTCAGAAAAGTAAAGCTGTGACAAGGTGCCGTCCTCACCCTTTAGCAAACAGTAAGAGGAGCCCCGGGGCTGACCCTCCGAAGGATGAAGAACTTTGGATGACACCTTTAGATATTGATTGAGAAAACCTGTAACTCGCCGGGCAGCACCAAGAGAAGAGACTCGATCCATCTTTCCCCGACTGGTTTTCCCTGACTGAGACATCAAGGCATAGGCCATGCTGATCAAAACAGCCAGAAAAGAAAGACCAATCAGAACCTCCAATAGTGAGAATCCTCTTTTGGAGGTCCCGATCAATCCAGTTTGAATATTGCCCCTTGTCTTAGTCATGCTCTTGATAGACGAAATGCCTTTTTTAAATGATCGGTACGCTTGACAGAATGGTCTGTAGAACCATTTTTCGTGGACCCTTGCCTTCTACTGGATCCCAATGAATTTCAAGTACAGCGTTGCGTAAAGATAAATTAGTTTCCTGACCTGTCACCGGTTTTAGTACAAATCGAAATCGATAGTGCGATAAAGCCTTAACAAGCAAGGGAAATTCAGCGCTGGAGACCCCACTTAATGAAGGTCCAAATGACTGGAAATAGGGAGATGTTCCTCTTTCTTTGTTATCTACGGCACAAAGAAATCCATCGTGGGTTGGAATTGCCTGTAAACCTTGCCTGGAAAGCCCTAAAGCGGTTTCAAACACCCTCCGGGCTATCAGGTGGGCATAGGTACTGCGAGAGCTTCTCTCCTGAAGTCTGCCAGTCCGGGTCAACAGATGGACCATAGGGATGGCGCATACCAATAAAATACTGGTCACAACCACAATTTCCATCATGGTGACTCCACGTCTTTGATGCGGTCTTTGCTGAAGGGGATACCTATCGTTCATAGGTATGAATGCGGGTACCGGGAGGCTCCGTCATGGGTCGATACAAGATTCGCCCTGCTTCAGAACCAATAGGGTAGCTATATTTAACGGGATCAATATCACGCTGAATTTTGTAAAACTTCGCAGCCTTCTGCTCTTCTGTATCCGCTGCTTGAGCGGAGACTTCCGTGGGACTGGAAATCAGAATTTCCTCTCCAAATATGCGGCCGCTCTTATCCTGGTGAGTTGAAAGTTTCACAGGGTTCTCAAGACTCTGAGAAAGATTCTGAACTTCCAGACCTCTACTTGACTCCAGTAATGTAATTCGAGATGCGTCTGGAGTGACCTTAATCCGAAAGGTGGTTCCCAGAACTCCTGCTACCGCTACCGGTGTCTGAATCCCAAAACTCTTGGATCGCTTCTCGATGAAACAATCAAGAGTACCCTCCAGAATCTTTGTATAAATACGAAATCTCTGAGAGGGATCTGGTCTTTGCAGCAGAATAGTTGTATTGGATTCCAGGAAAAAATCTCCATGCTCATAGAGATACATGTGCAGGAAGGAATCCTTGCCAAGGACAATTTTATCTAAGGGAAATAGGGGCCTCTTATCAATATCCGCTGACTGCAGTCTGACTCTTTCCACGGAGTCTGCGGGATGGTAGTACGCTTCTCCGCTAAAATTTTTCACAATACCCAGAACCGGGTTTTTATCGGCGGGATTCTCACAGCCTGTGAAACAAACTAAAAGAGCGGGCACCAACAAGAATTTCAACATAATTCTAATTTTACGACGAGTTAGCTTAGATTGCCTACCGGGAAGATGTTCAGACTGGTATATAATGAATTCTTTTCTGATCAGAGCACCCATGAAAAAAGCATATAAAGATCTCCAGGAATTTATCCATATCCTAGAGGAAAACAAAGAATTATTAAGAATTCAGGAGCAAGTCGACCCGAGGCTGGAAATCTCCGAAATCTATTTACGCCATGCAAAGAGTCCTGGAGGGGGTAAGGCACTGCTCTTTGAAAATGTTAAGAATTCGAGAATTCCTGTTCTGATCAATACCTTCGGATCCTATAGGAGAATGGGTTTGAGCTTTGGTTCTCATACCTACGAGGACTACGAATCAGAGATGCTGTCTCTATTGGATCTATCTGTTCCCGAGGGAATCCTGGGAAAACTAAGCAAGGGTTTGGAACTCCTCCCACTCCTAAAATATCCGCCCCGTCGAATTCTCACCTCCGCTGCTTGCCAGGAAGTGGTTCTGAAAGGTGATGAAGTGGATCTTTCTCTATTGCCCGTTATGACCAGTTGGCCCGGGGATGGGGGGCCATTTGTCACCCTGCCCCTGGTTTTCACCAAATCAATCGATGGGAAAAAAAAGAACATGGGCGTTTATAGAATGCAGATTTATGACCGCAACACAACCGGAATGCACTGGCAGATTCACAAAGATGGATCACATTTTCATGGAGAATATCGCAAAGCAGGAAAACGAATGGAGGTAGCGGTGGCGATCGGGGCTGATCCAGCAACCGTCTATTCTGGGACCGCTCCGCTTCCCAACGGGGTCTACGAATTGCTCTTCGCTGGCTTTTTAAGAGGGAAAGGAATCCCAATGGTTCCCTGCAAAACTGTGGATCTTGAAGTTCCCGCTAATGCTGAAATCATCCTTGAGGGATATGTGGAACCTGATGAACTTCTCGATGAAGGTCCCTTCGGAGATCATACCGGCTACTATACACTCAAGGAACCCTATCCAGTTTTTCATGTAACCGCCATCACCATGAAAAAAAATCCCATTTATCTCAGTACAGTGGTAGGTCGATCGCCCATGGAAGATTGTTACCTGGCCCATGCCACTGAAAGACTTTTTTTACCGTTACTTCGGCACATTGCTCCTGAAGTACTCGATCAACATCTACCCTGGGATGGAAATTTTCATAATTGCCAGGTATTCACAATCCAAAAACACTATCCCTACCAGGGTCGAAGACTGATGAGTCACATCTGGGGATTTACGCAGGCAAGCTTTTGTAAATGCATTGTTACTGCCTCAGAGGAGGCACCGATACACAATGACGCTGAATTTATGGATTATTTCCTGGATCATGCTGATTTCTCCAGGGGTCTTTTCATCACGGAAGGGATCGTGGACGCGCTGGATCATTCCGCTATCCATAAGTTTCATGGCGGCAAGATTGGAATCGACATTTCCCACCCGATTGAAGGAGAACCGGGATTTGGAGAACCAACACTCAAAGAACAGCACCCCAAGCGGGTGGACTGGGTTGACAAGGAACTCGCCATGTTAGATCCTTCCATCATTGGTTGCGAGTCCTATGGGCTTGATCTCAAGAATCCTGTATTGATCCTTAAGGTGTATAAGAAGAACAAGCCTCATATCGGTAGGGATCTTTCAACTAGAATTTTCGATCGCATCAATCTACGACCGTTTAAAGTTTTTGTCATAGTGGATGAGAAAAATAACGATTTGAAGGACTATCATAGGATTTTGTGGAGAGTGTTTAATAACACTGACGCCCTGAGGGATGTCTTTCGAGAGGGAGATAGGGTTCTGGTGGACGCTACCTATAAGATAGCCGAAGAAGGGTATGAGCGGGAATGGCCCGCAGATTTAGAAATGAGTTCTGAGATCGTCGCGAGAGTCACGGAGCGTTTCAGCCCATCAGAGCTTGCTGCCGAGTCGGTAGACCCTAACTTAAAAAGGAAACATTGAGCCGATTTATGACTGTTAGGATTTTATTTGTGTGCCTTGGAAATATATGTCGATCACCTGCAGGTGAAGGAGTCATGCGGCAAATAGTTGAAAAGGCCGGTTTGAGTACAAAATTTCATATCGATTCCGCCGGAACAGGGGCCTGGCATGTGGGAGAATATCCTGACTCCCGGATGACCCAGGCAGCCAGGCAACGGGGAATTGAACTCAAATCACTCGGTAGACAGATAACCAGGGACGATTTTCATGAATTTGATTTTGTGATCGCCATGGATGATGATAACTATCGAACTTGTCAGTCCAGGCAACCCGCTGACGCGAAGACCCGCCTGCATCCTATGAATGAATTTATACATTCCAAGTCTATCAGCGGGATTCCCGATCCCTATTACGGAGGACCCGGAGGCTTTGAAACCGTTCTAGACCTGGTACAAGAGGGCTGTGAAAATCTTTTGCGGCACATCGTAGAGGAACTTAAAGAGGAGTAAGGAAATGATAAAGAAAGCATTGATCACCGGCTCCAATACAGGCATAGGATTTGCCCTGAGTCTAGCCCTGCTCAAAAAGGGTTACCATGTGATTTCGTGGTGCAGAAAGCCCGAGTACTTTTCCCTCCTACATGCTGAATTTTCCAAAGTAAGTGATAACTTCGATCTCTTTGCCTCTGATTTTGAACAGGATTTTACTTCCACCCTGGAAGAAATTGTCTCCAAAGGGCTGGTACCAGATGTAATCATCAACAATGCCGCGATCGCTATTCGAGATACCGGTGATTTTCATAAAGATCAGAACGGTATCGAGAGATCCATGAGAGTAAATGTCCTCGCACCGATGAGGATTTGTGAATTTTTCGCCTCCAAGATGGCGGAGCTGCCCTGGGGAAGGATCATAAACATCTCTTCAAAAATGGCATCACTCGATGACAACAAATCCGGTGGCTCCACTCCCTATCGAATTAGTAAAGTAGCTCTCAATATGTATACCGTGAATCTCGCTCATAAGATGAGTGACACGGCAATCAAGGTTTTTGCAGTGCATCCGGGATGGATAAAAACCCGGATGGGGGGAATGATGGCACCAAATGAAATTGAAGATTCGGTACCTCGAATCCTTTTCACCTTGTCAGAAGATGCCGATTCCTTACATGGAAAGTTTCTTTTTGGAAGTGAAGTTCTACCCTGGTAGAGGAAGGTGACATGTCGAAACAGCCTCGCATTTCTATTCTTAGTATAAAGGAAGAACAATACCTTGGATCTCTCCTCTCAAAAAATCGCAGAGAGCAGCTAGAGTCCTTAAGGGAGAACGCTTTATTAGATCAGTTTCTGGACATGGTGTCCCAGGATGAGCTTCTCATCGCCTTCGAGGAGGGGGTTGAGAAAATCAGCTGGGAATCGGGACAGGGTTTTGAACTAATCCTTAGTGAGGATTTCTTTCGGGATCCTGCTGCAGTGGGACGTGCCTATAAGGCGGTACGAAAAATATTTTTCGAAAACTTCGTAGATGAGGAGACTCTGCTAAACCTTGGATCCGGAGAGGAAGATGGTTCAGAGGTACAAGACTCCGCTCAAGTCGAGGTGGAGCTGGAACCCATAGAGGAAAGTCCAGTAGAGGTGCAAGAGCCTGAGGCTGATACACCAGACGAGGATGAGGAACCCGAGGCTGATACTCTAGACGAGGTTGAGGAACCCGAGGCTGATACTCTAGACGAGGTTGAGGAGCCTGAGGCTGATACTCTAGACGAGGTTGAGGAGCCTGAGATTGACAGTCCAGACGAGGCTGAAGAACCAGTGGCTAATAGTTCAGACGAAGAAGAGGAAGAATGTCTGCTGTCCAAAGTAGGTGAATTAGACCAGAATACACTGAGTAGTGATTCAATTGATAATACCGAGGCAGACGAGTTTTCTAACCTGGCATCCTTTGATGGAGAAGATACCCAGCAAGAAGAAGCCGCTGATGATGATGAAGATGACGCGGAAGCCCTCCTTTCGAAGGTAGGGGAGCTCGATGAGAATACCCTCAATTCATCCCAAGAAATCGAAGCCGATGAGTTTTCGAATCTAAGCGCTATTGATGATTCTGAAGATGACGATGATGCTGAAGCACTCCTGTCCAAAGTCGGAGAACTCGATGAAAACACCCTCAGCGATACGAATGACCATGAAGATGTTGATGAATTCTCAAACCTGGCGGCAATGGATTCCGAAGAAGATGAGAAATCCGCTGAAGAGTTAGCGGATCAACTCATCGCTGAAGCAGAAGAATCTGCGGAAGTTGAATCCGCGCAAGACATGGCTGACAGACTTCTGGCTGAAGCTGAAGGGGCGGCCGGAGAAGAATCAGCTGATGATCTCGCTGAGCAGCTCTTGGCTGATGCGGAAGGGGCTTCTGAAGAGTCCGCTGACGATGTCGCGGAGCAGCTATTAGCCGATGCGGAAGGGGCTTCTGAAGAGTCCGCTGATGATGTCGCTGAACAGCTATTAGCCGATGCGGAAGGGGCTTCTGAAGAGTCCGCTGATGATGTCGCGGAGCAGCTATTAGCCGATGCGGAAGGGGCTTCTGAAGAGTCCGCTGATAATGTCGCTGAGCAGCTTTTGGCCGATGCCGCAGGGGCTGGAGAGGACGAAGCTGAAGAAAGTGTGGATGAACTCGATACCTGCATTGCCCAATTGGAAGAACTTGGTATGGCCAAGAATAAGATTGAGACACTCGCTAAGGCCGTGCGAGGCGGCAAGGCTCCTATCGAGATGGTGAAGCAAACCATTGAAAAGCTCAAGGCCGCTAAAGGCTAATGATTCTCATTGGTTAATCTGAAGGGCCGGGATTCTAAGCTTTGAAAACTTGTGAGCTGAACTTCCGTGCAGGAGAAACTCCATGCCCTCAAACTCCACTTCCATGCTTATTACCATTCCAAAATCCTCTTCGATGCTCAAACCAAATTTCCCATCCGCCTTTTTTAAATATGCTTCTACGGGAATCTCAAGAGTATCGCTTTGACCGGTCCGAAAATCATTCGAATCAAGCGTCTGGTTAGTAGAACTTCCATTGGCGGAAATAACATTGTTCTCGGGAACCTTAAAGGAAAAATCGAAATTCTGACCTTCTGGAAATTCAGCGTGAATGGAATAATCCTCTCGAGTTTCCAGGCTAAATCCATGGAGCTTTACCCAGGCAAAATGATTTTCGGGATCTGACGCATTTTCTATGCGAACTGTCAGAGCTACCTGGGCAATTCGCGTGGTATGAAATGGGGTCATTCTCATCTTCAAGGCATCCGGCACCCCGGAGAACTCGAAACTACTACCAAAGACCGGCACAAGAACGGCTGTTTCCTGGTCAATACTAGAGATCCTGGCTTCAAGGGGGCCAAGGAATATCTTGTGGAGAAGAAGCCATTCCGATTGAATTGAATCCTGTAGATTTGGTGTAACTACCCAACTTAAAGAGGTCAGGGAACTCATTTCATTGAACAGGTCTGGCAGCACCGCATCATTTTGAAGACTTGTATAGAGTCGATTCCTCAACGAGATTGTCTCCTGAATTAAGGAATCTGAGAGTCGGTTTCCCTGCTCCACGATAAATTCTCTTGAGTTCTGGTCAGCCTCCGAGAACAATTGATTTCCAATCTGGTGTAACAACCCACCGGGTGAAGTCTCCACATCAGGGTAGAACACCCCGCTATAGAGCGGGTCCTCAAGTGCGGTACTGAGGATTGGCAAATTACTCTGCGATAGAGGTGTGGCTCCCGTACCGGTATCAGTTCCAAGCAATGGCCCGAGAATACCCATGCTCAGGTCCCTTAGACTCAGATCAGCCTTAAAAGAAGCCTCCAATGCTACCAGGGATGAAAACCTCGAAAAGGGGAGTATGGCCAATTCCACACTTTGGGTTCCCGCAGGTAAATCTATGGCAGAGAGCAGGGAACCAACAAAAATGCCTGATGAGGAATTAGTCTTTTCCACCGAATCCAGCCTTGCATAAATCCTGTTGGTATCCACAGGTACATAGAGATCTCCTTTCCAGGATCCATTTGAATCGGTATGACGACTTCCTGGAAAAGAGATGGTAGGTGCCGGGTAAAATAATTCATTCAAAGAGGTTCCAAAGTTTAGAGCCCCGCTTTGAATCCCTTGAGGATCGGTTGCCACCGATGCGACACTCACTCGCCTCCCGAGGGGTAAAAATCCCATCCAATACGCTCTTCCTGAGCTGACCTCATCCAATGGGGAAACAGAGCTTGAAGAAAGAAACTCTAAATAAACTTCAGAGCTTTTGCCAATATTTTGAAGAAGTCGACCTCTCCAGACTCCTCCCTCCAGTCCAAAAATGGCGAAGAGGCGATCCATGCCCGGAGTAGAAGTCAGGCTCTGTAGTGTCTCAGAACTGAAAACCGGGCTCAGGACCCAACCGGTACGAACTGGGTAAGATGCCTGGGAGTCTAAGTCTCCAAGTTGTAAATCAGCACCGACTTCAAGATCAATATAAACTCCCATACTCGGTTCAACCTCGGCAAGAGTTGCATAGTGCGAAAAGGCCTCACTTGAAGTAGGCTCATAGACTTTCCAGCGCTGCTTGACGGGATCAATACTGAAGATTCGATTAACGGAAGAAGCCGACGCACCCAGTACATCCACAATGCCAGTGGAGGTCAAAGTTTGAAAGTGCAAAAGAGATTCACCCGACGGAATTTGCTGCGCAAAGGAATAACTTAAAAAGGTGAATGCCAGCAGCAGATGTTCAGTAAGTCGGGAAGGAACCTTCGATTTCAGGAAACTTTTCATGAGGCTTGCATTTCATCATATTTCTTCTTCGATATCGAGACTCAGGAAAAGAAAAACGGACCCCCGGTTAAGGGAGTCCGTTTTCTTGAATCGATTCTAACTAAATTTACTTATTCAGATTTATATTGTTGCGATCGATGTGCTCGAGTGTGGCCTGAATGGCCCAGTCGGGCATGGGAATATTTCCCCAATCGATGTCCTTATGGGTGAGAGGCATTACCTCACTCGTATCCACAAAAGTGCTGATAGTTCCTACAACCTCTTCAATGAGCTGACGAACAGCTTCGGTCAATACGGTATCTTTCCCTACCAGAAGGTCTTCCTTGGTTTGGGTAATAACCGTGTCTGGCTGAAGGGGTCGCCCCTCGATCATGGTACCGAAGGGAGGAAACGCCCTGGCATGAGGTACATAGACCTGCAATTTCGAATGAGGAAGCACGAAGGGGATGGGTGAACCAGAACCCGCACCGTTAGGAGTTCCCACAATCTTGATGCGCTCAAACTCCTTGAGGATACTCAAGCAGATATCAGTGGTGGAATAGCACCCACCGTCAGTGAGAACATACACAGGCTTGAGGTAAGGCTTGATCTTATTAACCCGATCATTCAAAGCCAGATTCACGTAAAATGGCTCCAACTCTCCATCCTTATAATGGGAATTGATTTCCTCCATGCTTACATCCATTCCAAAAGCCTTTTTGAGCACAACTTGCATTGCCTCTGGCTTGGTGAAGATCTCTGTAAGCATTTCATCGGTTAACTGGGGAAACGCGGCCTGAAAGAAGATCTTGGAGAGCTTACGCTCAAACCAGGAATCATTAGGAACTTTCTCAGAAGGATCAGCTTCTGCAACTTCCACATCTTTCTTGTGCTTACCTTTAAACCAGTCCGCAACCTTGGAAATCCAGCTCTTGGTGACTTTGGAGTCGGAGGATTTCTCAATCATGTAGTTAGCGAACAGGATTCCCCATGGTCCTACTCCACCGCCATTGCCGCGCAGGTCAAGGATCATTCCCTCAGTATCCTTGATGGTGTCAAAAACCTGCTCGAACTGCTCGATTGGGTCTTCTGTCTTCATCCAGGAATCAATTTTGACGTAGCCAAGATTAGCTTCTTCAAAGATCCTTACCTCGATGGGCAGAGGTCCACTTACCTTTTGCTTTACCGCTTCGTCCAGTTTCACACCACTCTCATCGTTAATCCAGGCTGTTTCAGCTGCTGCAACTCCGGTCGGGGGGGCACTTTGCCACGGGGAGTACACAGTAACTAACTCACCATCAGGATCACGAAAAATCATTTCGGCCTTGCGAGAGCGAGGCTTCCCAAGAAGTGGGCTGTGAATATAGAGCTGACCTGAAAAGATTGCCCAGAACTGGCTTTCCGATGAAGCTCCGATTTGCTTTCGAGCGGCCCTTGCCATCTGGCGAATGGTGCGTCCCTCAAACTTTACGAGTTCATAACCGGGCTTAATACCAGCCTTCTCAAATTCTGTGTCAGCGGGTACTTTGAAGACCACAACCTTTCGGCCCTCTACCATGGTTATCCCAATTCGCTGAAAATAAACCTTCTCTGTTTCACGGATTTTACTGAAGCTGCCGTTATAACAGTGTCCGTCTCTCAAAAGGGTCTGAGCCTCAGTGACAGCCGCGTATAGGTCGAGATCAGACTCCGAGTTCTTCATGCGATCCATGAAGTCACCCTTGATGGCGTCCCAATCAACACCGTGATCTTTCTTTTTCAGTTCAAAGAAAACATATGCATTTTTATAAGCATTCCAAAAATGCTCAAAGTCTTCCACACGTTGCTCCGTAGTAAGTTCAGCAAAGCTTGAACCCACCAGAAGCAGCATTATGGCCAGGAATCGATTCAATTGATTTTGGATCATGGCAGATTACCCTCCTAAAAAGAGATAAAGAGTTTAGCACCGCAGCTATGTATGCATACATATTCAGGACTAAAAAGGTTGCCGAAAAGGACAAAATACTTGGAAATTAAGGAAAGAATGGTTAACGGGATACAGTGTGGTGATTTACTCTATCGAGGGCCCCCGGGGTAACTCACCAATGTTACGAAGATCCTATGTTCTCTATTCCTCTTACGCCCTTGTTTTAATTTAGTCGATATCCCAATTGAACATGGATTGGCAGTTAGATGACTCTTAGGATAGTCTCACGTGTTCATTACTTTCTCTAAAAGATGGGTTCAAAGATGCAAAAACATAAGCCAGCACGGGTGATTCAAGGTGTATACATCAAGTCTCCCGAGCAGATTGAAGGGATTCGGACCTGCTCCCAATTAGCAGCAAAAATCCTCCATACTCTGGGCACTATGGTTCGACCCGGAGTACGAACCGAGGAAATTGACGAAGCCTGCCACGAAATGACCCTTGAAAATGGGGCCATTCCCGCGCCGCTTGGTTACCGCGGATTTCCTAGATCGGTATGTGTGTCTGTGAACGAGGTAGTTTGTCACGGGGTTCCAGGAGAACTCATGCTCAAAGAGGGGGACCTGGTCAATATAGATGTAACTCCCATATTGAATGGCTATTATGGAGATACGAACTACACCTTTTATTGTGGCGAGGTGTCCGACGAAGATAGCGCTTTAGTGGATACAACACGCCAGGCAATTTACCGTGGCATTGAACAGGTCCGACCTGGAAATCAACTCTCCAATATAGGATTTAAGATCCAAAAGCTCGTTGAGAAACGTGGCTACTCCGTAGTACGCGAATATACAGGTCATGGAGTGGGACTTGAATTTCACGAGCAGCCTACGGTTCTCCATTACGGAAAGCCAAACAAAGGCATCAAACTCATGCCGGGCATGGTTTTTACCATTGAACCCATGGTAAACATCGGTACCTGGCAGACCGATCTCGATCCCGTAGACGGCTGGACCGTATACACCAAAGATCGCAAACGCTCGGCCCAATTCGAACACACGATCCTGGTCACAGAAACGGGTGCGGAAATCCTTACCTACCGAGAAGAACTCTGGGGAAAACTACCCGAATCCTTAGCTCAGCTTGGTGTAAAGATCCCCCAGGGATATTGATTAATCCTCCGGGACGGGTTTCAGGTTCCAGATTTCATTTGCGTACTCTTTAATGGTTCTATCTGAGGAAAATTTCCCCATATGAGCCACATTGATCACCGCATTGCGATACCAGGCTTTTTTGTCCTTGTAGAGCTTAAAGGCTTCCATCCTGGCCCGATCGTAGTCTTCCAGGTCCGCAAGGACCAGGTAAAAGTCACCCTTTTGTAAAAGAGAATAGAGGATCGGCTCGAATAGGTCTGGATCTTCTGGAGAGAAAAACCCTGATCCTATGAGATCCAGAGCGTTACTGATTTCCGGATTCTCGTTGTAAACATCCCATGGAGAATAGGTTGAGGAGGTTCTGATCTCTTGTACCTCCTCGGCCCTTAACCCGAAGATAAACATGTGGTCTTCACCTATCTCTTCAGCCATCTCCACATTAGCTCCGTCCATCGTCCCTATGGTCAGAGCTCCGTTCAGGGCGAATTTCATGTTTCCGGTTCCTGACGCCTCCATCCCGGCTGTGGAAATTTGCTCGGATAAATCGCTAGCTGGAAAAATCATTTCAGCCAGGGAAATCTTATAGTCCTCCAAAAAGACTACCTTAAGCTTGTCGCTGGTTTCTCGATCATGGTTGACGAATTCACCAACAGAGTTGATCAGCTTAATGATCAGTTTTGCCATGAAATAACCAGGAGCCGCTTTTCCGCCAAAAATGGCGGTAACTGGCACGGGCAGGGCATCAGGGTCATTCTTGAGCCTCTGGTAGAGAATCACCAGGTGTAAGATATTAAGGAGCTGCCGTTTGTATTCGTGCATGCGCTTGATATGGACATCAAAAAGAGAATCAGGATCAATACTGACTCCGTTCTTTCTTTCGATCAACTCCGCTAAAACCTTCTTATTCTGGGATTTGACAGCTTCGAATTTCTCCAGGAAGGCACGATTTTTGGAGAAAGACTCAAGTTCTTCCAGGCGGTGAAGCTCAGTAACCCAGTTTGGTCCAATCTTGGAGCTGATCAGCTCAGATAATTTTGGATTACACTGGTAGAGCCAGCGCCTGGGCGTGACTCCATTGGTCTTGTTATTAAATTTTTCAGGATAGAGCTGAGCAAAGTTTCTAAGGAGATTCTTCTGTAATAACTCGGAATGAAGTCTGGCGACTCCATTGACGGAATGACTTCCAACTATGGACAGGTATGCCATGCGCACCTTTTTTTCGGCACCTTCCGCAAAGAGAGACATTTCCCGGATTTTATCTTCCTCTCCTCTAAACTTTAGCGAGACGTCCCGTAAAAACACTCGGTTCACTTCATAGAGAATCATCAAATGGCGGGGAAGGAATTCCTCAAAAAATCCTACATTCCATGTCTCCAGAGCCTCGGGGAGCAAGGTATGATTGGTATAGGCACAAGTCTTTTGAGTGATTTCCCAGGCATCCTCAAAATTAAGGTGCTCCACGTCTAGCAGAAGACGCATTACTTCAAGAATCGTCAACGCTGGATGGGTATCGTTAAGCTGAATGGCTACTTTTTCAGGAAATTTATCGAAGCGGGAATGTGTCTTTTTATAACGGCGAATGATGTCTTGAACCGAGGCCGCAACAAAAAAGTACTGCTGCTTAAAGCGCAGAGCCTTTCCCTCATAGTTATTGTCATTGGGATACAGTACCTTAGAAATTCTCTCCGCCTCATTCTTGGCCCCGACGGCACTGAAATAGTCACCTTCGTTAAATTCCTTGAGATTGAAATCCTCTGTGGCATGGGCAGACCACAACCGCAATGTATTCACGGTTTTATTATGAAATCCGACGATGGGTAAGTCGTAAGGAACGGCCAGAATTTCTTCTCCATCAACCCACTCGTATTCCGAAGATTTTTGGCCATGGGGCTTTAGCACTCTTCCCCCGAATTGAACCTTGACTGCTCTTCCGGGTTTCGGGATTTCCCAGGGATTTCCATGCTTTAGCCAGGAATCTGGTTCTTCATGCTGGAAACCATCCACGATCTCCTGACGAAAAATTCCGTATTCGTATCTAATTCCATATCCAATGGAGGGATAGGAAAGTGTGGCCAGTGAATCCAGGAAACATGCCGCGAGCCTTCCAAGACCTCCATTTCCAAGAGCAGCATCCTCTCCAGTCTGGCGAAGTTCATCATAGTCGAGGCCCAGGTTTGAGCATGATTCCCGTACTTCGCTTTCGACTCCGAGATTAAGGACATTATTCTCGATGAGACGACCCATGAGAAACTCAAGAGACAGGTAATACATCCGCTTGGGATCCTGCTTGTAATACCTGGTCTGGGTCTCCATCCAACGATTGATGATCTCGTCTCGAACAGACAGAGCCAGAGAATAATATTGATCGTGGACCGAAAGATTGTACTGATCCTTGACCCGCGAATACTTGAGGTATCGACCATATGCTTCCGTGAAGGACTGGGTAGAAAAGGAACTGGAATTGGCTACTTTTTTGACTGCCTTTGGCATGGATTCCCTCCAATTAAAAAAATTCCTGGTGGGCTAGTTTAGACGAACTTCTGAACTGAAGGGAAGGGGGGACCTGGTTTGGCGAACAAATAACCCTGGCAAAAATCGACTCCGAGCTCTTGAACCTGACGGTACTCGGATACGGTTTCCACTCCCTCGGCAATGGAGCGGGCATTGATGGACTTCGCAATATTAACCAGGGCTCGAATCATGGTCTGCTTCAAGGGATCAGTATCCACGTTTCGAATCATAGTGATGTCAATCTTGATGTAGTGAGGCTTAACTCTCAAAATAGTCTCAAAACTTGAATACCCCGTGCCCGTATCATCCAGGGCTATCTGGTATCCCAAATCCGTATAGGATCGAATGTCTTCCATAAAGGTTTCGTAGTTTTGAATTGCCAGGCTCTCGGTGATCTCGAAGACAAGGTTCTCCGCTTTGAGGTGATACTTCTTTAGGAATTCCTGAAGATATTCATCTCTGAAAGTGGGTTCATGAATAGTCGAAGGAAGGGCGTTGATAAAGAGTTTTAGATTAGGATCAATTTCTACAGCATTATCGATTGCCTTCTTGCGGCAGACATTATCAAGCTCGAAAAGCAGTTCACTATCCTTGGCCACTTCAAATAGAAACAAAGGATTGAAAAATTCAGTATCTTGCGGCCCCCTGCTCAGCGCTTCATAGGAAAAGATCTCTCCGCTTTTGGAATACACGATAGGCTGATAGACAGTTCGAATCTGTTCATCAAGGATGATCTGCTGCAGATTCTCCTTATAACGAACCTCGGTATTGTAGACATGGAAGTTAGACATCATGCGCGCTTCCGAGATTGCCCTGTAGATCATTCTGCGTGAATTGAGAAGAGAGTTGCACACCAGAAAAGAATAGCCAATTTTTAGCTTAGGCTTTCTCTTTAGCCACTTGTAGATCGTAAAGAAAATACCCGAATTAACGTGGGCGTGAAGTCGACGAGTGATGGTCTCCAGGTCATTTTTTCGCGGTCCGCCAATGTTTCTTTTTTTGGATAGAATAATCAAAAAGGAATCATCATATTCATGGCACTTAACAATTAAGTCTCCCTTTCGAAGATACTTTCCTTTCAGCGAAATGAGAGTCTTGGTGAGATCCTGCTGAACCGTATCGTAGATTGCGGCGCCATAATCATTTTCGATCTTGGTGAGGTTATAAACATCCAGGTAGATGACTCCCAGGGAACGCTGGGTTTCGAAGATCGAGAGGATCTTCTCCATGGTCGCTTCGTTCAGAATTGGGAGGCCGGTGACCGCATCTAACTGTTCTTCTGTTTCACTGTCTTGTGTCAATGGGCAGTCCCGGGGTTGAATGGATCAAGTTTCTTTGCTCGAAACTACTGGAGTTGCCCAATAGTTTCTCGATTCTAGCATTTGTATCACCGCTGCAAAAGTGCTGGTAAGCAGCGACATACGAATTTTGAGTGTGCGGGGCTATTTTGGTCTGTCTCTTCCATTTCACTGCAAGATGTTTTGTAAAAACTAAGAATTAAGGTTGGGAATGGTTTGCGAGAAGTCGCTTACTTGCCATATTCAAGTCGAGGAATTCGAAGATTCTGCTGACATAGGAATCTCTGCCATGGGCACCAAAATCTCTGAGATAAGCATGTTCCCAGAGATCTAAAACCAAGAGGGGGACCCAGCCCAGGGGCACGCCAAGATGATTGGATTCCACAAAAGTCTGGAGTATTTGTTCCATCTCGGGATTGTAAAAGAGAATTGCCCAACCATTTCCTCTACATTTTGAGATTTCAAGAAAGTCGTCTCTCCAGGAGTCCAAAGAACCAAAAGTTTTTTCCAGAAGTTCTGCAAGTTCACCCTGAAACTCGCTTTTCTGCGGACTTAGATTTTCAAAAAACAGTTCATGGAGCATCAGACCATTCGCTTCAAAGCTTATTCTTTTAGCCCTTTCCAGGTATAAAAGAGATCCTCCCTGGCCACTGAAGCGCATCGCTTGTAATTCAGCCTGGAGACTGTTGGTGTGCTGGACAAAGGACTTGTAGATACGAAAATGATCGTCTTGGAGCTCTTTCGATAATACTCCAATTGAGCGTGGTTCCAATTCTTCTCTTACCTCGTATGCCATTGGTTTCATTTCAGGTCTGAACATCTATGGAAATCGGTTTACTTTTAAGAATTTCCAACGGTAAACTGTCGTGACATTTTGTCATTTATAGTTCAGAAATGAAATGAAAAGGATGAACCATGGATATAGCACTACTCAAAGCACCCGGGATCGAATTTCTCCTTCGCTGGGGTCATTTCCTCTTTGGAATCACCTGGATAGGGGTACTTTACTACTTTAACTTCATTCAAGGCTCGTGGTTCAACGAGACTGAAGGTCAGCATAAAAGCGCGGCTGTACAAAAACTTGTTCCCCGTGCTTTGTGGTGGTTCCGCTGGGGTGCCATGGGAACTTTTCTGACCGGACTCGCGATCCTGGCCATGAAGGGTCATGGTGGTAAAGAAATCTTTATGACTTCTTATGGCGTTATGATTCTATCCGGGGCTCTGATGGGTACCTTTATGTTTCTCAATGTATGGCTCATCATCTGGCCCGCCCAGAAAGTTGTCATAGCCTCCACCAACCAGGTTGCTGACGGAGGGCAGCCAATCCCTGAGGCAGCCGCATGTGGCGCTAAAGCCGGTCTGGCCTCTCGAACAAATACCCTGTTTTCCATTCCCATGCTTTTCATGATGGGTGCCGCCAGCCACCTTCCCATGAATGTAACCGGAGCTACAAATCTTTCCGGACTGGCCATAACCCTCGGCGTTATCATCGGAGCTCTTGAGCTCAATGGAATCGTTGGAAAAATGGGGACAATGAAAAGCGTTTCAGGGGTGATTACCTCAGGATTCGCTCTCACGGTAGTACTCTATGCGGTAATGGAATGCTTCATCTAAGAAATACTCGTACAGAGAACAGGACTCCAGTTTCACCTGGAGTCCTGATTTTCCTGATTACACTACTTCTTTTTGGCTGTACTGATTCGGGCAACACGGTAAAACAGCCTGAAAAGCAAGTGGACCCAGCGACCCAAAAGTTGATCAAACAAGGCCGCGCAGCATATTACTCGACCTGTATCGCCTGTCATAACCAAAATCCCAGCCTGGCTGGCTCCGTAGGACCAGAACTTACGGGAGCCTCAGTAGAACTGCTGGAGGCTAAAATTCTCAAAGGAGAATACCCCCAGGGCTACCAGGCCAAAAGAACAACAACATTAATGGTTCCGCTACCCCATTTGGGAGCTCAAATTCCAGCACTTCACGCCTTCTTGAACCAGTGAAGTTCTTAGTTCACTGTCTTCTTAACCTTCAGTGAAGGACGGCATCCATTGCCTCCAGAAATCTTCTATTTTCTTCAGGAGTTCCAATAGTAACCCTGATTCCATTGGGAATACCAAAAGCCCCGAGGGGGCATACCAGTACTCCATGCTCCTGGAGTTGCGCACAAAGCTCCCTGGCATCCATATGGGTTAAAAAACACAGAAAATTCGCCTCCGACGGACATACGCTTAAGCCCCTGTTCTTTAGCTCTCCTTCCATCTGGGTTCGCTGCTGGAGAATCGTCTGAACACAGGTTCGTAAATGCTGCTGATCTTCCAGGGCAGCAAGCGCCGCCTCTTCCACAAACCCATTTACTGAATAGAGCGGCTGTGCCCTTAAAAGATGGTGGGTCAGCTCAGGTCGTTGAATGGAGTAACCAATCCTAAGACTGGCGAGGGAATAGGCCTTGGAAAAAGTCCGCAGCACAATTAGATTTGAAACTTTGGCAAAGTATTCCACTGAGTTTGGAATGCGGCTCTGATCGGTAAACTCAAAATAGGCCTCGTCCATGATCAGGACCAGATCAGGGGATAACCCCTGAAGAAAGCTCTCAAACTCTTCGGTATCAAAGGCGGTTCCCGTGGGATTATTTGGATTACACAAAAAGACAAGCTTGGTCTTTGCTGTGATTCTATCTTTGATCGCAGGCAGGTCATAGTGGTAGTCACGAAGATCCACAAAGACTTCCTTTGCCTGCTGAAACTGGTTATTGTTCGTATAGATTGGAAAGGTTCCCGAACTAAGTACAATTTCGTCGCCCGGAGCCACAAAAGCCTTGGAAATATGACCAAGTATCTCCTCTATTCCTGAGCCTAGATGAATCCAGTCAGGCTCCATTCCCGTTTCATTACTCAGGGCTGCCCTGAGTCTTTGCAAAGAGGAGTCCGGATACCTGTGGACCCGTTTAGCACTCCAATTTATGGCTTCAAGGACTCTTGGTGACGCTCCAAATGGATTTTCATTGGATTCCAAATGAACAAGTCCCTGGGATTTGAACTTCTGAAGAATCCTTTCTGGAATCGCGGCGGGACGATAGACGGGAATAGCGAGTTGGTGTTCAGGTACTAAAGATGAAGATGACATGATCTTTGAATTCCCTCCCTTATTATGCCCAAACGCATTTACTTATCTGCGATAAGCTAATTTTGGTCATGAGTCTGCAAACCAGTATAGTTTTTGCTTTTTGGTAGCCCTTTCTAAATGTCCAAGAGAGGTTCGCCACTTTGAGACTTTTCAATCCTGGGGTACAATAGCGCCCCCGGGTCGGCATTACAATATCTTTAGGACCCATGAACAAGTGAGGAGAGTTTACCGTGTTCCAGGAGTTTTATTCCAATCTGAAGTCGAAGCATGAGAAGATCCGCAACTTACTCGGTCACCCGCTAACCTTAACGGACAAGATTCTATATTCCCATCTCTGGGAAGAGCCAACACAAGTGCTGACTCGAGGAAAAAATTATGCCGACCTGGCTCCTGACCGAGTAGCCATGCAAGACGCCACGGCTCAGATGGCTCTTTTACAGTTCATGCGTTCAGGACGAAAATCCGCGGCTGTACCTTCCTCAGTTCACTGCGATCACCTCATTCGGGCACAAGACGGTGCAGAGGAAGACCTGAATCGGGCTTTGGATGAGAATTCCGAAGTTTATTCATTTCTCAGGTCAGTCTCCAGCAAATATGGTATTGAATTCTGGAAGCCCGGAGCGGGGATTATTCACCAGTGTGTCCTGGAGAATTACGCTTTTCCAGGCGGTATGATGATTGGTACCGACTCCCATACTCCCAATGCCGGGGGTTTGGGCATGGTGGCCATAGGCGTCGGCGGCGCTGATGCGGTTGATGTCATGACCGGAATGGCATGGGAGCTCAAATGGCCCAAAGTAATCGGGGTAAAGCTGACCGGTAGACTGAATGGCTGGGCTTCCGCCAAGGATGTAATTTTGAAATTGGCCGGAATCCTCACTGTAAAAGGGGGAACCGGTGCGATCGTTGAGTATTTTGGTGAAGGAACCTCAACTCTCTCCTGCACGGGAAAGGGAACCATATGCAATATGGGGGCTGAAATTGGAGCCACGACCTCAATCTTTCCTTTTGATGAGAAAATGGCCGCATATCTTCAATCTACCAGTCGGCCTGAAATTGCCGCTCTGGCGCTCCAGCAGATAGATCAGCTAACTATTGACCCAGAAGTTGGCGCGGATCCCTCCAGGTATTACGACCAGGTGATAGAGGTTGATCTCAGCAGCCTTCAACCCCATCTTAACGGCCCTTTTACCCCGGATAGAGCATGGCCGGTTTCAGAGATGAAAAACGCCGTTAAGGAGAACGGTTTTCCCGATGAATTGAGTGTTTGTTTAATCGGAAGTTGTACCAACTCCAGCTATGAGGACATCTCCCGCTCGGCGAGTATCGCAAAACAAGCGCTTTCCCGGGGATTAAAGGCCAAGAGCAAATTCACGATTACCCCCGGGTCAGAGCAGGTTCGAGCAACCATAGAGCGCGATGGCTTACTCCAGGTGTTGGAGGAGTTTGGCGGCAAGGTTCTATCCAATGCTTGTGGCCCCTGTATTGGGATGTGGAAGCGCATGGATATGGAAGAAGGACAGCCTAACAGCATCGTGACCTCATTTAATCGAAATTTCGCCAAACGAAATGATGGAAATCCTAAGACCTGTGCTTTCGTCGCCAGTCCAGAATTGGTCACCGCCCTGGCGGTGGGAGGTCAACTTAGCTTCAATCCACTGACCGATCGAGTCAAGAATCAGGATGGTGAAGAGGTACTGCTTGATCCTCCCGTGGGCGATGAATTACCAAAGGGAGGCTTCATTCTCGACCAGGAGGGCTGTGTCTCGCCAGACAAGAAAGACCAATCTATCAATATTGAAGTAGATTCAAAGAGTGAAAGACTGCAATTGCTTGAGCCGTTTGAGGCCTGGAACGGGAAGGATTTGGAAGATCTTGTAGTTCTCTTGAAAGCCAGGGGAAAATGTACTACAGACCATATCTCCATGGCTGGTCCCTGGCTCAGGTATCGGGGTCATCTGGACAACATTTCCAACAATCTATTCATCGGTGCTACCAATGACTTCAACGGTGAAGTGAATAAAGTTGTGAATACCTTCACGAGAAGCACCGGTGCAATTCCAGAGGTTGCCCGGGACTACAAAAGTCGAAAACAAGGCTGGATTGTAATCGGGGATGAAAACTACGGTGAAGGGTCGAGTCGCGAACATGCGGCCATGGAGCCCAGGCACCTGGGTGGAAGAGTTGTGCTGGTCAAGAGTTTTGCCAGAATTCATGAAACGAACCTGAAAAAGCAGGGGATTTTGGCTCTAACATTTGAAGACACCGCTGATTATGACCGCATCAAGGAAGATTCCCGTATCAGTATCCGAGGCCTCGAAGAAATTTCTCCTGGCCAGCCGCTTAGATTGGAGATCAAACAAGCTGATGGAAAGGTGGAAAACTGTACGGTTCTGCACACCTATAATCAAGGCCAGATTGAATGGTTTCAAGCAGGAAGCGCTCTCAATCTCATAGCCGCTCAAGAGCGATCTTGATGCTAAGAGGCTTCTTCTTGACCAGCCTGGGGAGCATTGCCTTTTAGCTGCATTCCTTCAGGGAAATCTATGGTGGAGATGGCGTGTTTGAAAATCAGCTGATATCTGCCCATTCCATAGATCAAAAGGGAATATTGATCATAGCTGACAACTTTTCCCTGAAGCTGAAGCCCTCGAATTAAATAAATCTTCAGGGCTAGTTTATCTTTTCTCGCCTGATACAGGAGCTGGTCCTGAATATTAACTCTGGCCTTATTTGTCATCAGGCTCACCTTTCTTCTTATTATTATTCATGTTCATGATCTGATCCTTATGCTCATCAAGATAGTGCAGAAAGTGATCGATAAAGCGATCAATATCCATAACCTTGGTATGTACAGCCACGGCTCCATCACGAACCGTAACGATTGAATTCAATTCAATGCCCTCATCCTTCTTTAGAGCTTCGCGGATGGCGGTTGTCTTCCTTTCGAGCAAATCACGGATCAATTCGAGATCAGAGGGTGTTTTCAAAGAAATGACCTCATATTCCTCGAAGCTGTTCTTTCCCAGGTGGAGTACGGAAATATAGTCCTGAACCTTCTGGAATAAATCCTTTGATTCTACCCAGTCCTTGAGAAGGAGGTTTATATATTTAGGATCGATCAGTTTTTCAATACCTGGCAAATTACCGCTATAAAGAACCGCGTCAGAACTGGAAACCGGAGTAGAGGCCAGGGTACTATTGAGTGACTTATTAGATAAAAGTGAGGTCTCTTTGGAATAGGGCATGTTCTTAACCGGCAATAGGGAATTGGAAACAACCAGGAACCTGTCTTTTACGGTGAGAAACGCATTAATCTGTCCTCCCACCAGCTGAAAAATTCCACTATGAAGGGGCTCCAGGATGAATCCCTGGTTAAGCCAGGGGAGTACCAGGCTCTCCTGGGAAAACTTTTCCAGATTCTCCCGTATGGTGCCAGCCCGCTGGGCATCCAGTTCTATTACCGCGTAAACCTGGGTCCGTGCTTTAGGGTCTGAGGATCCCACAAAGAATCCAACCTGTTGAGGCAGGTGCTCTTGGACCACAGAAAGAAGATTTTTCCCCTGCAGCTGAATTTCGAATTGACGAGAAGAAAGGACCCGCTTGATGAGAAATTTTAGAGACTCCCTTTTCAAATTCAGGTAAAAATCCGCATCTTTGGGAAAGAAGGCCGAGAGAGATGGAATCTCCCTTTTTCCTTTCTTGGGTTTGGGGACTGACGGACCTAAAGTCTCCTTGGGCGCATCATCCTGGGCTGGAAAAGCCTCCAATTCCTGGGCGAATTTTTGAATCAGGGATGTATCCCCCATGCTTTGAGCCAGAAAGATGAGCTGATTGTAAAACATCTTCATCGATTCCCTGGTTTTAGCTACTCCCGGCATCTTGAGATACTTGTTTTTAGCTTCCTGTATGGTCTGTAAGAGGATGGCGTAGGAGAGGTTTTGCTCATCCGAACCCAATTCTGTCTTCAACCCCATGGATTTCTGAATATGCTCCGCGGAAGTCGTCGGCTGGTTCATCTTCAGGTACACCTGTCCCAAATGGTACTGAGACTCCGCAGAGTCCGGCGCTAAAGCGACTGCCTTTTTTAAATACTCCAGCGCTTTGGGATAGTCTTCTTTTCGATAATAAAGCCAGCCGAGGGTATCCAGGTAAGCTGAGTTCTTGGAATTGCCTTCCAGGGCCCGGTTTACAAGATCAATCCCTTCATCGAGGTTGCGGTTCATCTCAGAGTAAAGATATGCCAGGTTATTCATGGCCAGCGTACTTGAGGGATCAAGCTGGATACACCGCTTGAAGTGCTTGATGGATTTTTCAAATTCCTTCAGATCGTAGTAAACAGTAGCCACATGGAAATGAGCATCGGGCAGGGAATTGTCCAGGGTCAAAACCTTTTTCAATACTCTGGCAGCCTCCTCAAACATCTTGTTTTTATATAAAGCCCAACCAAGAGTATCGAGCAGGTAAGGGTTGTCTTTCTCAAGGTGATTGGCGATTCTGGCCTCCCGAAGTGCTTCCTTGAGTTCTACATGGTTTTGGCAGTAGAGATAGGACAGGTTATTGTGAGCCCAGGGATTTTTAGGGTCTATGAGGATGATTCGGCGATAAACCAGCTCTTCAAACTCGAAAGGTTCGGGGATGCCCCTGGCCTGCATGTCTTCATGAATCTCAATATAAAGGGAGGTTAAAAAGGTAAAAAGACTTCGATTCCTGGGGTCCTTGGTTCTGGCACGTTCAAATTCAAGGGTAACCAGACGGAGTCTACGATAAGGATTGGAGTCCTTCAGCGTTTCAAGATAAAAGTGTCCCAGTGAATAGTGGAACATGGCATCTGTAAATTTGCCTGCGGAAGTCCTTGAAAGCAGGGTGGCTAATTCTTTCTCTGCGAGCCCTATTTCAAGTCCATTGGCCTTGGCTTCTCTTTGAATCAATGCCAAAAAGAGTTTAAGCCAGGGTGATGTGGAATCTCCTTTAACCTGTGAAACAAAGCTGGACAAGATCTCTTTTTTATCTAAATACTCCTTGATATTGTTGATGAGATAGAAGCCCTTCACGATCAGAAGATCTTCATCATGAATTCGAATACTCTTGTCATTGAAGATTCTTGAACGCAAAGTTTGAGTCTGCGCCAAATCCTTCATTTCACTCTCAACTTCCTGATAATGAATCAGATTGGAGATATGCAAACCATACTGCCCCTTAAAATTGTCCATCTCCTTGAAAAGATACTCCTGGAGTATTCCCGTGGATTGGCTCTTATCAAACGCAGTCTTCTGATATTGGAATAGTTGAGGTTTGAGATCGAGAATCTCAAAAGGATCCGCTTTCAGAATGGATCCGATTACCAGGAAAAAAAGGGTGAGTCGGAAAAGAGTATGGGAGGGAGTTACCACGAGGTCCGCTTATTCTAATTCTTTTAGGATCAATTCGGTAATTTTGCGACAGGCCTGCTGATAGGCTCCTTCAGCAGTTCGATGACCTTCAAATGCTGTCTCTACTTCTTTGTTTACAATGTCCTCAATTCTATCATAGCCAGGAATTTTGGGTCGACTTCCAGCATATAAGGACTGCTCCATGAATACCAGAAGTTCCCTATCCTGAAGTTCAGTTTCTGGAGGCCTTACATCCACGTGTAGGGGAATGGCCCCAAGTTCTTTGCAAAAGAGCTCCTGAACTTCCTTGGAAAGGAGGTAGGTCAAAAACTTGACCGCCAAATCAGGATGCTTTGAGGTCCGAAAGATGACATTAGCGTTCCCACCCACATTGGTGCTTGATTTTATCTTTAGCTTTGGATTTCCCGGAATCAGGGACACCGAAAAATTGACCCCCGATCGTCTAAAATTCTCCAAATTCCAGGGACCCGAGAAGATCATTGAATATCGTCCGCTTTTAAATCCTGCATCAGGTCCAATGGCCCCTTGTCTCCAGGCCCCCGCTTCTACATTGCTGGAAGTCAGGGAAATCTGGAATTTCAAGGCTTCCACCGCTTCGGGTCTTTCTAATAGGCAGAGAAGCTTATTGTCATCAAGGATTTTCCCCCCGAAGGAATATAAAAACGGCATGGAAAACCAGGGAGTCACATTCATGGCGAAACCAAATTGATCCAGGGAACCATCTTGATCGATATCGCGCGTGAGACGTTGACCTACTCGAATAAACTCATCCCAGGTCTCTGGCGGTCTGGATGGATCCAATCCAGCCCTTTGAAAATGATCTCGGTTGTAATACAGGGCAAGGGTGGTGAACTCATCAGGTAGGGCATAGGTTTTAAACTGCCCCTCTCTGCTGCGTACCTGACATGCGTCAAACGCGGCTGGAAGCAACTTTTTCTGAAGGCTCGAGAGATTGTATTTATCCAGTTCAAGTAGAGCTCCTCCGGCAGCGAATTTTGGAATCAATCCCAGGTCCATGCGAGCGATATCCGGAGCCCTGTGAGAGTTGCAGGCATATTGGAGGAATTCAGCCTGACCTGACCAGGGAATTTTAGAAATCTTGAGAATTACATTTTCCGATTCTTCAAATTTCCGCGCGACTTTCCTATATACGCGAAACTGCTCCTCGTTATAGGTAACCCAGACCCGTAAGACCGGCCGTTGAAGGTCTGGTTTCCTATTTTGATTATGAAGAGGAAGCGAAAGATTGGCAGGACTAAGTTTTTGGATTCCAATGGGGAGCGTCAGTTTGGTGGGACTGAGTTTTATAACAGTGGATTGTGATGACCCACGATTTGAACCCTCCAGTAAAGAATAGCCCATTAAGAACATCCCCACTATGAGAATGAACACCAATAAGAAGACGATTGGTGAAACATCGGATTCTGGTTGATTCACTCTTTTACCGCTCCTTCTGTCATCCCCCGAATCAGGGTTCTCTGGGCAATCAAAAAGAGAAAGACGATGGGAATGAGCATAAAGGTCGCGCCTGCCATTAAGGCTGTCCAATCACTAGCATACTGTCCCTTGAAATAAGCCAGGGTAACGGGAAGAGTCATGCGCATGGAGTCAGGGGTATTCGTGATTAACTGCCATAGAAAATTTGACCATTGCCCCAGGAAAGTTAGCAAAAACAAGGTGGTTAAGATCGGTAGTGTCAGGGGGATGATGAGTATTCTGAAAATCTGGAGTTCAGAAGCTCCATCCATCGTTGCCGCTTCAAATAGGGAATGAGGAATCTGTTCGATGTATTGCTTCACCAGGTAGAGTCCAAAAATATTGGCGCAATGGGGAACAATCATGGCCCAGTAGGTATTGATACCGTCAAGCCAGGTAACAATGGCATATTGGGGTACCAGGAACATCATTCCAGGTATGAGCATACTTGCCCAAAGCGCGGAATAGATCAGCTTCTTTCCAGTAAAGTCCTTTTTTGCGAACACGTACCCCGCCAGCAGGCAGACAAATAGTGTCACGAGGGCGGTTCCCACGGAAACCAGGGTGGAGTTCACAAAGGCTCTTGAAAGCGTGAAACTATCTCCCCTGGGACTGGCCGAAAGGATTTTTTGATAATTACTCAGGGTGTAGAGGCGGTTAGAGTAGAACTTTTGCTTCCATCGCTCGACCTTCTCCCTCGAAAAGCGCGGAATCCTTTGAATTTCATCAGGGTCATGAACTGAAAACCCGTTATTATCGCGGTATTGGACATAAACTTCCTCTCGTTCTCCAGTCAATTCCAAGGAACGGCGGTAAGGTCTCTGATCCAGACGATGGATACAGGCTGTGTCTTTTGAAAAAAAACTTAGAAAATAACTGAACTGCACCTCTGAAAAGAGGGGAATGGCCTCAAGATCAGTGGGTGAATCAAAGTCACCCTTCGTCAATCGATACGCAAAAATTGCCTCAGCTTCCTCATGGGAGGCTCCCAAAATCTTCTTTAGTTGAGGAATATCAACACTATTGATATCAAAACGCACAGATAGGACCTGTAAAAGGACCCGTTTTTCATCTTGGCTAAGCCTTCTTTCAGTTACCTCTTCCAGCGCTGAAAATAATTCATTCTCAAGTGGTATTTTTGAGCCTGAATAAAGCTGGGTGCGCAGAGTTTCAAGTTTTGCCATCTGGGCAGAATTCAGGGGAATATCTGCTTTTTCAAATTCCTTTTCTGTGGCGAAACGAAATGCGACTTTCTGCTCGGGAACATAAAGGAATTTATCGCCGGTTCCAGGTACCTTAAAGGAGGTGACAACCATCCACAGCAAAGGGAATAGAAAGACAAGAGCAAGAATGAGAAGGATGAAGTAAAAAATCAGCGAACGGAGTTTGGTCAAGCCAGCTCCTTTGGGCTCAGCCAGCGAGCATTCAGATAAGAAATGCTAAGAGCCACCAAAAGGAGAATATAACTCATGGCAGCCGCGTAGCCGTACTTTCCAAAGCTAAAGACCTTCCACAAGTAAAAACCAGAGATCTTAGTCGCCCCAAGGGTCTCATGGGAAAACAACCCTGTTGGATCCGAAAAGTGGGGTCCGCCAGTGGCATCTGTCATAGCGTAGATTTCGGTGAATCCATTGAGAGCAGCCATAATTCCAGTAACCACCAAAAACAGGATGGTTGGCTTCAACAGGGGAAGAGTGATATTGATCAGGATCTCAAAGCGGTTCGCACCATCTATTTCAGCCGCTTCATAGAGACTTTTTGAGATGTTTCCGAGACTTGCCAAAAACAGAATCATCCCAAATCCTGAACCTTTTAAAATCATCGCGAAGGCAATTGCTGGAAGGGCGTAATAGGGATTTCCCAGAAATCCGGTTTCGTGGAATGCCTTGATTTCAAAAAATCGATCCAAAAGGATCGTCAGGATGCCAAACCTGGGGCTATAGATGAGCTGCCAGGCAAATCCGATCACGAGCATATCCAGGACATTGGGAAGAAAAAAGGCAGAGCGAAAAAGAGCACGGCCCTTGAGTTCTCGATTGAGCAAGAGTGCCAGAGTAAGGGAGACTACAATGGTCCCAGGTATAGTCATTGCCGCATAGATTAGCGTCAGTACTAGTGACCATAAGAATTCCTGATCTTGGAAGAGCAAGATGTAATTGGAAAATCCGGCGAATTGCATGTCCCCGAACACATTGGTCAAATCCGTATAGGGACCCACCCTAAAGAAGGAGAGGTAAAGGGAATAAACTACCGGGATGAGCAGAAAAAGAGAGAAAACAAAAAGGAAGGGAGAAAGAAAAAGATACGCACTGAGATTATCTTTTCGTCCCATACTCGAATGTCCCTATGTATACGGGAGACAGTTTCACGCTATACCGATCCTGCCCCGGGTCTCGGTGAACCAAAATCTCTCCTCCTGCCTGCCTGATCCTTATTGGCGGACTACACAGTCCACATGTAATCGCGGCGATGGCGGTTGCCAAAGCCCCGGATGTACAGGCTCGTGTCCTTCCGCAGCCTCGTTCAATTACTTCAAGATCAATCAGGCTCTCTGACAGTATTCTGGCCAAATTGATGTTGATGGAATCAGGAAAGAGAGTCTCCTGGGCGAAATAGGATTCTACAGTTCTCGAATCTACAGTGTCAAAGAACACGGCATGTTCATTGCCAACATCTACGGTATGGTAGGATTTCCCGCCAACCTGGTGCTCGAAAGGATATCTTGAGTTCAAATCAAAGCTATAGTCTCCAATTGTGAGTAGTACTCCATCCTTCTGAAGGGTTACGGGAACCCTTTTGGTCTTCGAAATTAGTTCCAGGGTTGAAAGAGCGTAGGTTCTCATCAGATACGCTGCTGTACAGGCAAAACCATTACCGCTGAATCCCGCGGTACTGCCATCTGAATTGATTAGCTCCAGCTGAAAAACATCCTGTTGAACCTCAAAATTAATGAGACCATCGGCTCCCAGGCCGCTGCTGCGGTCGCAAGTCTCCCTGGCCAGCTCAGGACTTACTGTACCGTTTTCCAGGATTAGAAAATCATTTTCCAGGGAATGGTATTTGTGTAGAAGAAGGGTCTTCAAAGTTTTGAAAGCAGGGTCTCGTCAACCTGGATGGGATACTTGGTCGAAACCTCGGTCATATAGGATGAGAGAAATCGATTTCGCTTTTCAGTGAGAATGACTTTGGACAGACGCTCTCTCACTTCCTTAAAGGAAGCTACCCGGGCTGGAACCTTCCGAACGAAACGAATGATGTGGAATCCATCCTTTTTCGCCGAAGGAACCAGTTGTGAATAGATTTCACCTTCTTTCAAAGTACCAGCTATATGATTCATCTGAGCTGAGATGTCTTCCTTGGCAAGATAGCGCATGTCTCCGCCACGGGAAGCGGTCCGTGGTTCTTCAGAGCGTTCACGGGCAATTTGCTCAAAGGCTCTGGGGTCCATCAAAACCATATTCAAGACTTCTAGAGCTGTGCTTTTTTCCTTCTGAAAGATATGAGAAACCAATTGCCCCTCTGATTGTACAAACTGCTTTTTATTGGATTCATAGTAGGTTTTGAGCTCTCTCTCTTCGACTCCCACCCTTCCTCGAAGTTCCTGCTGTTTCTCCTGTATGAGTAAAGCCTCTGAATAAGCAGTGCCTTTCTTCTCCACTACTTTATGCAGTTCTTCTGGGAAATAGAGCGGATTGAGGTGATATTTCAGTTGAATGAGATGAAGTTCCAGCTTGATGTTCTCGATTTCCTGGGGACTCTGTTCAGCCTGGGTAAAAAAACCTTTTGGGAAAACCTCTCGGGCCGGAGCCAGCACGTTTTCGGGTAGGGGCTTACCACTCACCATAAACGCTTCTCCATCCTTAGAAACAGGAAACTGAAACTTTAGCGGATTTGCCAGTTTGGCGAGAAGTTCACGAATACGCATATAGGTGAGCCTCTCCTGGATAAACGGGGCAGCCTGCTGAATGGGGGTATAAATCTTTTTTGGCAGGGCGGTTTTTAGAAGCACATAAAACTTATCCAGGTATCTCAATACCGGTGTCAGCTGATCTACCGCTACTGCTTCAAGCGCTTTTCGAAAAGAATAGGGAACCTGGGATTCAGGCTGCTCCTGAAAGTTTTGTTTGGATCCCTTATTTTCCCGAAAACTCTGAGGTGTCGTGATGCTTACCAGGGAGTTTTGGTCCTTTCCTTCCACCAGTTGGAAACTATAACTATCCCCAACTTCATAGAGACTGAGGTTTTCATCATAATAAGTCTTCACATCTTCAACAGTGATGGGCTGAATTTGAGATTTAAGCAGTTCTGTGAGGAAGAGGCCGTTTCTATATTTTCGAAACTGGGTCTTATAGGACTCCTTCTGATCGACACCTGTATTGTAGCAATCCTCAAGAACTGCGTAATGCTTCTTAAGCTGCTTCACAAACTCCTTTTTCTGGTCCACTTTTGGAAGGTTTTGAACTTCACCCTTTTTTAAGAATTCCTGAAATTTCGTAGTGAAATCTTCGCGGTTAATCATTTGAGAGCCTACCCGCAAAACATATTGGATATTCTCAGGACGGGCGAGAGCGGCGTCTGAAACCAAACCGGACAATTTGATTTTATCCATCACCAACTCATGGATTTGAGAACCAATTTCTTCAATTACTAATCCTGGGAGCTCTGCACGAATGCTCTTTAAAACCTCTTCCTTGACCTGGGCTCCGCTCTGAACTGTTGGATTGAGAATTGGAATTTGAAAAATCTGACCAATCTGAAGAATTACGAGGGCCAAGACCAGTACGGTAAGAAGGCCTGGAAGAGTTTTTTGCATGTTGGAGTTCCCTTAGGGTAATGCGCGTCAGAATTATATTCTCGTCGGGATAACTTGTCAAAAAAGGCGGATTTTGTTCGTTTTTTGTCCTCATAGAGAACCAGGAGTCCAACCTATTGGACCCTATCCCGGTCCCTCTCAGAATTGAAGTGCGCTACAAAATCCACTATGCTAAGATCTCCCGCGTTTTGTTCAGGGTTAAATCACGAAGGACCCTGTCCCCAAGCCTGATTCTACAGTCCAGGAGGTACACTGATATGACGGTTACTGCGGTTGGATCCCTAGCTCTAGACTCCCTGGTGCTCCCCAGTGGGGAATATAATGATATTTTAGGCGGATCTCTATCTCACTTCTGCTCAGCCTGCTCCTTATTTGATGCCTCTATCTCGATGGTCGCGGTAATCGGAAAGGACTTTCCTCAAGAGCATTTGGACTACTTCCGGTCCAGGGGCATAAACCTTGATCTTGTACAGGTTTCGGAAGGTCTAACCTTTCGCTGGAAAGGTCAGTACAATCTGGGGGAAATGGAGGAAGCTATTACCCTCGATACACAACTCAATGTATTCGAGTCCTTTAGTCCTCAATTCAAGGGAGAGGGGCATGAAACTCGAATTCTTTTCCTTGGAAACATACATCCTGCTCTACAAAGAGATGTGGCCGCCAGAACAGTGGCCGAACTCAAGGTCTTAGACACCATGAACTTATGGATTGAATCCACTAAGCAAGAGCTTTTGGAAACTTTAAAACTGGTAGATGTCCTGATTTTTAATGAAGGAGAGGCCCGAGCACTCACGGGAGAGACTGACCTGATGAAAGCGGGATTGGCTGTTTTGGAATGCGGACCTTCTCATGTGGTGATAAAGATGGGCTCTAAAGGCGCGTGCCTTGTTACGCGAGAATTCAGCTACCAGGTTCCCGCCTACGAAGTAGACCAGGTTCAAGACCCTACCGGTGCCGGTGACTCTTTTGCGGGCGGATTCATAGGTTATCTCTCCGAGCAGGCTGAAATCACTCCGGAAACTCTCAAACAGGCTATGATCTATGGCAATATCCTGGGCTCTATGAATGTGGAAGGAATCGGAACTTCAATTTTGGCCAATTCCTCAAGATCTGACATTCTAAGCCGGATGAATCAATTCCTGGAGCGGACTGGGGAAGCATGTGCGGAATAGTCGGGTATACCGGTAATCATTTCATAGCCTCAAAGGTGGTTCTAGACGGTCTTGAACAGCTTGAATACCGAGGATATGATTCGGCTGGTATCGCTGTCATCACGGACGGCATCCTCAAGGTCCAGAGAGAGTCGGGAAAACTTCACCAAATCAGACCGCTTCTTGAGAAGGAACTCGGAGATAATCACCTGGCGATTGGGCACACAAGGTGGGCCACCCATGGAAAGCCTTCGCAGAGCAACGCCCATCCTCATATTGACAACGCCTCACGATGGGTCGTGGTTCATAACGGAATCATTGAGAACTACCTTCAGATCAAAGAGCATTTGATGGAAAACGGACACCAGTTTCACTCGGACACCGACACTGAGATTATCGCTCATCTAATCGCTCACTATGAAAATGGTGACCCCATGACGGCGTTTCTTAAGGCTCTGCGAAAACTGGAAGGAGCCTATGCCCTGGCGGTCTGTAATGTGGACCATCCGGAGAAAATTTTCATCGCGCGCAAGAATTGTCCCCTGATCGTAGGACACTGCGAAGACCATGTGGGTTCTTTCATCGCGTCCGATGTTGTGGCCATGATTCGTCACACCCGAAAGGTTGTATTTCTTGAAGACGGGCAGGCCGGCATTGTCAGCCCTGGGCAGCTTGAGCTATTTGAAATAGATAGCGGCACGGCCATGTCCCACGAATTTGAGCAGATCGAGTGGAACCCGGTCGCGGCCGAAAAGGGCGGATACAAGCATTTTATGCTCAAAGAGATCCATGAGCAGCCTTCGGTGATTCGAAATACCCTTGATGGGAGGACCGACGAGGAAAGAGGGGAGATTCTCTTAGATGAACTGAATCTGTCCCCTGAAATAATCCGGGGAATCAAGAGAATTCACATCCTGGGATGCGGCACCGCATATTATTCTGGAATGGTGGGGAAGTATCTCATTGAGCGGCTTAGCGGAATTCCAGCTGAAGCCGAACTGGCTTCCGAATATCGCTATCGTGACCCCTATTGCGATGATTCTACCCTGGTTATCGCCGTTTCCCAGTCGGGAGAAACCGCGGATACCATTGCGGCAACGCGATTGGCGAAGGAAAAGGGGGCTCGAACAATAGGATTCCTAAATGTTAAGGGCTCCACGCTCAGCAGGGAAGTCGATGGAAATTTCTTTATTTTTGCAGGCCCGGAAATCGGTGTAGCTTCCACCAAAGCCTATATGGCGATGGTTGTTGCCTTCGAGCTCTTTTCTCTTTTCCTGGCCAGGAGTAGCGAGTCCTTAAGTAAGGAAGAAGTCCGTGAATTAATCCATGAACTGAAGGTGATCCCGCAGAAAATTGAAACCGTTCTTCAAGAGAAATCTGCCATTGAAAAGCATGCTTATGAGTATTTGAACTTCACGGACTTTTTATACCTGGGGCGTGATCTGGATTATCCAACAGCCCTGGAAGGCGCTCTCAAGCTCAAAGAGATATCTTATATTCACGCCGAAGGGTACGCGGCCGGAGAAATGAAGCACGGACCCATAGCCCTACTGGATAGAAACTGTCCTGTGGTTGCCATTTTAACCCGCGGCCCCATATACCAAAAAGTTGTCAGCAATGTCATCGAAGCCAGATCAAGAGATTGCCGTGTGTTAGCGATAGGGACCAAAGGGGACGAATCCCTGGAGAAGATTGTAGATGATATCTTATGGGTGCCGCCGGTACATCCCTTTGTCTCCCCGTTAATCAACGTGGTACCTTTGCAGTTATTCGCCTATTACGTAGCCGATCTAAAGGGGGCCGATGTAGATCAGCCCAGAAATCTTGCCAAGTCGGTCACCGTGGAGTAATTGGGAATTACCCTCGCGAACTCCAATGATCACCAATCCTATTTATCATGAACTGATCAAGCTAGGCGTCATCCATGAGAAGACGGTCCGAAAGATCAGTGATAAGACTCGTGATAAAGATATTCCCGTGTACTTAGACGAGGATTCAGGGGTCATTTTCCTGCAGAGATACGAGCGGTTTGAAGATTATTATGCATCGGGAAAGAAGGAAGACAGGGAAGAAAATAAACCGATCGATGAGTTATCGGACGGAACCATTATTGAATCCTCAATGCTCGAGGATGACCTACGCAGGTTCAACCAGTTCAAGGACCTCGCCAATTCCAAAAGCATTTGTGATTTCGGATGCGGCTACGGTGGATTCTTACGCCACGCTAAGGCTGTTTCCAGTCGCCTGAGCGGAGTAGAACTCAGGGAATACTGTCGCCAGAGCCTGCGGCTAAAAGAGCCCGAAATCAACGTACTGCCCAGTCTTGAGGATCACCCAGAAAATTTCGATCTGATTACAATTTTTCATGTATTGGAGCACCTTCCAAAGCAGGTCGAAATTCTGTCTGCCATCCGCTCCAAGCTTGTCCCGGGTGGGAGCATAGTCGTTGAGGTTCCCAATGCACGGGATTTCTTGATTCAATCCCTGGATTTACCAGAATTCCGGGACTTTGTCTTTTGGAGTGAACACCTGGTTTTGCACACAGAAGAATCACTCAGGGTCATACTCCAGGAGGCTGGATTTACAAAGGTGAACATTCGGGGTTTCCAAAGATACGGTTTTACCAATCACCTGAGATGGTTTCTAGACCGCCAACCCGGTGGTCATGATCTTTATAAGCAGTTTGAAGACTCCCTCATGGAAAAGGGGTATCGACAGTACATGGAAGGAAGGGGAACCGCTGATACCCTCATCGCCGTAGCTCAAAGCCAGGAAGTGAACCCACTCTCATGAATCTACAGAATTTCGCTTCGATTATTCTGGCTGCCGGACAGGGCAAACGAATGCTTTCCTCCCTGCCCAAAGTCTTACATGAGATTGAAGGTATCCCGCTGGCGGAATATGTAATTCAAAGTACCTCCCAGGCTGGTATTCAAAAACACTGCATCGTTGTGGGACATGAAAAGGAAAAGGTACAAGTAGCATTATCCGGGGAAGGAAGATGGTTTGCGGTTCAGACTCAACCCCTGGGAACGGGCCACGCCGTGCTCAGCGCTTACGAAGTTATCAGAGAAATCGGGGCGACTCATTGCTTGATTTTGTGTGGAGATACACCCTGTCTTAAGCAGCAGACTCTTCAACAATTTCTTGAAGTTTACGACTCCACTGGCAGTGATCTACTGGTGCTATCCACGGTAGTAGACGATCCCAAGGGTTATGGCAGAATTCTGAGAGATCCCCAGGGGAATTTGCTGAAGATTATCGAGGATAAGGATTGCTCAGATCAGCAACGCTCCATACAGGAGATTAATACAGGGATCTATCTTGGTTCCTGCGAATTAGTCTTTGACCTTCTTCAACAGGTTGGAAATGACAACACCCAGGGCGAATATTACCTGACAGATATGATTGGAATCGCAAGAGAGAGAGGTTTTTCAGTGATGGCAAGGTCACTTGGTGAGGAAAATGAATTCCTCGGAGTCAATGATCCCCAGCAATTGGACGCGGCTTGCGGTATTTTGACTCAACGTCTTGCACAGTAGGGAGTAGTGATCGTACACACCAATAAATAGACAAAAACACAGATAAATCGAGTAAATTTGTTAAAATGTCCTTCTAGACCTCCGATTTCCATAGGGAATTGGACCCACTTAGAGGTTGATCATGTCCTGTCCCACCTGTGGATACCAAAACAATGATATAGATAAATTCTGTAATCAGTGCGGTACTCCCCTGCACCATGAAGAATCCAATGGTGGAGAGGATATCTTTGATCTAGATGCAGATTCACTAGGGCTTGAGGATAAAAAGCTGATCAGTGAGGATTTTCCCTCCTTTTCCGATGGGCCAAATCCAAAGGAGGATTCGGTAGATCTGGGCTTCCTCGATGATTCGCCCCAGGAATCCACTACCCCTGGTTCTGCTGACTCCCTGGATGATTTATTTTCCCTTGAAGAGCCTCAAAGCGTAAGTGCAGAGAATAATTTAGATGATCTGTTTCAGATGGACTCCGGCTCAAAGCCCCTGAATGAGAATTTAAACACGGGTATGGAGAGTGGGACTGATGCTTCCCAGGATCTTTTCGATCTAGACGCTGTCGAGGACCTAAAGGAGGAGAAGCTGGAAACCATCTCCGCTGTTGAAGAGGAATCGGCCGTTCTCTTTGAGGAGAGCAGTTCAGATCTCTTTTCAGGACTGGAAAATATTGAAGATAAAACGGAACGGACAAACGCGCTGGAAACTTCCTCTCCAGAGGGAGAAGTGGAATCCCTGGATGAGGTTGTGTCTGATCTCGATGATTTGTTTGGTGAAAAGCCCTCTCCCGCCAGCATTGAGACCTCCGACTCAGATTCGCTTTTTGATGATCCAGCATCCCCAGGGGATACTCTTTCCGCCGGTGAGGATGGTTTTGACGACTTTATGGGCTCCGATTCCGAGGTCCCAATTGCCGCTGTAAAAAAGGAACCTGCCTCTACGGAAGACGACTTTGATGAATTCTTTGGCGGCGAAGATTTGATCACGGAAAGTTCCCCGTCAGATTCCGCCATGAGCAGCATTTCAGAAGATGGGAGCTCAGATTTTGAACTCTCCTCAGATTCCCCGGGTGAAGATGATGACTTCCTCGATACCGAGGAAGAGGATCTCTTTTCAGAAAAAGAAGAGGACTCCTTCACATCCTCAAGCAGCGGACAAGATGAGGAAGAGGATGACTTCTTTGGATCTGATGACAAGGAAGATGACAGCTTTGGATCAAAGCTTGATGAAGATGAGAGTAGCGATGATTTTGATGAAATTTCTTCCGTAACTTCAACGAGTTCAGACTCCGCTGAAGATGACGCCTTTGATTCCGGACTGCAAAGCATTGAAAAAAGTCTTGATACTGAGGAGGAGATTGAGGAATTCGAAGATAGTGAAGAAGAAATTTCTGCGCTAATTTCCAAACTTGGCGACAAGGAAGATGAACCGGAAGAATTCGCACTGGAATCGCTCGAAGAGGAGCGTGCCGTCACTGAAGATCTCATGGATATCCTGAAGACCTCTGAAGATGAAGATACCAGGTACCAGGCTGCCCTGACACTGGCAAATTCCTATGATCCCGAATGCATTCCCATGCTCATGGAGCTGCTACAGGACCCAAATCTTGAAATTCGCGAATGCGCTGCTAAGGCCCTGGGGGAAATAGGCGGAGAAGAAGCGGTAGACCCCCTGGTCAGAACCCTGGCAACCGACTCGACCAATATGAAATATATTTCGGTGAGCGCCCTGGGGATGATTGGTTCAGCCCGTGCTTTAAAGCCTCTCGTAACCCTACTTCATGAAAGTGATGAAAATATACGCTACATGACTGTTGAGGCACTGGGTGAAATCGCCGCGACCGAATCAGTTGACCCTCTTCTCCAGCTCGTACCCACCGCCGATCGGGATTTGCGTTACGCCATAGCCAAATCATTCGGCAGAATTGCCGATCCGCGTACCCAGCCCGTGCTCATTCGCTTCCTCTCTGATGAAGATTCCGAGGTTGTTCGTGAAGCCGCTGCCGCGCTGGGAAAACTGGGGGATGAAACCGCCGTTAGCCCCCTGATTGAAAAAATGATCGAATCAGACGCGGAAACCAAGACCGCGATAGTAAGAGCCCTGGGCAGTCTTGGCAGTGTCCAATCAGTCTTGACATTACTAGATCATCTCAAGACTTCTGATCACAGGCTTCAAAAGGAAATTATTGTCGCACTAGGTAAGATTCGCGACGAAAGAGCTATTGGAGACATTAAGCATCTCATCCTGGATGCTTCCCAGGAAATCCAGCAAGAAGGGGTGAGAGCCCTTGGAGAAATCGGATCAGAGGAATCTCTGGATACCCTGGCCGTCCTCCTGGATGCCGGTGATCGATCCCTGCGATTTCCCATAACCGAGGCACTGGGTAAAATTGGCAGTCCCAAAGGCCAGATGTCCCTCTTTCAACTGATCCTGGACGGAGATCTAGAGGTTCGCCAACGCGCGGTGATAGCGCTTGGTGAAATTTCGGATCCAGCCTCAGTATCCCATCTACTCAAACTTCAGAATGATCCCGACAAGATCTTGCGAACCAATGTGGCTGAAAGCCTTGGAAAAATCGGTACGAAAGACGCGATCATTCCGCTCATTCATTTTGTAAAAGATCCTGAGGAAATCGTTTCGGAAAAGGCTGTCTGGGGATTGCTGCAGATCGGTTCACCGGTGGTTCCTCATGTTATAGAGGTTCTTGACCAGGTACCCGAATCCCACCGGGAAAGACTTGTTTATGTCCTGGGACAAACCGGTGAAGTGAAATCCATCCATTCGCTTTTGCAGATGCTTGAACATTCCGACGGCACCCTGAAGGATGTAGTCTGTAACGCTCTTGTGGAGATTGATCATCGCATGATGAAAGAAAATCCCGTGGGAACGCTATTGAAGACCGGTTACGCCTGGCTGCGTTTCACTCTCATACAAGCCCTGGGACAGGCAGGAGACGAAAGATCCGTCCACATCCTACTTGATATGATTGAAAATACCTTTCAGCAGGAAGACCGGGAATACCTGGAATATTTTCCCGATCCAATGATTCGAGAGGTTTCTATGGAGGCTCTCAGCGCTATTCAGAGATCCGCGTCTGAAATCATGGGATCTCTGGAGTTTCCCAACAGAGTAACCTCAGTTCTCGAAGCGATGGTTAACGCGGCCCCCGAAAATACTGCATGGTATATTCGAGCCCTGGGATCTATTCGTAATAAGAGTGCGGTAAACGCGCTGGTAGAACTAATCAAAAAACCGGATTTAAAACTTGACCCGCTGGTTATCGCTGAGGCCCTGAGTCATGGAACCGATCCAGAACTATTAGACCAGCTCCTCCAGTCCGTAAATACCGCCAATCCCCTGGTACGAATGAGAATCGTGGTAATTCTTGGATACCTGAAGGATTCCAGGGCTATTGGCAAGCTTTCCCAGCTTGTCTCTGATATGGATGAACATGTTCGCTTTGAGAGCATCAACGCCTTGGATAAAATTGGATCCAATCAAGGGATTCACGCCCTGAGTCAATGCTTGAAGGATGTGTCTGAATGGAATCGTCGTCGTGCGGTGGAAGTACTTGGCCGCTTCATTAGCGAAGAGACTCTTCATACCTTGCGCAAAGCTCTCCATGACAGGGCGGAGTCGGTGAGAATCGCAGCAGCAAGAGCTCTCTCCAGATTTCCTGATCCGAAGGTAGTTGAACTGCTCGTGGAAGCCATTCATGACACCAGTCTTGAAGTTCGTCAAATGGTCTTGGAGGCTCTCGGTGAAGTGGGTAATAGAAGAGCAGTTCCGGCGGTAATTGAGATGCTCTCCGATACAGACAGCCGCGTTCGCCAGGCCTCGATCCGGGTCCTGGGAAAACTCAAGGACATGAGCTGTGTAGTACCACTTCTGCGGGTCATGGATGATCAGAACGAATGGGTACGCAATGATGCCATCGAAATCCTCAAGGATTTTGGAATAGACGCCTGGGACCCTTTGCTGCAAGCCTTAAATAACGAAGAAGATATGGTCCAGGAAAATGCCATTGAAGTCCTCTCACAAATCCAGGACCGAAGACTCCTACAGCGAGTCGGAAAAGTACTCGCCAGCCGGTTTAAATTGATGCGGGCTAACGGAGCCACCGTATTGGGAAGACTGGGTGACAAGAATTCGGTTGTCCCGCTCATCCAACTGCTGGAAGATCGAGATTATGAAGTTCGTGAGAAATCGGCACTGGCCCTTGGAGAAATCAGGGACCTCGGCGCGACACTTTCGCTGCGTGACGCCCTGCATGATCCCAATAAGGAAGTCAGAACCGCGGCCAGAACTGCCTTGGATGCGATTCGTGATGCCAGTCACGGCTCAATTTAGAGCTAATCCCCATCGATAAGTAAAGTAATTTTGCGGTATGCTTGCCCTATGGAGCTCTCGCGTCTCACCAGGGTCATCTCTTTTCTCCCTGTCCTGATTTTCTTTCTCGCGCCGATTTCTCTTGTTTCAGAAACACCAAATTTGAAACAACTTCGCATCGGTCGAATCGCGTACACTTCTCCAGACTCGATATTAATCAACCATCATTCCATGGTCCAATATCTCTCAAAGCTGCTAGAGGTACCCGCGGAGATGAAACTTTTTCGATCCTATGAAGAGATTTTTCGTCAGATTCAAAGTGGAAAACTTGAACTGGCATGGGTTGGAACCGCATTCTATGGTGGAATAGACCAGGCTTTCTCGACTCCAATTGTGGCCCCGCTCTGGTACGGAAAAAAGAACTATAGGGGACAGTTTTTAGTCCGTTCCGACTCAGAAATTAAAACCCTGGAGGAACTGATCGGTAAAAAGGTAGCCTTCGTTGCCAAATCCTCCTCATCCGGATTCTTTTTCCCCAGGCTCCTTCTGCGCGAAAATCAGATCCAGCTAAACGATTTACATGAATACGCGTTTCTTGAAAAGCATGATGCCGTTGTATATGCTGTGTTGACCAAGCAATTCGATGCCGGTGCCACCTACGAAGGAATTCTTGAACTTAGTCGGTTTCGAAAACAAAAGAATCGTTTTCGAATCCTGGCCAAAACCCTGGATATTCCAAACGAACCCATTCTGGTGTCTAATCGGATTTCCGGGGCAATGGTGTCGAGGATTCGTAAAGCCTTTCTGGATGCAAAGAAGGCCGGGGTCCTTGAAAGTGTTTCAAATTTGGAAGGTTTTTACGAGGTATCTGAGTCCACCTACCTTCCTGTTCGGGACTTAGTTGAGAATGCTGAATAATCTGGGCCTTTTCCAGAAAATCACTCTCTCCATCTGTATCCCATTCGGGATTCTTTTTTTCGTTACGGCTACCCTGGTATCGCTAAATCAAGAAGAGGCTCTCACGGGCCTTCTGCTTCGCAATGCCAAGGTTGTCACCAAGTCCATCGCGGTTTCCTCAAGAAACGAAATTCTTACTAATAGCTTCATAACTTTACCCCGGATTCTTCAAAAGGGAGTCGAGGGAATAGAGATAGAATATGCCTATATTCTTGATAGAAACGGCATTTGCCTGGCTCATTCCGATACTACAAGGGTAGGTACCAAATTTGTAGTTCCCTCCATTGAGAATTGGAAAGAAACATACACGAATCCAAAGATCACCCTGGCTGATATCCCTGAATTTATTGAACCCGGTACAGAGTATTCAAAGACAGTTTTATCGGTGATCTATCCCATTCGAATTGATCCCATTCGGGAATTTTACGGAGTCGTGAACGTGGGATTAAAACGCGATTTCATCACCCGCTCGGTTTCAAACCTGAAGGCCATCCTTTTCTGGATCTTTTTGGGAGCGATGCTGCTTGGATTTATCTGCGCGTCGGTCATCGCTATCCAGGCTACCCGCCCCGTCGTCCAAATTGTAGAGGTCGCTGAGGCTATCACAAGAGGAGACTATGAAGTCCTACCTATCGATTCTCGATTCAGGGAAGAGAAAACCCTGCGCGATAGTCTCACCCAGATGGCCAATACCATCAAGTCTCAATTGGGTGAACTTAGGATTTCTAATCAAAAACTGGATCGAAAAGTCTACGAGCTTGAAATTCTCATGAACGCGTCTACAAAAATGAATGTGCGTTGTACTTCTAATGAGATTTTGGAACATATTCTAAAAAGAGCGATCGACGGTCTTGAAGCTAGCTGGGGTTCCCTGCTTCTCTCCGACTCCACTGAAAATGTTCTAATTCCCAGAATCGTATGTGGAGGTTATGGCCCTCCCAAGGGTCCGATTAAGATTCGTCATGGAGAAGGAGTAGCGGGAAAGGTTTTCGAAGACCAGGAGCCTTATATCGCGAACCAGGGATCCGAGGATCCAAATTTTCTCTCCCTTGAACCCCAAAAGGAAAAGAGAATTAAAAACATGGTTTGTGTACCCCTGATCGTGGATGGAAAAGCAGAGGGAGTCATTAATGTGTTGAACAAGCGTACCGGGGACTTCAACGAAAACGACGCCAGGCTGCTCAATTCGCTGGGCTCCCTTATGGCCCGTTCCATTGAGAATTCACAACTCTATAACCTCGCTATCACAGATGGACTTTCAGGTCTTTATATCAAACGCTATTTTCAAGACCGCCTCAATGACAGTACCCAGCAGGCTTTGAGATACCACCTGGTTTTCTCTTTGATCTACGCCGATATCGATTTCTTCAAAAAAGTGAATGATACCTTTGGACATGTGATGGGTGACAAGGTCATTAAAACGGCTGCTGCACTGCTGTGCCATCAGGCCAGGGACAATATTGATCTGGTGGCTCGTATAGGCGGAGAGGAGTTCGCGATCATTCTGCCTGAGACGGATAAAGAGGGTGCCGCCGCATTCGCAGAGAGGGTGAGAAAGAGCGTAGAGCTTGAATTGGCTTCCTCTTCCGGGCTGGATACTCAAATTACCATGAGTTTTGGAGTCTCTAGTTTCCCAGATGATGGTGATTGTTCTGAGAAGCTCATCGAAACTGCGGACGCCGCTCTCTACCATTCAAAGCAAACGGGACGTAATCGTGTGAGTACGGCTACGTGATTCCTAGATTCTGTTTCCTGGTTTTGCTGACTTGCGGTACCGTTTGGCCCTCTCCACCGATGCGTATCCCCCTGAAAGTGACCGGTTCCTTCGGCGAGTATCGTGATGAGCATCTTCATGCCGGTTTGGACTTGAGTACCTACGCAAGTACGGGTCACGAGGTTCTGGCCATTGAAGAAGGATGGCTCTACAGGGTCAAGCAGAAACCGTCCGGAGAAGGAAGGACCATCTACCTCCGTCATCGAAATTCACGAATCAGCGTTTACGCGCACCTTGAGGATTTCTCTTCAAGAATTCAGGCCATCCTTCCCAACACCAGGATCTTTGATATGTTTCCCGATTCAAGGATTCCCTTTAAGGAAGGGGAAGTAATCGGCTATTCCGGGGAATCGGGACGAGGTCTCCCCCATCTACACCTGGAAGTTCGCTCTTCCATGACAAGAGCCAAATCCCATTCTATGTACATCGATGGGGTGAAGGATCAAGTAGCTCCCACTATTTCCTCAATCCTTCTCGTTCCCTTCATGCGCGATACTCAGAGAGTACGTCTAAGGGTCGATAAGAAGCCACATAAAATCAAGGTTTCCCATCCCGTGGGAGTCGCCGTCGAGGCATTTGACTTGTTCGATGAAAGCGATGCTCCCTGTCACATACCCGAATTCAGACTCTATCGCTCCCGCAAGCTCATCTACCATGTGAAGATGGCTGAACTAAGCCATCTGAGAGACTATGCCTCCGCTATGCACTACCTGCGCGACTCAACCAATCTTGGACCCACGGTTTTTACCTATAAGCTCTATCGTGATTATGTGCAAAAGTCACCCTTTATTCTCACTCCCAGCACTACAGCGGCTCTCGGGGCAGGATCCCACCAGCTCAGGCTCGAAGCCGAGGACTTCCATGGAAATATCAGCAGCTTTGAATTTGAGTTAGAGGTTGAAAGGGGGGAAGTTCCAAACCTGGAGGCTTATAGCGGCAGTCATTTCTTAAGAAAGGGGAATTTCTCGCTTCATTTCCCAAAAGGCAAACTTTCCTCAGCGGCAAGCCCTCGTATTGAGCCCATCAATCCTGCCTCCCTCAGGGTTCCTGGCGCGGTGGAAGGCTTTATCCTCTCACCTTCTTATCTGTTCTGGACGGAAAGGGCTAAGGTCGAATACACAGGGGAGACAGGGGGTAAGGAGTACTTCTTGTTCTGGAATGCTGTAGAGTCGCGCTTTGAACCCACCAGAAGGGAGAAAAAATCAAACCTTTTGAGTGCCAGGATTTCTCAACCGGGAAAATATCTCGTTGCTCGTGATTTCAAACCTCCCAGGATTGAAAAGGAAATCCAGACCCTCAAAGCCAAAAGGAAGACTTTTTATTACATCTCCGCCACGGACACGGGCTCTGGTATCGACCCTGGATCTGTTCATTCTTCCTGCGGACAAAATTCCTTAGAGGGAGAATGGGATATAGATCGCAAATGGGTGCGATGGCAAAGGATACCCTGTCCCAAAATCACCCTGGCTCTGTGCGATTACGTTGGAAATTGCACGCAGGAAGAATTGAATGTAAAAGGAGCAAAGAGAAGGTGAAGAGAATCATCGGGATGCTCCGGCTTCAGCCAGGTGAAGGAAGAACGATCCTATTTTTGATGGGTTACCTCACGGTAATCTGCTTTGGCACCTCGATTGGAATTGCCCTCAGTACTTCTCTACTTCTCAACCAGGTAGGAGCTACCAAGCTCCCCTTCATTTTCGTAGGAATATCGCTGGTTTCCATCCTTGTTTCCGCCTTCTATACACGCTGGGTCCAACGACTGGGATCCTGTCGTTTTTATAGCCGCTTCCTACTGAGTGCCTGCGGCTTCCTCCTGCTGTGCAACATGGTGGTGCGCACCGATCTAACCATTGCCTCAGTCAACCCGGGTGTCTTTTTACAATACCTTGCCTTTTTCGTTTTTTTAGGGCTGGACATCATGCATTTCTCAACCTACTGCCAGGGCTATCTAAATCCCCTGCAGAGGCGTCGCCTTTACCCTCTTATCTTGTCGGCCACCAAGTTTGGCGGAATCCTGGGTGGGCTTTCCATAGCCCCCCTGATCGAGGGATTTGGAACCAATAATCTGCTCCTCGTCTGGGCCCTGGTCTATCCTGCGGCTGCCCTCATCCTCCGGTTTTACGAATCTGGTACGAAGCAGATCTCAAGGGAAAAAAGGGGGGGCCAGAAAACAACTCAGAGCTTGCTTTCAACCCTCAATGACGGTTTCCTCGAACTGGTTCGCAACCCCTTTGTTTTCTGGTTTGCCATAGCTATATTTCTGGATGTCTTCGGCGGATCACTAATGGTCTACCAGTTCAATGAAGGATTGATAGAAGATTTTTCATTTGGTGGAAAATCAGCGGAATTATCTACCTTTCTGGGGAGATTTACAGCCATCGGAAACGGGATAGCCTTATTGCTTCAGATATTCGCCGCTCCAGTTTTGATTCGAAGATTTGGAGTGACCTTCTGTCATTACATATACCCGGCCCTGACCATCCCCCTGCTGCTCTTGTGTGTCTTTAGCTGGAACCTGCCGCTTGTAGCCATCTTGATGTTTCATAAGGACTATTTCTTTTCAGTGCTGCACCAGCCAAACAGGTCCCTGTTCTACAACGGGATCGAGCCGGAAAAGCGGCCTCTTTTTGTGGGCTTTCTAGATGGTGTTTGGACTTATCTCGCGCACTTCTGCGTTGGAATTCTTCTTGTACTGGTTGTGGAATGGGGACCAACACTTTGGCCTGCTTCAGGCGGAAAATTCGCCCAGGTATTTTCCCTTGTAGGAGTATTGATCGCCTGTTCATCACTTTTTGTGGCCAGAAAACTCCAGATCCAATACCGCAAGACCCTGCTCAGTCTGGTTGCCCAAAAAGATCTACAACAGCTCATTTCCCGCTTCACACTCAAAGACCAGGAAGTTTCAAAATTCTTAGAGGCCGGAGTCAAGCCCATTGAGATAGCGGATTGGCTACCCCCGGGGGATCGTGCTCTCTACCATCAACTCTTTACCAACATGGATCGCAAAAGCCGTCTTGATGTCATTCTAAGCCGACCCATCGAAGCCTGGGATTTTTTGTTTAGTGCTCATGAATTCGACTCGGTAAACTCAATTCCTGAGATCGAGGACCCCTCTCAATTAAACAGCGATGACTGGCGGGAGCTGCTGGTGACAAGATCTAAAAAAACGGAGGAATTTCAGCCGCTCTTAGAATTTCTTGTTTTGCAAAGACGGTCTGATCTTCTCGGAGATCTTGAAGGAGTCCTGCAGAAATCCTCACGCTCCTGCCAGGAAGCAATCTTGAGAGTCTTTCTCTTCTTCCGCCATCGAATGGACGCTCAAAACATTGAGTACTTTTTTGACAGGATTGGTCAAATGTCACAAGGTGCTCAGAAGCACTTCCTGGAGTTGGTGGGTTACAGCTCCCAAAGACAGTTTCTTTCCAAGATCAGCTCTCTTTTTGAATCGCGTTCCCAGGCGTTGAGGGCACAGGCGATGAAGGCCGCTGTAAAGCTCATTGAAGAAGGTGAAAACAAGGAATCCCTGCTCAAGATCTATTCCTCTCGTAAATGGACGCCCACGGCGGTTGAGTGTTGGTATGGAATTTTTGACTCCCTGGGACACCGCTGGAAAAAGGTTGTTTCGGAGATGAAGCAGTCACAGGTTGAAATTCTGGTTCTACGCTGTGCATCATTGAGTGTACTCAAAAATTCCCGAAGAGAAGCTACTATGCTGTATACAGCCATAGAAGAAGATTTACGATCGAGGGTGAAACTGCTGTTGACCTTTTTCTCGGATGAATATGACTCCAAATCCCTGGCGATTCTAGAGAGAGCACTGACTAATCCCGCCTCAGAGAGAAAATATGAAGCGATGGAACTCCTCCAGGGCAGTAGAAACGTTGAAATGAGTAGACTGCTGGCACCCTTTCTAGAAACTCAGAATTATGCCCAAATTTTAGAGCAGATTTCAGACGGTAATCAAAACAGTATTACCGTTCGGGAAATCTTTGAAGACAGCCTTGTGGGAGACGACTCCTGGATTCGAGCCTGCGCCCTAAGGGAGGCTGGCAAAGATAAGATGTTTGAATTTCGCGATCTCATCGAGAAGTACTCTAAGGAAACCCGGGACCTATACTCCCAGGAAATGGCTGTCTACTGCCTTCAGCTCTGGGATAGTGGTGAGGATGGGGGGATTGTGTGCTAAGTACTGTAGACAAAGTAGAAATTCTTAAGATGGTTCCCCTGTTTGCCGGTTTGGAAACAAGGGATTTGCTCTTGATCTCCCTGGTAACCTCCGAGGAAGAATTCAGTGCACAAGAGATCCTTTTTGAGCAGGGAGAGCAGGGAGATGAACTTTTCGTCCTGGCATCAGGGGTTCTGGAGGTATTAAAATCCGAGGATAAAAAAGAGCCTTGCATGGTTGCTGAAATCAAAGAAGGTCAGTGTGTTGGAGAACTTGCCCTCTTCGCTGACGCCCCCAGAACCGCGACTCTGCGTGCAAAAGAGTCCTCGGTATTACTCATACTCTCGGGGCTCATCCTCCATGAACTCATGCTCGAACATCCCCGACTTGGACTGGGAATGATTCGAACCCTGGTAAGAAGGTATAGCTAGATGCACCTGAAAAAAATCCACCATAAAGTACTCTTACTAGTAATGCTTGTGCTGGCCTTCGCTCTTGGTGTCGCCCTTGTAGTCGTTCGCATGACGGTGGAGGAGCAGGCCAAGAAAAGGATTTATAAAGACCTTGACGCACGCTTTGAGCTGATTTCCATCCTGATCAAATCGGAAGAATCTTCCCTGAAGAAGCAGGTTGTTCTGCTCTCCGAAGAACCCACCATAAAAATGAGCCTTCAGACCGGTGATAGAGATACGATTCGGGACACTTCAACACAGCTGCAGGAAATGATTCAATCACACCTTTTCGTAGTAACAGATTCCGAAGGGAAAAACTTGTCCCAATTGCCGGCCAGAACGGTCCCCGTAGCCACGGAAGGTCTGGATGGGATCTCAGATTCCCTGATGGGCTCCACAGCAAGTGACTTATGGTTTGACCAATCCACCCTATACCTTTCAGCCTCCCAGGCGATTAGTTTTCATGAAGTCATCGAAGGCACTGTTTCCTGTTCACTGCGCCTTGACCAGCAGTTTGCTAGAACACTTGGTGAAAGAACCGGCACCATCGTCACCTTTCTTTTCCATGGTCAGAAGGTCACGCAGCCAGACCGCGGCAGCAGGACCGGCCCGTTTTTGGGTCGAACTTACCAGGTGTTTGTGGGGAACTCTTCCTTTGAAATTTGGCTCCTGGTTGATTACTCAGAGGTGCTGCAGGGATTGGATCGAGTTACCATGCAGCTGCTCAGCCTTTACTTATTTGTTCTTCTAATCGCCTATGGTGTCTCACAGGTATTCTCAAGAAGTCTGACACGACCCATACAAAGTCTCAAGGGAGCAGTCTTGAGTGTCAGTGAAGGGAATTGGGAACAACCGCTTGAAGCCACTTCCCATGACGAATTAGGAGTTCTGGAGAAATCTTTCGAGGAAATGCGTCAGTCCCTGGTAACCCAGCGCGATGAGTTGATTGAGACCGAAGCCCTGCGCAAAGACCTGGAACTGTCGGCCGGAATTCAGAGATCGATGCTTCCTTCACAGATGCCTGAAATCAAGGGCATCTCCCTGTGCGCGCGTATTGTTCCTTCCAATCATATCGGCGGCGATTATTTTGGATTTCCCCAGTGGAGGGAAAATAATTTGGGAATCGCCATTGCTGATGTAGCCGGTCACGGAGTGGGGTCAGGTCTACTGATGGCGATGGCCAGAACCACCCTGCTTTCCCAGGCAGAGATCACAAAAGACGCGTCTTCTTTACTCTGCGCCATTAACCGAATCTTACATCCGGATCTTGAAAAGGCGGAATCCTTCATATCCATGTTCTTGTGTTCCTATGATCTGGAGACCAGGGTATTGGAATACGCCAATGCAGGTCATAACAGACCGCTTCTACTGCGCTCTGACGGTTCGATTGAAGAGCTTGATACGGATGGGATGGTCATCGGAATCCTGGAAGACTCCGAATACGAAGCCAAAACTTGTCTTATCCAGCCAGGCGACTTTCTGGTACTGTATACCGATGGAATGATCGAACCGCATGATTCTCACGGAATCCAATACGGCATGGCCCGTTTTACACAGCTTCTTAAAGAATCCAGCTCTTCCACAGTTCAGGAGACACTGGACCATCTTTATGAGAACCTGGAAGAATTCTGCGGTAAGGAAGAAGCTTCAAAGGATGATCGAACCTGCGTAATGCTCAGATTTCTGGAGTGAAATATGGACTTAAGATACCAAGAACATGGGGACGGAATACTGGAATGGATCCTTGGGGAGCATCTTACCGCTACGGTCTCTTCGGAGTTTAAGCAAACCGTGCTATCCACAACAGAGAAGCTTAAGCCCAGGGAAGTGATCATCCATTTTGCTGAAGAGGGTTATGTGGATAGCGCTGGAATCGCAAGTCTCGTCACCCTGCAGCGCCAATTTAGAAAACTCAATGCTTCCATCTCGATCTGTACCAAAAGTGAAGCGATTCGGGAAGTTTTTTTCCTCACCAAATTAGACCGCTTGTTTCCCCTGGAGTCAGACCTGGACCAGACTCTGGAAAAACTACGCCCTTAAGAGCCTGTTCGAGCACTAAGAGTTTTTCTTGCTCAATATCAATAAATTCCCCTGAGGGTCCTTGCACTCTCTTATCGGAATGTGTACTCTAAAACATGACAAAAAATTTAATATTTGGTCATGTTTTGTATGCATAATGCTCTAAAGCTACTTCTGATCACGGTTGGGCTCCTATTTATCTTTACCCCAACCTCTACGGCCGCAGACGAGCAGCCACCCATTGAAGGCGTCCAGGTCTTCGATTACAGGCCCGATCACGATGTCCACGGAAGACAGGACCCGGCAGATACGCGTATGGCCTTCCCGCTTCCCAAAATTCAGCTGGAAATGGATGATGAGATGAGCCCCAGGCAGCTCAGCCTCGGTCTCAAGCTTTTAGCACTCTTGACCGTGCTGACCCTTGCTCCGTCGATTATGATCATGATGACTCCCTTCACCAGGATAGTCATCGTGCTTTCGTTCACAAGAAGGGCAATTGGAACCCAGTCCATGCCCTCAGATAAAATGCTGGTCTCTTTGGCCATTTTCTTAACGCTTTTTCAGATGGCTCCGATCTGGAATCAAGTCAATGAAAACGCTCTTGAGCCTTTTTTAGCCAATAGAATTGACTATACCGAAGCCTTTAAATTGGGCGTGGAACCTTTCCGCAACTACATGCGCAAAGCAACCCGGGAAGAGGATCTCAGAGTCTTCGTAAAACTTGCCCAGGGTGCCAAACCAAAGAATTTCGATGAAGTGGATACGCTTACCCTGATCCCGGCATTTATCATCTCCGAGTTTAAAACCGGATTTCAATTTGGGGTCGTCCTCTTTCTCCCGTTTTTGATGCTCGATATGGTCATCGCCACAACCCTGATGTCCATGGGGATGATGATGCTCCCTCCAGCGATGGTTTCTACACCCTTTAAAATATTGTTATTTGTACTCATTGACGGGTGGGGATTAATCATCAACGCCCTTATGAAATCGATTGTGATCGTATGAATGAAATCATTGCAATGAATCTCGTAAAAGACACTATGACGATGGCTATGACTGTGGGCTTACCCCCGCTATTGGTCGGCCTGGTAGTGGGACTATGTGTGACCATATTTCAGACAACAACCTCCCTGCAGGAGCAAACGCTAACCTTCATTCCCAAAGTTGTGGCCACCATGGCAACAGTCATCTTCCTTGGACCCTGGATGATCAATAAGGTAACTACATGGGCCATCAACCTGATCAATAATATCGGAATCTTTATTGCCTGATGGCCGATCCGATTCTTCTCATTGAGAATTTTTTCTATTGCTTTGTAAGATTTGTCGGGCTGGTTATGATCATGCCCTATATCGGCTCCAACAGTCTTCCTACCAAAACAAAGGCTTTCCTTGCTTACTTGGTTGGATTGGTCTGTTTCTTAAGCCTTCCTCCTAGCGCGTATGTACAGGCTTCCCATGATGTTGAGATGCTCATTATCGTCGTTAAGGAATTCGTAGTCGGGATGATCATGGGAATGGGGGTTAAAGTCGTAACCGAGACCTTGATGTTCGCCGGGCAGATTGATTCGACACCGATGGGATTATCCATTGCCACAGCCATAGATCCAGCCAGTGGCGAGCACTCTTCGACCCTCGGTCAGTTCAATACCACCCTCGGCAGCTTCCTATTCTTTGTAATCAACGGACATCACTATGCCTTTGAGGCACTGCAGAAGTCATTTGAGGTTGTCCCCCTGGGAGAGCTTGTCTTTACCGCGAATAGAATCAGTTTCTTTATCGATCTTTTTTATGAACTATTTCTGATTTCCCTACGCATTGGTATGCCGATTCTTTGCGCCATGATTCTTATTCAATTCTCACTGGGGGTCATTGTGAGAACCATGCCCAAACTCAATATTTTCATGATCGGAATTCCCATCCAGATTTGCATGGGAATGATCACTTATGTCATTTGTCTTCCCTTTCTTGTAAAGACCGTCAAAGTACTGTACTTCGAGGCTTTCAGCAATTTACTTCCCAATCTCAGGCTATTTATGAACCCCTGAACCATGGCGTTGAAATCAAGAACTGAATTTCTATCCTGGTACCTGGAACTGGAGCAATCCAAGTCCCTGGTTCCTGTCCAACCGCTTCAGTTTGATGACTCTGCTGAGAAGACGGAGGAGCCGACCTCAAAGAGGCTCCAAGACGCCAGAAACCGCGGAAATGTCCCTAAGAGTCAGGATTTGACCACCGCGGTATCCGTCGTAATCATTACCCTTTTCATCTACTTCATGCTCAATAACTTTTATTCGGTTGTGCATGACATGTTTCTTAAAGCCAGCATGATGTATTCAGTACCTGAAATGACCCCTAAGGACTTCTGGCACTTTTACACCACCCTGGCCGGTTACTGGTACGTGATGATGCTGCCTTTGTTCTTTGTGGTTCTGGTAGTGACACTCACGGTTCAGATCTTACAAGTCGGGCTTCAGTTTTCTACCGAATCGATGATCCCGGACTTCACTAAGTTCAATCCCATTAATGGATTGAAAAAGATTGTAGGGAAAGAGGCTTTTGTGGAATTAGCCCGATCCCTCGCCAAGCTAGTAATCCTCTCCTATTTTCCCTACAGCCTATTCCTGGAGGAATGGCCCACAATCACCCACCTCTTCCACTTCACCCTGGGTGCTGCGTTGGAATACATTTCCTGGCTCATCGTAAAACTGATTCTGCAGATCGGTCTGGTAATGGTCATCTACGGGATCATGGATTATATCTGGTCTGTTCACAGACACATTGAGCAGAACAAGATGACCAAGCAGGAAGTCAAGGAAGAGCGGAAACAGTCAGAAGGGGATATGCAGGTCAAACAGCGCATTCGTCAGAAGCAGCGCGAACTTGCGCAGCGCTCGATGATGGGAGATGTCCCTGAAGCTGATGTAGTGGTCACCAACCCAACTCACTTCGCCGTAGCCTTGAAATATGTCAAAGGGGAAACCAGCGCTCCAAAGGTAGTAGCCAAAGGTCGAAACCTCATCGCCCAAAAAATTAAGGAAATTGCCAGGGAAAGCAATGTCCCGATCATCGAGGACAAGCCCACAGCCCAGGCACTGTTTTTCAATGTGGAACTGGAACAGGAAATCCCTGATAACCTCTTCAAAGCGGTAGCAACAATTCTCGCCAAGGCATATAAGATGCGAGGAAAGCGAGCTTAGGAACCAGGTTTAGCGAGTCCCTCAGGACTATCCTCCATAGAAGAAATGTAGTTAATCAGGGAATTCCCTTGAAGATCGGCGCAGTTCCTTCAAAGGCAAAGATTGGCGTGCTTACTACGGCCTGTACTCTTGCCGGGAAGTCGGAGATTACTCCGTTGATTCCCATAGCCAGTAGCTCCCTCAGACGCTCTTCGTAGAAGGTTCCCTTCCACCAGGGCACAAGAACCATTCCCTGCTCTTTGACAGCGTCACAGATTGCCTGGTTCAAGAATCTTTGCTCTATATGCAGGGAAAACAAACCCATTTGCCTTGCCTTCTTGAGTTTGCGCTTAAATTCGAAGGTATGGCCCACATTCACTCCAAGGTTGACCTCGGGAATCTCGTTTTGAATGTTTCTTAAGATACTGAAGAAAAAGGAGGTCACAATTACCCTGTCTGTATGGGGCTTGAGGATTTGTGCTAGGCGCTTTTCCATTCTGCGCGCCTTGACCTCGACCACTACATGGGCTTCTGGAAACGCTTCCAGAACCTCCGTGAGTGTGGGAATCCTCTCCTTACGAAATTCCTGATGAAACCAGGAGCCAAAATCATATTTGCGAAGGTATTGGAAGGTAGAGCGTTTAATCTGTCCACGACCGGTTGAGGTACGATTGATCTTGTGATCGTGTATGACTACGACCTCTTCATCAGAAGTCATACGGACATCGAGTTCGATCCCCGCTGCTCCCTGCTGCAGAGCACGACGGAAGCTGGGAATCGTATTCTCGGGAGCCTCCAGCGAAAGACCCCTATGAGCGAGGTTTAGAAATCCCACGCACAGATTATTCTGATCTTTTACCATTCTGCCAAGTCCTAGAAGAAGGAAATTTGTTCAGACCATATGATTAGGAGAAGATAGTGGGAAACACTATCATAAAGTCTTGATTTTCGCATGTTTTTGTATGTACAACCGGGAGGACACAGGGTATCATCATGCTCGCGAGCTTCTGAAACTACAAAAATGAACACAGAATCCAGTGATAAATATGTGGGTATACTGGTGGGAGGCCCAGGTGGGGAGGCCGGTGTATCTCTTTGCTCTGGAAGATTTGTACACAGTTTCTTCCCCAAAGAATTTGCCAATGCATTCTTCATCTATATGGGAGCTGATCACAAGATTTCCCTGCATAGAGATGACTCCTTCATGGAAGGAGAAGGAAATCTCTTACAGGCAAAGAAAGGCTTGAGCTCATTTCCTGGCGGGGCTCTTCCCGGCCAGTTAGAGAACTTTGGAATTCCCCTGGACCAGCTAAGGGGGATTTTCCCACTCATTCATGGCACCTTTTGTGAAGATGGGAAGTTCCTCGCTTACCTGGAGGTTTTAGGAATTCCTTTCGCCGGCTGTAGTTCGGTCACCTCCATGCACTGCTTCGATAAGGTTCTCACCAAGCTATCCCTTCTTTCCTCAGGAGTAGATGTCGTACCCTTCATTTGGGGGATCTCGCCCGAGATGCTCCTCGGCCATCCCTTTAGCCCACAGCCGGTGTTCGTGAAACCAGCCCGGCAGGGTTCCTCGCTGGGTGTGAAAAGAGCCACGGGCGAGGACGATTATAAAAGCGCTCTGGAATACGCCTTTGAGTTCGATACCAAAGTATTGGTGGAACCGGAAATACCAGGAAGGGAGTTAGAGGTCGCCCTGCTGGAAACCCCGGACGGCTGGGTTGTATCCCAGGCAGGAGAGATCGACTCCGGAAAATCCGGTTTTTATAGCTTTGAAGCCAAGTATGAAACCCAGAGTGATGCGAAAACCTCGATTGCTGAGCTTTCAGCGCCCCTGGAAATGGAATTACAGGAGCAAGCTCTGGAAGCGGCCGCTCTTCTAGACCTTAGAGGGTTCGCGAGGATTGATTTCTTTCTAGATGCCAATGAAAAGCTCTGGCTCAATGAAATCAATACCCTGCCGGGATTTACCGGCATTTCCATGTTCCCTTACCTGATGGAAGATAGCGGTTTTGAGCCAGCTGAACTCATTCGCGTTATACTAGAGGGGATGGAGTCCTGATATGCAGAATTCAGATAACCTTGATGATATTGATCGTGTAGATAAAATCCTTGGTTTTTGCGTAGGTCTCCTGGTTTTTTTTGCTATTCTCTGCGCGATTGTTTATCTCTATTCAGACCTGTCCCAATGGATTTTCGACACGATCAATCCCGCCAAGGAGTGAGACAGACCTCACTGAACCTGTTTTTGGGTGACTCCATCGAAGCCACGGAGCTTGAAGGCCCCGGCCTGAGGTTTGCCCTGTGGTTCAGCGGCTGCTCTCTGCGCTGCCCCGGATGCTGCAATCCGCATCTTTTTTCTAAGAGTGCGGGTTCCCCCACTTCGGGACGCGACATCATAGCAATGATCGAGAAAGCCCAGCTCAACAAGGGAATCGAGGGAGTGAGTTACCTGGGTGGAGAGCCGTTCGAGCAGCCAGAAATTTTGGAATACCTGGTTTTGAATACCCGTGCACTGGGTCTTACCAACATGGTCTATACAGGCTTTGAAATTGAGCAAATACGTACCCATCCCCATGGTTCTCAAATTTTAAGCCAGGTGGATCTTTTGGTTGACGGACCCTACCTGCAGGAAAAGCGCAGTACTAAGAGAAGATTCATCGGTTCCACCAACCAGACTCTGCATTTTCTGAGTTCAGCCTATCATAGGGAGGATCCTTCCTTTTCTGAATCGAATCGCCTGGAGATTCGCTACCGCTCCTCTGAGGTTCACATCCATGGATTCCCCGCATTCCCGAGAATCTGATTTACTCAGGTTTCTCATCCGAGTCACTCACCGGGAATACCGCCTCGGGTTCTCGGAGATCAATCCTGAACTGCTTCCCTATACCTCTACGGAGATTCTTCAGGGAATGCCCGGGGGAAAAATAAAGGAATCTCTCACCTTTAGCCCAACCTTTGTGGATGGAGTGGAAGACATCCTGAGAAATTATCTGTTCAAAAACCTGATGGAATCAGGAGGCTGGCAAATCCGACCCTACCAGCAAGGGGTTCAATTCAAATTGGGGAGAGTATGGGAAATGAACTCTTTTCCAAAATGCTTTAGCAGGTTCATTCTGGCATTTTGGTTTCGACTCATCGAAGTCTATTATTCCGATCCCACGGATTCTATCCACGATCAACCCATCACCTGCGGGGCCGCGGACCGCATTCTGATTTTTTGCTTTCTTAAGGACTTTCTTCTTTTCCGACAATCACTTCTCTTGAAGTGCCTTCCGAGAGGGTACGAGGAAATGGGTTTGTGCTCCCTTTTCCTGGCGCCGGAATTCCTGGGTTCGCTTACCCCGGTCAAAACACTGGAACCGGAGGAAAAACTTTATTCTGAAGCTCTCTATGAAGTGGTTCCGGAGTCCTTCCGTCTGTGGTGCAAAGACCTTGAATTTACCTCAGAACAGGAGTTGATTCGAACTCTTAAAGGGCTGGAGCTTAAACTCAACTCTCTGTATGGCGAGAACATGGATAGTGGTGGCTTTAGATACCTTGAGCACTATCTGGGGATTGGACAGATCCTACTGCAAGAGAGGGTCTTTGATCGACTCCTAACTGATTCACAAAGAAAAAAGCAGGGCTCGAGCCCCAAAGGGGAAGAGACGCTGAACCTTGATCTTCAGGTTTACCAGGTTTTTGGAGGATACCTGGGCCGGGTGGATAAAATTCGAACCAAATTACAGTCCTATTCCTATGTTGATGAGGAATTTGAACTCGCTCAATGGGGATTAAGAGTATTTGAAAATCGCTGGAGTCCAATAGAGTCGGTAATGAAAGCAAAATTGGTAAAATATGATGATCCAGTCCTATACTCTTGAAGTATGAGCCAGACATACCGTATCCGGGTCAAAGAATCAGTGAGTGAGACCATCTCCTTGAATCGGGAATGGAAGCGGAAGGTTAACCTTTTGAAAATCCTCCCGGAGAGTGAGATGGGAGACCTGCTTTGCGCTGAATTGGCTGAGCTTGGATGGAAGGGCTCAGAACATAAGAGTTCTAAAGAAGAGGGGCATTGGAGACTTGAACTCGATCCCATCACGCTTCTCCTTTCCATTATCTATGATCGCGAAGAAGAGGTAGAGGCATCCTTTGATGAAGAGGTTGAGGTTTACGAAGTTACAGATCTTGAGGATAAGGCCAGACAAAACGCTCAGGACCAGGCAAAGGAGAATCTTGATCGTAGAATGAATACGGCGCGAAATCGTAAGGAAACTGAACTTCTCAAGGAACTGAACCAGTCCCGTGATGAAATTCTCAACACCTTGGAAAATGAGCTTCAAGCCGCGGTAGAGCAAACCCATATGAATGCCTTAAAACTCAAAGCGGCCGCATTGGGTGAAATAGAGGCTATTGAAGAGAACTCTGGAGAGATTGTCATCAGGGTGAAGGTGTAGTCATTTGGAAACAATGGAAGTTTAAGAACGAATCAGTATGAGTGACCGATTGAATCAGTTTCCTACTGAGCTTAGTGAGCGTCAAGCGCTTGAAGTTGCCTACGGCAGGGACCTCTACTGGTGCAGATCCAAGCTTCAAGCCCAGAGTTCCGTTCTGATCGAATGTGAGAAGCAGCTTATCCCCTTTGTCTATATGCACCTTCGCGATGCACTGAAGGATAGCGGAATCTCCACCGAGTACCTTGATGGTCGTAAACCCCCGAGCGGTGAGGGAACTTCCCATGGGCTGTTACGCACCATGATTGATCAAATCACCTATTGGGTTCGAAACGCTACCGATCGAAAGATCCTTGTAATACCCCATCTTGATCTCCTGGTTTCCCAGACCGAACAGGGCGGAATCACCACAGAAGCTCGAGAAGTGATCCCGCTCCTATATGAAAATCCCAAGCTGACTTACCTGGCCTTTCAGGATCCGGCGTTTCGCTTCTCCGCCGTGATTGAACGCCTTTTTCCAGCCAGACGAAAGCTCTTGGGGATTGATCGCTCAAGGCTCCCCAACCTGATTTTAGAAAGGGAGGCTCGAAAGTTCCCCGCAGGTTTCGCGTTTCAGAAGCTGTATCAATATGTGTCCGGTCTCAACCCGGTAAGACTCAGACAAGTCATGAGCAGGGTGGAAGGAGTTGATTTACCCCAGGACTCCAGCAGGGTCATCGCGCAGTTAAGAGAGGTCACGGTGGAATCAGACGTCGAGATACCGAGGGTCGATTTCGAGAAAGACCTGGGGGGTTACGACGGGGTAAAGGAGCGGATTCAAAAGGAAATCCTGGAGTTGATTCGGCACCGCGATGAATTGAGTGATGAGGATGAACTCTCCAGTATCGATACCATGATTCCCAGGGGAATTATTTTCCACGGTCCCCCGGGAACCGGAAAGACCTTTTTTGCCAAAGCAATGGCATGTTCCCTGAACGCCACGATTCAGATCGTCTCCGGTCCCGAACTGAAATCCATGTGGGTGGGACAGTCCGAGGAGAATTTGAGAAAAGTTTTTTACCGGGCACGCCAATCCGCTCCCTCTCTAATCGTCTTTGATGAAATTGATTCCTTTGCCGGATCCAGGGCCCAGATGAGCGGTGCCCAGGTCCATCATTCCATGGTGAATCAACTCCTCACGGAAATGGATGGATTCCGCAAGGAGGAATTGGTATTCGTCATCGGTACAACCAATTTCCTCTCATCCCTGGACCCGGCCCTTCTACGCCCGGGCCGTTTCGAACTCAAGATGGAAATTCCCTATCCTGACGAAAAGGACAGGGCTAGCATCCTGGAGATTTATAATCAAAAACTTTCTCTAAAACTCTCCCCTGAAGAACTTTCCTACCTGGTCACCAAGTCAGGTGAAATGACCGATCCAGTGACTGGCTCCTCCATGAGTGGAGACCATCTCTATAGCGCGATGCGCTATCTCAAGCGCATACAGATTCGGGAGAAGCGCTCTCAATTTACCAGGCAAGATCTCTATCTCTCCCTGCGGGGTGGGGAAAGTAAGGTTTCACTCACCGGGGAAGAACGTCGTGTCATTGCCATACACGAAGCAGGACACACCGTGACTGCCCTGGCATTGAAGGATGCCAGCCCGGTGGAGAGAGTCTCCGTGGATTCGGATTTTGCGGATGCCCTGGGTTATTTGAAGCAAAAGGAACGCAAGAATAAATACATCCTGACCCGCAGACAGATTTTAGCCGATCTCATCGTCCTCATGGGTGGAAGAGAAGCGGAGTTACTGGTATTCCAAGACCTCTCGATAGGCTCAGAGAATGATATTTTTCATGCAAACCTGCTGGTGGAAGACATGGTGACGAGACTTGGAATGTCGGAAGCATTTGGAGTCCGCGTGGAAACTGAGAAGGGACTGAGCTCAGAGACAGAAAGGCTCAAAGATCACGCGATCTCCAAGATTCTGGAGAGTGCCAGGCTGCAGTCGAGGGAAATCTTATCCAGGAACCGTAGTCTCTTGGATGAGATCGCGAAGGCGCTGGTCGAGGAGAAAGTGCTGGAGAGGGAAAGAATTGATCAAATAGTAGCCGCTACTCCTATTCAATGGAATCTAAAAGGCACGGCGAATGATAAAGGGAGCCAGGGGGAATAGGTCATGTCCAAACTCATTCTCAGGCTCGTAAAAGATTCAAAGACAGGCCTGCAAGAACTGCGCGTTGATTATGAATCCGATGGGGATCGTTTACCCTTTGAACATGAAGAAGAGCATCGTCGATTGATCCAAAAAATTCTGGGCGGCGAAGACCAGGCCTTCGCGGATAACCCGGATTTGAATATTCAACGAGAGCCTCCGTCTTCCTTTGAACCCGATGGGGAAGGATTGGACCAGAAATCAGACCAGCCACTACCTGAAGCACTAAAGGAATAAAAGATAGCGGGGAGCAATTGGCGTGGCCGAAAAAAGAGTCTGCTTTCGATTCTCAAATCTTAAGGACCGACATCGACAGATGGCGGTCTTTGTCGCGGTCGTACCCAGCCTCATGATGGAAAGGGTGACCCTTTATCATGGCGAACCGGAGTTAGTCGTCTTAGATTCATCTGCGTTTGAAGAAGCGCAGGCAAAATCCTTCCTGCTCGAGTGCACTGAACTTGGAATTGAACGGGCTCAGAAGGTCAAATTCGAGGATGGCTCCAAAGTTAATCTTCAAGCTCAAAATGGAGTGGAAACATCTCTTTGGACCCTGGTGAAATGGGATTCTTTCAGGGCCAAACAAGATCACCATTATGCTTGGATTACCCAGGATCGCTTTGAGAGAATCGTGCGCGACTGCTATTCACTGGGGCTGTTCAGGTTAAGCTACCTGCATTACCAAACTGAAGGCACAGATAGAATTCTCCTGCAAATCCCGGCAGCTCCCAGAATGCTGCTGCTCAAAATTGAGGAGGAGTATGGAGGGAAAATATTCTGGAAGGATTCCTTCGGAATTTACTACCCCATGGATAGCACCCATCCCATGTCACGCTGGTGGTCGAGTGAGCTTGGGGA